>LNAP01001711.1_pt1 | contig 22978 bp, 24 predicted proteins | sample 602601 | NCBI WGS metagenome assembly LNAP01 (sample SAMN02440304, study PRJNA202911) | soil metagenome | biome: Subtropical and temperate rainforests or woodlands; isolation source: soil samples (1 kg each in a 20% v/v slurry with milli Q water) were... ...
ATTTCAACCACGGGCTGCATTAGGGACCTATTTAAATGAGTAATTGAACAAATGAACAGAACATTTTACCGGAAACTCACGATATCGATGTAACGGCTCCTATCTGGAACTATAGCCTGATTTGGCCCGCGGCCGCATTTGGCCCCCGCCGGGCCGCCGATATGCGGACTGCAGCCGATGGCGTGTTAGCATGTTCCATTAGTTGAAACCACAACCATTCTACGGCTATCAGCCCCGGGGCCCTTCGAGAGGCGCCCCCCATCAATGAAAAACAGTATACAAAACCAGCTGACATCGGGCCTGCTGCGCGCATTGTCCATGCTTCCCTATGGGCTCGTCGCCCGGCTCGGCGAAGCTCTGGGCTCCCTGCTCTACCGGGTGCCAGGCAAACGCAAACACATACTGCAGACCAATCTGCGCCTGTGCTTTCCCGAAAAAACCGAAGCCGAGCGGGAGCTGTTGGCGCGGTCGACCTTTCGCCATGTGATACGCAGCTACCTGGAGCGGGGCACGCAATGGTACGGCAGCACCCAGGCCATTTCCGACCTCGTCGAGATGGACAGCGCCATCGAGCTGAAAGACAGCTACGACCAACCCACCATTTTCCTGGGCTTCCATTTTGCGGCCATAGAAGCCGGATGTATTTATTATTCCACGCTGCATCCGGTCGCGTCGATATACACGCCGATGTCGGACCAGGCCACGGACGACATCTCGCGCGAACAACGCGGCCGCTTCGGCACCGAAATGATACCGCGCGATGGCTCCGCGCGCGAGATACTGAAAGTGCTCAAATCCGGCAAGCCCATCATGCTGGCCGCGGACATGGACTTCGGCCTGCGCGACTCGGTCTTCGTGCCGTTTTTCGGCGTGCAGGCCTGCACCCTTACGACCGTGTCGCGACTGGCCAAACTGGCCCGCGCCCGGGTCGTGCCCTTCGTGACCGGGGTGGCGCCGAATTACCTCGGCTATACGCTGTCGATATTCAAGCCCATGGAGAATTTTCCCTGCCGGGATCCCGCAGCGGATGCGCTGCGCATCAACCAGTTCCTGGAAGAACAAATCCGCCTGATTCCCGAGCAGTATTATTGGGTGCATCGGCGCTTCAAGCGCCGCCCCGCCGGCGAAGCGCCGGTCTATTGAAGCGGGCCGCCTTACTTGCGCCACGGGGTAACTGCGGCTACACTAGCGGGCTTTCCTTGCATGCGAACGTGGCGGAATTGGTAGACGCACCAGATTTAGGTTCTGGCGCCGAGAGGTGTGAGAGTTCGAGTCTCTCCGTTCGCACCACTATTTTTTGATATTAGTCACTATAAGGCTTTGATTATTAAGCCTTTTAGCTGCTCTAAACCGGCGTTTTTCTGGGGAACTCAACCCCAGAAAACCCCCGTTAATCCCCAGTGGCGCCGCTAGTCATTTCCCCATGCTTCCCCCATACTTCTTCCCCATAGGGAGAGGTAAATGGCGTCATTCGAGCAGCGTGGAAATTCGGTTCGGGCAATCGTAAGTTTCCCGGATGGGAAAAAGACGAAAACATTCGACAAGTGGGGCGAAGCTCGCGCCTGGGCGGCAATGACGGAGCGTAACAAGAAGCTTGGCACGGTTGCAACATCAAAACGTCGAACTGTCGAAGACTTGTTCTTAGCGTACCTGCCCAGCGCTGAAGCGACTGACTCGGCAAAGTGGAACCGCTTGCGGATAATGAAGTTCTGCAACGATCCCTTGGGCAGAGTTCTACTCAACGAAGCAAGTCCCCACGACATCGAACTCTGGATAGCAAGGCGCCTGCAGGATGTCAAGACGTCCACTGTGCGGCGCGAATTGGCCTTGATGAGCGCGGCCTTTACTTATGGGCTAACGGTAAGAAAGTGGATCACAGAAAATCCATGCACTCCGGTTAAAAAGCCAGCAAAAATTCGTGCTCGACATCGCCCTCTACTGACCAAACCTGAAATTGACGCAATCGCGGTGGCAACCGGTTATGCCAACGATCCGCTGCTAACCACCTTAATTGCTCGCGTAGGTGCATGCTTTTTTCTGTCCATGGAAACCGGCATGCGCTCTGGTGAAATTCTTCGCATTCGTCCCCATGATTACAATCGTGATGCGAGAGTCGTATACGTACACGCGCTTGAGCGCGGTGGCCGTAAGGGTTCGCGTAGCGGCGAACTCAGCGCTGACCGCTACGTGCCACTGACTCAACAAGCTATTTACCTATTGGATCAGTTGTTAGCCACAATGCCACCCAACCAGGTTCCGCGCCCAGAAATGAACATGCCTCCATACATAGTAGGCGTCAACGATTCCCAGCGCGACATACTCTGGCGCAAAGCGCGCGACCGCTCAGGTGTAACAAATTTAACCTTTCACGATATGAAACATGAGGCAGCGACACGCCTGGCAAGACATATTGATGTGATTGCACTGTCGCATGCCCTCGGGACCAAGGATCTTAAGTTGCTTCGTGACACCTATTACAACGATGACGCTAATCGTATAGCCATGTCTTTACCAGAGCGATTGAATGACTATGATGGCACTCTCATCAGGGGTAACTTGATTGGGGATCACTACCCACAAGCTCCGACGCCCCATGAGCGAAGCAGCGTAAGAATACAACCCGCTATCTGATTATTTTCAGCACTGTCCGTCTAAGACTGATGGCATCCAGGCCGAGTTTGCGGCACCACAAGCGCAACCTGTCGACTCAAACAAGCACCGAAGAAGCCCCACTGCTCTTTCGCAGCCTGGCCATACCTAGCGGAGCGCTATCCATGGCGTCGGGCAGGATCATGCGACCCTGATCGGGGCGGACTGCTTGGTGCGCCATGATTTGCGCTGCTTAGTGGGCGAGACGCTTGCGGCCGGACAGGCTGTCGAGGTGAGATATCCGAACGGCCAGGTCGGTCTGGTATCTATTGAGTCGGAGCTCCAGTCCAGAGGCCTGGAGCTTGCCCATAGCCATGGCATATCCCATCATCAGAGTCAGCAGTTCTTCGCGCGATGAAAATCCAGCGGCCCTACGCGTAATAGTAGTCGCGCCCGAAGCGCTCTGGCCTATATATCGAGGAGCGAAGACATGCGTCCTTTGCTTGGCAAGCCGATCTCCATCCGGTTCTCGCAAGAGGAACTTCAGCGTTACACGCACGCGGCGGCCGACCTTGGCATGACCTTTTCCGAGTATGTGCGCTTGCGTTTAGTGAGCGTCGGCGATGATTATGTGGCCGACCAAATTGCCCAGCTTCGGCTAACGCTGCTGGATAACATCAGCCCGGTCGAACAGGATACATTCCCCATGACGCTGGAGCTGCTGCTCCTGATGCGGCACATCTGTAAACCCGCCGATGTCGGGATGGTTCGCGCCGAATTGCAGCGTCTCGGATACACGCCCTGGGCTGCGCCCACCGTCATCACGGACACGTCTTCAACTCAAAAGTCTCAGTGAGACTGATCAGGAGTAAGGCCGCCCTGAAATTGCCCTGCGCGACGCGTCGATAGCGACGCAGCCTTGGCGACGTCCATCTGCAGGGCCTGCCGGCCGGATATTTCGTTAAATCGCTCGGCCTATGGACCTCCGCCATACATGGACAGCGTCTTCAAGCCAGTAGACGCATGCCACAAATGGTCAAGCACGGTTTGGATCGTTGGGTTGGAGTCGTTCATTGCGTGGTCGTCCTGTAAATCGTGACGACCATTCGGCACTCCCTTTCTAAAGCTAACTGACCTCAACATGCCGCTGCGCGGTTGCGGCCACCCGTTGAATCCGGGGCCATCATCCAGAAATTTTACCTGCCCAGGCAACACCTCTGCCTTCCCTAACCGACGGGGTTCCTCGGAGCATTTACATGCAATTGCACGTTATGGTTGCCGCCCTGGCGGCAACCTGCTTTGTCGCGGGCTGCGGATTCGCTCCCAAGAAGCCGCCCAAGCCGAATGACAACCACCGCGTTCCAGTGAACCTGGCAGCGCCCTACCCACGGCCATGGCCGCCGCCCACTGCCCCGCATGTCGCAATGCCGATCCAACCAGATCGTGTATCGCCACAACCATTGCAGCCGGTGCAGCCCGCGACGAACATTGAAAGGAGCAATAACGCCCAGGGCAAGCCCGGCATCGCGCCCGGGCCAACCCCGAATCCCGCGCCCCTGGACTCACAAATCACGAAGCAGGATGTATCGGCTCCAGTCTGGCCGGTCACGCTAACGTTTAAGCCGACAGATTCTCTGGATCTGCCGAACTTCAGGCGGGCGCTCGAACATGTGGCCTTCCAGTGGCCGCCCGCGGCGACACCGGTTTCGTCCAGCGTTCGCGCGCAGGCTGCGGCGGTAGCCGATACCTCTGGCGTGCAGGCGGCCAAGGAAGAAGCGCAGCCGCTGCCCGTCCATCTTGCGTCAGTCGAGCCTCCCAAGGCGCTTGACGCGCCGGCGGCGCTCGAGCAAGCGGCGCCGCCAGAGATCGTGGCACAAAGAACCGGCTCTGCGCACACACAGCCCGGGGTGGCACCTAAGCCGCCCGTTCATGCCGAACCTGAGCCCAAGTCGCCTATCGCAGCCCAGGCCGAATCGAAGCCCGTGCCGGCGCAGGTGGTTTGGTCGGCCGAAAAAGGCATCACCCTAAGCGATCTGATGCGCGAATGGGGCACAAAGGAAGACTGGATGGTGCGTTGGGAAACCAGTACCGATTTCCGAATGGAAGCGTCGTTCTCCATCAAAGCAGCGGATTTTCTGACGGCTGCAAGCGATATTTTCAGGGCGTACCGCAGCGCCGGATACGCATTTACCGCCACCGCCTATTCCAACCGGGTCTTGGTGGTCTCCGCCTCTACGGAATAAGCAAGATATGAACAATCAAAACCATCGGCGCTGGCCACTGAGCAAACTGACCGTTCTTACGGTCAGCTTGGCTGTGTTATCGGGTTGCGCGGCCTATAAGCGTATTGATGATGCGCCCCACGTCGCCGAGGAAACTTTTCAACTTGCCGTGGATCAAGCCACGGCCCAACGCGAGGGAAAGGAGATCATCACGGCCGATAAACCGTGGATCTCGACCCGCCCTATTGAGAAAGCCCCGCCTAAACCCACGAAGATCCCCGCTGAGCGCGATTGCCGCATGAAACTGATCGCTGACGCACCGATGTCAGTGGATACCTTCGCGCAGATCGTCACGGCGGATTGTCAGCTGCCCGTTCGCATCAGCCAGGATGCCTGGGCGGCACTGGCTGGCGGTACGCTCAATACAGCAAGATCTTCCAGCGCGGTTTCAGCCCCGATTGTGCCGCCGCTGGGCCAGCCCGGCCAGATGCCAACCACACCCGCAGGCGGCACCGGACGTAACTTTGCCTATACCACCAGCGGCGAAAAGCAGATTCAACCGATACGCTGGCTGGACAAACCGATATCAGGCCTGCTCGATGTCGTGACATCGCAGCTTGGCCTTTCATGGTCATACCGTAACGATTCCATCGTGATCCATTACTTGGACACACGCACCTACCGGGTTGCGTTGTCCTCAGAGCTGGATTTCGAATCTAACGTGACCAGCGGCGCGAGCCTTTCGACCGGCTCCTCGGGTAGCGGCGTGGGGGCAAGCGCCAACGAGTCGACCAACGAATCCGCGCAGAAGACATTGCTGAGCATCAAATCGCGGTTTGGGGATGACATACAAAAGGCCATCCAGGCCATGCTCACTCCGGGCGTCGGCCTGCAGGCGCTCTCGACCTCCATTGGCACGTTGACGGTCACCGACACACCGGACGTCCTGGATCGGATTGGGCGCTACATTGATGATGTCAATGCCCGCATGAGCCGCCAGGCCATGTTGTATGTAACCGTGGCCTCGGTAACGATCACAGATGCCGACAGCCAAGGCATCAACTGGAATGTCATCTGGAAATCGCTATCAGGCAACTATGGCGTAAATCTCGTGAACTCCTTTTCGCCTCTGGAAGGGTCTTCCACCGCCGGATTTGGCATTCTTGATTCCGCTACGGGCAACGCCTCACAGTTTGCCGGCACGCAAGCCATTCTGAACGCGCTATCGCGGCAAGGGTCGGTGACGATCATGCGCCAGCGCGGCGTGACCACCCAACATCTACAGCCCACCCCGATTCATCTAACCAATGAGGAGCAATATGTTTGCGGGCGCAGCCAGACCAATACCGCGCAGGTAGGCGCGACCGAATCGATTCAGATGTGCAGCGTAGTGACAGGTTTTGCGATGGATATCCTGCCCGACATACATGGTCAAGACCTCACCCTGCAATTCGCGCTGAATATGAGTCCGCCCGCGACGATTCAACAGGTCCCTGGCGATATTCAAAAGCCGGTTTTCACGGCATCCGTCGATCGCCAGGTGTTCCTGCAACGCGTTGGGATGCGCTCGGGACAAACTCTGGTCATATCCGATTTTCAGGAGGCCAGTGAAGCGGCGAGCAAACAGGGGGTGGGTGGTACATCGACCTGGGTGGCCACCGGAGGCGGTACTCGGGAGAAGGCCCGGCGCGTTCTGGTGATCATCATTTCGCCAAAAATCATGTCCCAGACGATGGAGGATGCATAACGATGCCGGTACTCTATCTCGCTTTCATCATCGGCATGATCCTTGTCGACATCGGGGGTGACGCCAGCAGGCTGTCTCACGCGTCGACGCAGGCGGCCGAAGCCAGCGCGCTGGCTTCGAACATGCTGGTGGTGCGCAACGCGCTGCAAGCCTATCTGCGGGCGAACCCTGCAGCAAGTGGCCAGGTCGCCTTGCCAGACCTCGGTCTGCCCGGCTGGTTTCGGCCACGTGCGGAGCTACGCACATGGGTGCAAGACGGGAGGGCGTATGTCTACTACACGCCCACCCAGCCCAAAGCCGACTTGGCCTCGATGCTTGCCGACACGCCACCCGGGCTGACCGGCTTCGCACGCAACGCCCAACTGATTTCGCCCCGCCTGAAAACCACTACCGCCCTGCCACCGATTATTCCGGACAACAGCATCGTGTTGGTGTCCTAGGGTAGATCGGTGGTGGACCAACGAGGAATGGCCTACCGATGCCCGCCACCATCACGATATTCAAAACCGCAAAGGGGGTTACCCCCATCAAGGTGGGCCGTCGCATATTTGTCAGCGGCCTGTACTGGCAAGTTTTGCCCAACGGCCAGAATTACATGCAGGAGGCGCGCAAGATCGCTAGGCGCGAGCGCGAGCGCACGGGCAAAACGCTCGACGTCGTGTTCTTGCGCCGCCACGTTGACCTTGTGCAAGCCGGGTTTGTGGTACGCGGCGGGCGCGCCAGAAAAGGCACTGTCGCTCTGGCGGCGGTTGCCGCCGACGTGCTGGGATCGACATTCATAGTCGCGTTTGCGCTGCCCGACGGCCGCTATGCACTGGCCTCGGCCATACACGACGCGATCGTGCCGGACTCCGACGGCGTGTACGAGTTCGAGGAAGCAAAGCTGCGTGTGCTGGAGTTGTGGAATGCGCTGTCTGGGAGCGTGGGCAGCGCCGAGTTGCAGGTCTATGCGCCGTCGGAATTGTGGCCGGGCGCAAAGCCCATTGAGCTCGAAGACCTGCTCGCTGGCGTCAAGCGCGCCCATCGCTTGCGTCGGCAACCGGCGCTCACGTCCAAAAGCACGCTGACATGGTTGATGTGGACCTTGCTCGCGGGGTCTATCGCGGTGGGCTGGGGCGTGTGGGAAGCGCGCCAGGCCAAGGTAGCGAGCGAGGAGGCGGCCCGGCGGGCGCAAGAGCTCGCGCGGCTGCGTGGCCAGTCCTCCGTCAGCCTCTCTGAACTGGCGCTCATGCGCCCCTGGACAAGCCAGGCAACCGTGCAGGTATTTGGCAATTTGTGCACACGGGCAATTGGCGCCGTGCCAGTGACCCTCGATGGCTGGGTACTGCTTAACGCGCAATGCAACGCGAAAGCGACGACCGCCTCCTTTGCGCGCAGCGAAGGCCGCACAGTCCAAGGGTTTGCACACGCGGCCCGGGCGTGGCGACCTGATGCCGGTGTGCAATTTTCCAGCGATGGCGACCTGGGAACGCTGGAGTGGCCCATGAGCATGCCGCCAGGCGGCGACGAAGACCTTGCGCCCATGGCGCAGCGCGCCAATGCCTTCATGAGCTGGTGGCAGACGCGTCTGGTGCCCTTCGAAACCGCAACTGTTCCCTCGGCGTTTGCACCGGGCTATACCCCGCCCAAAGAGGCGTCGGACAAGCGAATGACCACGCCACACTGGAAAACGGTTCGCTGGGCGATCAAGACCACGCAACGCACGCCGACCCGGCTGCTGGAGGGATTTGCGCAAGACGGAACGCGTCTGCAGGAGGTCGAGTTGACCTTCGGGTCAGATGGACAACTGAACTGGAGCCTCAAAGGTGAACTGTATGGTGAATAAACGCAACGCGCTGCCGATGCTGGCGCTGGCCGTATGTCTGGCCAGCTCCGCCGCGGCGCAATCGACGAACACGGGCAAGGCGCAGGTAACGGTCAGCGATCTTGACGCGATCATGCAAGAGGAAATCGTGCTCAAAGCCATGGCCAATCGCGCCAAGCAACGCGCCGAACTGGGACGCTACAACGGTGCCGCGCAAGACACCATTCTGGCGGACCATTCGTTGCCCCAGCTTGCCTGGCGGCGTTCGACCGCAACGGGGTGGCTTGCCAAATTCGTTTTGGACAATGGCGCATCGCTGATCGCTGGAGTGGGCGAGCGCCTACCCGGCGACCTGGAGATCGCTCAGATTGACGAGCGCGGCGTCAAGCTAAAGCGCGGTGGCGAAATCATCGAATTGACCGCCGCCGCATCCGGCGCTCGGCCGTCCACCGAAGCGGGCCGCCCTGAGCCACCCCGCCCCTCGGCCATCCCCTTATCCATCCCTCAGTGAGAGCGAAATGAGCGCAGTCCTTGAGCAAGAGCAGCTATTTGGTCACGTGGAGCAGGATAAGCAGCTCCCGGCGTTGCCGGAACTGCCTGAATTACCGCCAATCACACCGGTCTCGCCGCAGGAGTTGACCGACCCCGCTCAAAGTCCAGCGCCGCAGGTTATCTTGTCCGCAATCGACGGCCATGACTATCATGCGTCTCCAGCGGTGCGCGCCAAAGCGGCCCTGGCCGATAATGGCATCCTGTATCTGGCCGAAGGCGCGCGCAGCGACGTGCTGGTAATAAGCTATATCGCTGCCCTGGATCGTCGCAAAGCGCTTTCGGACGGGGAAATCGTCCCCTACTCCGAGGTACGGGTTGTGCCCTACACGGAGATTCAACGCTTGTATGCCGAATCTACGCAAGACGCAGCCGGCGCGGAAACTGCCACTCGGCGCACGGCCGAAGAGAGTCAGGCCGCCTCCATCATCGCCGAAGCCGCGCAGGGCGTCGCTAGCGACGTGTTCGTGGAAAACTACGAAGCGCACGCGGAGATTCATTATCGGATCGCCGGCGACATCGAGCGTCGCTTCGCGATGCAGCCAGAGCGCGCAAAGCAACTCATTCGCACGATTTATGACTCGATGTGCGAAGCGACCGACCCATTCTACGATCCTAGTCGAGATCAGGGCGGCCGTATTGCCCGACGTCATACCGAAGGGCTAGGTCTGCACCAGGTTCGAGTCTCGACCGGGCCTACCGACGAAGATCGCCCGTTCATGGCGCTGCGACTGCACTACGACCTGGGCGAGCCCAGATCGCTGGTCGATTTGGGATTTACACCTGAACAAGAGGCGATGGTCATAGGCGTGACCAATTATTCGTCCGGCATTGTGCTGTTCAGTGGTCCTACCGGCTCCGGAAAATCGACGTCCCTGGCCAATCTGATCGGCTATTGTCAAAAACGGGACAACTGCCGCAGGAAGGTCATTTCGCTGGAAGATCCGCCCGAACTCCCCATCTTTGGCGCGGTGCAGAAAGCCGTCCTACGCAAAGGCCTGGATCGCGAGGCCGAGGGCCAAGCCTGGATCGCAGGGTTTGAGACGCTGATGCGCTGGAACCCCGACTGGATCATCGCCGGCGAGCTACGCTTGCGCGAAACCATGGATGCCGCGCTCAAAGCCGCGCTGACGAACCATTTGACCTGGGGCATGCTGCATGCAAGCTCTGCGACGTTGGTCCCGACACGCTTGCAGGAGGCGGGGATCGAGATGGGCTATCTGAGCGATCCGGAAATCTTCCGTCTCTTTGCCAACCAGAGCCTGGTGGCGAAATTGTGTCCGCACTGCTCTGTCACCTATGCGCGAGGTCGCAGCACCCTATCCCCTGGCCTGGTCTCACGCATCGAAAAGCATTGCACACCGGATACGGTGCGCCTGCGGGGCCGGGGCTGCGAGCAGTGCTACCGGGGCGTTTTGCGGGTCCGCACCATTTGCGCGGAAGTGCTTAACACCGATCATGCGCAGCTGTCGGTGTATCGCAGGCAAGGCGCGATGGCCTTACGGCGCTATTGGGTGCGTGAACGTGGTGGGAAGACGAAAGCTGCACACATGATCGACAAGATCAATGAAGGTGAGATCGACCCGGTCGATGCCGAACGCATTGTCTTGCCGTTGGACGCCGATGACTCGCTCTGGGAGGACGAAGAGTGAACTCAATCGTGCGCGTCTTGAGCGCCCAAACACGGCAGATCATTACCTCAGTCCTGCGTGTCATAAATGGCCGTTCGCGGGAGAACGCGTTCAAGCGCAAGCAGCGCATCGACTTTTACCGCGCCATGTACTTGTACCAGCGTGCCGGCGCCCGCAAGCTCGAAGCGTTGCGCAAACTGAGTGAGACCTACGGCACGCATCTTTCGCCGCCCCAGCGCCTGGGCAACAAGCTTTATAGCTTGATGGGGGGAAAACGCATCATCTTCCGGCCTGTCATCGCCGCCGTGGCCGAGGCGGCCCTGTCGCGCAGCAATCTACCGCTGGCTGAAGCGCTCAAGGATTGGATACCGCCTGCGGAGCGGGCCATTCTGGCGGCAGGCGAGGATTCCGGCAACCTGGCCGGAGCCTTTAATATGGTCGGACGGTTCGCACGCCAGCAAGGCGGTATGTGGGCCGCGGTGGTGGGCGGCTTCGCCTACCCGATCGTGCTGACCGGTGCGGTGATGGCCATTTTGTACCTGATTGCCGGCGTCATGATCCCGTCTATGGATGTCAGCCGCAAAGCGGTGTTCTCGCCATCTACCCAGCTCGTCTTATGGATCGCCAAGCTGGTTTACGACTATTGGTACTTGGCCATAGCCTTACCCATCGTCGCCGTGATTGCCGTGTTGGGTTCATTAAGCCGCTGGCGAGGGGCGTGGCGAGCCAGGGCGGATCGCTTGGCTCCATGGTCCTTTTACCGCCGCATCCATGGCGCATTGTTCCTCTATTCGTTCGCGGTTCTGCAGAAAAGCGGTGTGCCTATTCAGGCAGCGCTCGCCAATCTCGCCGCGTCGGCCAATCCATGGTTAAAGAGCCGGATTACCGCCGCCATGTATGGCGTGCGCCAGGGCTACAACCTTGGAAAATCGTTTCGCCACGCGGGTCACGACTTTCCGGATTGGGAGGCGTTGCCCGTACTGGAGAGCATCAGTTCCTTGTCCGGCTCGTCCGATAGCTTGATCGAATATGCCGAGAACTGGCTGGAAGACACCGCCAAATATATTGAAAAATTTTCCCGCCGCGCCAATGCGGCCGGCCGTACATGGGTACTCGGCTGGGTTGGCTTACTGGCCATGACTGTGCTCGAAATCATCTCCACCTCATTCAGATAAGGGTTAATCATGCGAATTTCCCACTACTCCATGCAACAACAGGCGCGCCGAAAGTTTCAGCGGGGCTTCTACATTGGTCCAGCGCTGGGCACGATAGCGATCGTCGTCCTCGTTTCATTGTTTGTTTATGGTGTCTTCCAATACATCAGCGCAAGCTTGCGCGGCACTATAGAGAGCAACAACCTCATGGCCATCGTGAGCGGGGCTAAGTCACTTAAATCGGGTGGCTCATATGCGAACGTGGATAATGCGGTGCTCCAACGCATCAAGGCCTTTGGCAACATGACGGGCTCGACACCGGGGGGAACAGTGCGCAACGGCTGGGGCGGCACCGTCGTGGTCACGGGATCGGCCAGTCAGCTGGAGATTCGGTACAGTGGCGTCCCGGCATCGGCCTGCGAGCGTTTTCTGGCCAGCGCAACGGATAGCGGCGAATTCGCTGCCGACTCGTTACCGACGTGCAGCAAATCCGACGCGTCGGATTTGACCTTCATCGCGTACTGATGGAAACCGCTCATTTGGCCGGGATGCAATTCGTCGATATCGTCCTTGGGCAGGATTTCTGCGATGTCAAAGTCGAAGAACCCGACGTAACCCGCTTGGTCGACGTCGAGCGCGACTACCCGCACTACGTTGCCGCGCTACGCGAGCAATGCCGGCACAGAAAGGACGAAGGTCCGGAATTCACGCTCAATCATGGCACACTTCGATTTCGAGTGACCGCCATGAACGAAGAGCGTGGCCCGATCTGGTTTCTGTCGCGCATTGACGCGCACATGCTACCCATTTATCAATTGCCCCTACCCCGGGACTTCGTCGCGTATACCCTACGCCCCAGACTGCAAGGCCTACTACTGATCACGGGCGGCTTCGGCGCGGGCAAGACCACGGCGGCATCGAGCCTCTTTTGCCATCGTATTGCGACATTGGGCGGCACAGGCGTCGCGCTGGAAGATCCCACCGGCGAAGTATGCATGGCTGGCCGCCATGGGCAAGGCCGCATTATCCAGATCCCCATCTCCAGAGATCGCGGCGGTTATCACGCGGCGCTGCAGCTCGTCCGGCGCTCGCGAGCTGACTTCATCCTGATCGGGGAGATCCGGGATGCAACCACGGCCATCGAAGCCCAGGACATCGCCAACACGGATATGCCGGTGATCGCGACGATGCATGCTTCGTCGATTGAGGAGACCTTGGACAAGTACCAAGCCTATTTGCGCGGTGGGCATGCCAGTAGCGCGGAGGCCAGTGCCAGGCTGGCCGCGTCGGTGGCCGGTATTGTGCATTTGACCAAGGAATACGTCCGTGCGCCGGCTGGCCAGGCCGTGGCGCGCTATGTGCCGCGATGCCTGATGCTGGATCGCACCGATGCGACCTGCCTGGGTGCGATCGGCAAGATCCGGGACGGAAACTTTGTTGGCCTCAATGACGACATTGACTTGCAGGCCGCTCGTCGCGCTCGCGGCACCTAGCAACTTGAAGACCCATTCTTGGTGCACTGATCATGACTACACTCAGCAACCTTTTCCCCGTTGCCCGACTCACCGCAGGCGACACCCGCAAGGAGGCTGGCTTTGGCTTGGGTTCGATGCTCGCGGCTGTAGCGATCGTGCTCCTCGTATATCAGGGCTTTGCCTCCACCCTGGCCTACTTCAGGGCCACGCCCGTCGTCAACGAGGCGGCAGCGCATATGGAGAAGGTCAGCTTGGCCGCCGCGCAGTATGTCCAGGATCGCTATGCGAACTTGACCTCATCCCTTCCCCTGAACGGTGCAGCAACCACGATTACGCTGGCGACGATCAAGGACTCGGGGTACTTAAGCCCTAGCCTGGCCGACCGCAATCCCTACGGACAGAGCTACTCGCTGCGGGTGCGCTATGCGACCCAAGGCTCGGGCGCCAATATGCGCAATGTTCTTGAACCGCTTCTCGTGACCGAGGGAGGGCGTCCCATCGCGGACAATGTACTTCTACGCATCGCCGGCAAACTGAGCGCCGGCGGCAGTATCCGCTCGAACACTCCGGCAGTTGCCATCGGCAACAGCGGCGGCTGGGAAGCGCAGTTGGCAAATTTCGGGGGCACGCCGGGCGCTGGCCATCTGGCGGTCGGAATGTTCTTTAGCGACGCCGGCATGATCGCCGACTATCTGTACCGGAATTCTGTGCCAGGACGCCCCGAGGTTAATCAGATGCGCACCGACATCGATATGGCGGCCAATGCCATTAACAACGCATCGCGCGTTCAGACAGGCGAAGCGCACCTGACCCGAGTCGTGGCAGAAGCAACCGCCTGCGCTCCTGCTGGCGCTTTGGCTCGCGACAGCGCGGGCAACCCGATGTCCTGCCAGGATGGCGTCTGGACGCAGATCGCGAGCCTGAATTGGATGCCTGGCGAAGGCCAACGCATGCGCATGACGGCGGCCAATGGCCAGACAATTTGGGTTCAGAACACAAACGGAAGATTTCGCTGGGTTAACAGCAACTGGACTGCGGAACTGGCCAGTGTCGATCAAGCGGGCAATATGACGGCGGCTCGCCGCTTGACAGCCGGTGAGTACTTACAACTTGGAGGCGTCGCAACCGAAGGGACGGCGTGCTCGCCCAATGGGCTGGTTGGTGCCAGCTCGACCGGCCTCATCCTTTCTTGCCAATCCGGGGTGTGGAAAGGGATCAGTAGCAGCGGACGCATAACAGATATGGAGCCATGCATCCATCCCAGAACCGGGGCGATATATCCATCAGGATGGGGGGTCACTGGCGCTCACTGGGCTGATGGCATCTTGGAGCCGGGCAATAACATGCGCGCATACTGTCTCGCTGGACTATGGATCGGCGATTATCGATGATTGCCAATCCGGGATGTGGCGAAAACAAGATAGCGCCACCGGCGATAATTTGCTGTATATGCCTTGGGGAAGCGCTAATGGGCAAATTGATTGGGCTTTAGATAGTATTTTTCGAGGGCAAATATGTCCCGCGGGTTATTGGATGGTGGGAATTCAACAGTCTAGAGCGTCTGGAGTGGCGTACCAAACAATATGTAGAAACTAGTTTTGGTTGTAGCGCGGCCCCCAATTCCAGGGGCGCGATGTCAAGCCAAAACAATAGGAAGGCAATCTCAAACCGCAACGTCGGAGGCGTCAACGTCATGGGAGGGCTGCGAGCCGAGCTGAACGGCTCGCGGGCCGCGTTATTGCCCACTGGCACTACATTGGGGATATACACGAGTACAAATAATTGCTATCTGCTTGAAAAACCAATACCCGATTAAAACCTGTTGGGCAAGAATATCGCGGATCGTTCCCCTTGCATAAATAGATATTTGTGTGGCCTACCAAGTGGTCATCCGATGAAAAACCACATATTTCACCTTGCTTTATTTGTCCCCCGCTCCACATCCCGGATTGGCAAGAAAGGTGGTGCCGGTGGGTGTCATCGCCGTCTTGTCCAGTAGAACGATGACGACCGGGAAATCTACTTCCCGGCCGAATATTGCGTATCAACGACGGGTACGCCGCCTAAGTAGTAGCAAATTCGATCGTGATGATTTGTTCCTTCTCGGAGATATTCAGCGACTCCCCCGTGGTCGGTGAGCGCTGTCCCGACATCATCCGTTTAATGATGGCCATCGCCAGCGCGCTTTGCGCCCTGGCATGCAATTCCTCCTGGGTCTCAGCGCTGACCACCAGCGCCGGCTCGTAATCGGGGAAATGTGCCTGCCAAAGCCCGCCCTCTCGGGTGAGCAATCCAAACTGAGGCGAGAAATATTCGCTAGCCAGCCTCTGAGCTCGTTTTCTACCCAAATCGAGCTTGGCGACGAGCTTCTGAGCCCTCAAGTGCGTATAGCGTTTCAACATGGAAAGGCTGCGGTGCCCCGTAATCGCGGCCACTTCCATGATGTCCAAGGTGCCTAACTCGAAGAGTCTGGATACCGCTTCGTGCCGAAGGTCATGAAAATGCAGATCTTCGATCCGCACCCGCGCAAGCATGGTCCGCCATGCAGATTTCAGCCCCGACTGCGTATAGGTGAACACCCGGCCAACCGGTTTGGCGCCGATGCGTCGCAGAACGCTGATGGCCTTGTCAGAAAGCGGCACATCTCGCTTGTTCCCGTTCTTGGTCTCGGGCAAATGCGCGATACGGGTGCGAAAAGAGATGTTTTCCCAACGCAATGCCAATAGCTCTCCCTGGCGCATGGCGGTTTCCAGCGCCAGTTGAACGATGCTCATCAGCTCCAGCTTCTCCAGACCCGTGCAGTAGCGCCCCATCGCGCGTTCCTCGCCACGGCGCAATCTGCGGTCCCGACCTGGCGCGGGCTTTGGCTTTCGAACCGCCAGGCAAGGATTCGGTACCGAACAAATGCCAAATTCCAGGCGTGCGATATCAAAGAAATGGGATAGCAAAACGAGCTCATGTCGTACCGTCGCGGGCGTCAACGTTCTGCCGGTAGCGGAATTGACGCAGGCCAATCTCGCGTCACGATAACTGGCGATATCCACCGACGTAATCTCATCGATTTCCCGGTGTGCCAACACACTGCGGCTGAGTTGCCGGATGCGATATCGCTCTTGTTCATATCCCTTTTTGTGTATGGAAACGCGCTCTTCGTATAGGGCCAACCCTTGATGCAAAAACATGTCGTTTTCTTCCTAGGAGTGAATTATGGATTTACGATCACGCAGTAGGCGGCTATGCGCGCTCAGTCTCGTGCTGCCTGCCTTTTGGCTCTCGCCTCTTGCTCACGCGCAAGGGGGGGATTTTTCGTATTTCACTGGCACGACTCGACTGGCTTGCGAAGCACTACTGTGCTTGTCCTCCAGCGCTGGCGGCACTACCGCTGATTGCAATCCAGCGCTGTCTCACTATTACGGCATCAAGAAGAAGAAACTTTCCAAAACCCTGGACGCACGACTGAACTTCTTGCACCAATGTCCCGATGTGAGCCAAACGCCGCAGATGGCTGCGCTAGCCGAAGCGCTAGCGCATGGCGCCGGGCGCTGCGATGCGGCCTCACTGAACAGTGTCTTGACGACCTGGTCCTCGATGGGCCAGGAAGGCGAAACGCAACACATCAGCGCCCGACTACCCGATTACTGCGACGCGTATATGCACCAGGAGTACACCAACCTGGAGGACGCAGCGCCTCGCTACGTTGGAAGCGAAGCAGAAGGCGGATATTGGGTGGAGGCCCAGGATTACGAAGCGGCGCAGATGAAGTACCAATCCGCGGTAGAGGCCCGAAACAAAGCGCTGGAACAGTACAACTCTTCAAACTGACAGGAGGGTTTGGTCATGATGGAATTTCTTGAGCTGGCCAAAGCCTGCGCGCCACAGGTACACGCGAGTACCTTGGTCGCTCTTGTACGTCAGGAGTCCGGCTTTGATCCGCTTGTCATTCATGTCAACGGCAAGCCCGGGCGCCGTATCCGGCCAAAGTCCTGGGGTGAGGCGATAAAGGAGGCGCGCAAGCTCTTGGACCAGGGAGCGAGTTTTGATGCAGGCTATGGTCAGATCAACAATGCGAACTGGAGCCGTTTAGGCATCACACCTGAGAACGTGTTCGACCCGTGCATCAACCTGCGAGCAGCGCAACGCGTGCTGGTCGAGTGCTACGCGGGCGCCGGCCGCAATCACGGCGGGCCAGCTGCGCTATACGCCGCATTAAGCTGCTACAACACCGGTGATTACACCAGTGGCCTGCGCAATGGCTACGTCCGCAATGTGTTGGCGGGCGCCGGTCTCGAAGTGCCGGTCCTGCCCGGCCCACCGTCAGACCCTAAGGCCACACCATTGGGGCCGCCGGCGAAAGGCACCAACGGCAAGCCCCTACGCCCGGGGGACGCCGACGCGTTTGTGCAGCGCCGGCACGACACGTTCGAGCAGCCGCGTGCGGATGCGTTCGCCAAGCCACGCCCCGATGCGTTCGCCCAGTCACGCCCCGATGCATTCGCTCAACCATCTTCCGCGCGAGTACCGGTGGGTTCCATCATCTACCACCCCCGCTCCCAGCAGTAGCCACCGCTACAACCTCGGCGAACCCCTGGTTTGCTGACAGGCTGCCTCCCTCTCCTATTTCAAGTCTCGCTGACCGAACACGCTTCGATGTCGGCTTTTGTTCATGAGGTTTTCATGTCGACCTTTCCTGTCGTCTCGTCTTTTCGTGCCGTGCCGATCCCCGGCATATTGAACACGGCAACTCTCATTCTTCTGATGTTGGTGCTGATAGCTGTGCCTCATCTGTGCTTGGCCGCTTCAGGCGGGCTCGATCAGTCAGTCTCCGTGTTTGAGCAGATTCGCGATTGGCTCTGGCTGATTATCCCCGTCGTTTGTCTGATCATCGGCGGCCTCCTGGGCGCTGCCTACAGTGCAGACCTGATCCGCAAAGACACCATGTACACCTGGGTCGTCGGCGTCGTATTCAGTGGCCTTGTTGCAGGCGGCATCATCAAACTGGTGTTCTGATGACCGGCCAACGTACTGAGCAACCGGCTGCATCGACGCTCCCCGTTGCCTTATCCGAGATCCCCGAAAACCATGTCCGGTTGTTCAAGGGCGCCACGCGCGTGGCTACCGTCAAGGGCGGCGTACCAGCCCGCGCTTTCGTGATCATGATGAGCGCAGTTTGCTCCGTCGCCATGTTCTGGCTCTGGTTTCTGCTGTTGATCCTTGTCCTCTACCCGATCATGGCCATCATAAGCCGCGAGGACGATCGCGCCTTCTGGATCTTGGAGCTTTGGGTGCGCACCAATCTGTTCGCCCGCAACAAGCGCTTCTGGAACGCCATCTCGTTTTCGCCCACACCGTACCAACGCCGTCGCGCCTGGTGCCGCTACAAGGAAGACCCACCACAATGAATCATCCAGCCGATCTTCGCCGGCCCGCTTTTGAGCGCAGCATCTCCAAGCATGTCCCCTACTCGCATCACGTCACGACAACGATCATCTCGACCAGGTCCTGGGAATACCTGTCGGTCTGGCGCATCGGTGGGCGCACGTTTGAGGGATTTTCGCAGGCCGACATGGCCAGTTGGCGCGAGGAGCTAAACAATCTGTTGCGCGGACTTCCCAATGGGTTCGGTCTGTACACGCATCTGGTGCGCCGGCGAGTCATGGAGTATCCCGAAAGCCAATATCCGGACTGGTTTTCACGTGAGCATGACAGGTCTTATCGTCGCTTGTTCGAGGGCAAGCCGCCGATGGTCAACGACCTGTATCTGACGGTTAGCATGCGGATGATGGTGGACGCGTCGATGAAACTATTCTCCCGCTTTGAGCGGCGCACAGATAAGGACGCCCAAGCCTGGCAGGCACACGCCATTGAGCAACTTGATGACATCAACCGCAAGTTGGAAAGCAGTCTGCAACGTTATTCCGGCGAGCTGCTGTCGATCGTGGAACGCGGCAAAGGTGGCTTCTCGGAGCCGGCCGAATTCCTCGGGCTGATCCTCAACGGCGTATGGGAGCCCGTGCCTGTGCTGCCCTCGCGCCTATGCGACTATCTTCCCAGCGCGCGACCGTTTTTCTCACTCCATGGCAAACAAGGCGAACTGCGCGGCCCGAATTGGAGTCGCCGTTTCGCCATGGTCGAAGTGCGTGAGTATCCGCCGAGCAATCCGCCGGGCCATCTGAACTCGCTACTCACGCTGCCGTTCGAATTTGTGCTGACCCAATCATTCGCCGCGATGTCCAAGGCCGAAGGCCGGGCCGCACTGGCTCGCCAGCGCCGCTGGTTGAGCGACTCGGGAGACGACTCGAAGTCACAGATCGCCGAGCTCAACCTCGCGCTCGATGATCTCATGGCGGGCAAGTTTGTCATGGGCGAGCATCACGCGACGCTGGCAGTTTTTGGCGAAACGGGAGAACAGACATTGCGCTATGCAGCCGATGCCATCGGCGTGCTAAGCGATAACATGATTATCGGCCGCATGGTCGATCGAGCCCTGATCGCGGCATGGCGAGCGCAGTTGCCCTGCAACTGGTACTGGCGGCCACGGCCAGCGGCGATTTCGTCGCTGAACTTCTTGAGCTTCTCGGGGCTGCATAACTATCTCTTTGGCAAAGCGAGCGGGAACCCCTGGGGGCCAGCTGTCACGATGCTCAAGACCAATAGCGGCACGCCCTACTTCTTCAATTTCCATACGTCCCTGGCCGAGAGGGACGAAAAGGGCGCCAGACGCCTCGGAAACACCATGCTGATCGGGCAATCCGGTACCGGCAAGACCGTATTGCTCGGTCATTTCATCGCCCAGGCTCGCAAATTTGGCTACACAGGCGCAGTTTTTGACTATGGCCGGGGCATGCAGGTCACGATCGAGGGCATGGGCGGCAAGTACTTCGCCTTGCAATTGGGCCAGCCCACGGGTTGGAACTATCTGCAACTGCCGCCTACGAAACGCAATATCGCCTTGATGCGTCGACTGACGGTGCAATTGGCCAGCGAAGGCGGCAATCAACCGTCGCTGTACGATCAACGCTCAGTCAGCCAGGCCATCGATCGGTTGACCACATTTATCGATCAGCCCAATCGTCGCGTATCGACCTTGCTGCAATACCTGCCCGCAGCGCCCTCGCGCGATGGCACATTGAGCCTGCGTGAACGCCTGCAACGTTGGTGCCAGGGTCATGAGAACGGATGGGTCTTTGATAATCCGCGCGATGAGCTGGATCTATCCAGAAATAATCTATTCGGGTTCGACCTGACCGAGTTTCTAGAGGAAGGCCCGGTTCGGGATGCCGCCCTGACTTATTTGATATTCCGCACGGAAGCCATGATTGATGGGCGCCGCTTTGCCTACATCTTCGACGAAGTGCAGCATCCGCTGAAAGTACCGTACTTCCAGGACATGATGCAAAACGTGCGCACCATCCGCAAGCAAAATGGCGTGTTCGTCTTTGCTACGCAAGAACCGGAGGCAATCCTGGGCAATCCGGTCGGCAAGTCGCTTATACAGCAGTCAGCAACCAGCATTTATCTGCCCAACCCAAAAGCAACGGCAGACGAGTACATCGGGGGCTTCAAGCTGAATCCAGCCGTGTTCGAACTGGTCAGAGGTCTTGGGGAATTCAGCCGCAAGTTCGTCGTGAAGCAAGGTGAGGCCGTCGTGACGGCCGAGCTCGACCTCTCCACGTGCCCCGATGCGCTGCTGGTCTTCTCTGGTTCCGAAGACATGGCGCTACTGGCCGAAGCCGCCCGCGCTGAGCGGGGTCCCAATCCGCAAGACTGGCTGCCCCTCTATTGCCAAATGGCGCGTGAGACGGGCAAGAAATAATCCAAGGAGATTTTTCCATGAAAATTGCCATACACCTTCGATCTCTCACGCTGGCCGCGCTGCCGGCGCTGGTATTGCCGGCACACGCACAGATTTCCGTGACCGATGCGGCCAGCATCGCCGCGCGCGCGGCCCAGCATGCCGAATCCCTAGCCAAATACCTGGAGCAGATCGCCACGCTCAAGGGCCAGCTGGAAAGCCTGCATCGGCAATATGAGGCGTTGACCGGCGCCCGTAACCTGGGCGATATCCTGAACAATCCTACCATCCGAAAGTCCTTGCCCGCCGACGTGCGCTCAGTGCTCAACAGCGGCGACAAGAGCCTGGGATCGATACAACGGTCGGTTGAGCGCATTCAGGGCGAAGAACGCCTTTCGGGCGATTTCTCCGTCGACAGCCAGGCGCTGACCCAGCGTATCGAAAATCTGAGCGTGCGCAGCAAAGCGCTATTTGAGCAGGCCCAGGAAGGCATGCAGGCGCGCATGGATCAGCTGGATCAACTGCAGACACAGATCAACCTGGCCCAAGATCCCAAGGCGATTGCCGATCTGCAGGCCAGGCTGCAAGTGGAGCAGGCCAATATCCACGCGGATCAGATCCGCGCCGATCTGCTGAGCCGCCAGATCGAGGCCGAAAAGGCGCTGATTGAGCAGCAAGCGTCCAAGATGGCCCGCCAAACCTCACTAAGCGTTGATGCGATTCGGGCCCCGCTGCCAGACATGCGCTAGGACGCCGATGCAGCCAGGGCGACTGACTCACCGGGGATGACCCGCTACCAGGAACACTATCATGGCAATACCCGCACCCGCCACCCTATATAGCCTGGGCAGCATCGTCCAATGGATCGATGAATCGCTCAATACCATGCTCATCAATGGTGTGGCCGACAACGTCGAACGGCTGACCGGCGCGATCTGGTTGCCGCTCGAACTGGGCGTAACCATTGGTTTGATGACCTATGGCTGGATGGTCGCCGCTCAGCGTATTCCGACTCCCTATGGGGAAGCGCTCGTTAGAATCTTCAGGATTGTGGTGGTGGTGGCGATCATCGAGAGCGGTGGGTTTTACCAGAGCCAGATCATGGGCGCCATGCTGGCTCTGCCCGATGGGCTCATGCATGCCGTCACCGGCGAGCCTGCGAGCGCCAGGGATGTGCTGGCGGATTTCCATAATTCAGGGCTTGAGACCGCCACCCGGTTGGATGCGCGGGCGCCCAGCATGCTGACGCAAATTGGACGGAGTGTCCTTTTTGCGCTTGTCTCGCTCGTCATCACGGTCATCTACACCTTAGTGACCATTATGGGCATCCTTATGATGTCCGTGGCTAAAGTCGGCATGGCCCTGATAGTGATGGTGGGGCCGCTATTTATCGCCGCCTTGTTGTTTGAACACACCAAAGAATTCTTTAAGAATTGGTTGCAGCAAGCCCTGTACTTTGCCCTCTATGGCACCCTCTTTACCTTGGTTTTCGGTCTAGTCATGGGGATGCTCGGCTATGTTCAAAACATTCTTTTGGGGATGACGACCGCTGCCGAGATCAACGTTTTGCAGATTCTGGGTGTCGTTATCCTTGTTGCGGCCTTAGCCATGTTTCTCATGAAGCTGCCCTCGGTGATCGTAAGCCAGATTACAGGTGGAAAAGCAGTGCATATGCCGTTCGTGGGTCAGCTTTAAGACCATAAAACGAGAGCAAACATGCTGTACAAATGAACAGAAAAAAGTTACATTATGCGCAGCACCTTGCCATGATTGTCGTAGTACCTTCCTTATACAGGAACGCGATAATGACTACCCGCGCCCATTCCCGCTGGCAACAGGCCACCCAAGTGCGTCATGAAGACGCCGCGGACGCTGCTCCTATCGACCTTTCCAAGCCCGATGCGCAAGCCGCGGCGCTGGCCGAGAAGCTCCAGGCCATTCATACGCAGATCACTTTCATACGGATTGTGCGGTTCATTGGTAAATGGATCATACGCCCGATCATCTGGTGGCCG
>LNAP01001713.1_pt1 | contig 22974 bp, 19 predicted proteins | sample 602601 | NCBI WGS metagenome assembly LNAP01 (sample SAMN02440304, study PRJNA202911) | soil metagenome | biome: Subtropical and temperate rainforests or woodlands; isolation source: soil samples (1 kg each in a 20% v/v slurry with milli Q water) were... ...
GGTCAAGCACATCTCGGTCAAGCCGGGCGCGTGCCTGTCGCTGCAGATGCACCACCACCGCGCCGAACACTGGATCGTGGTCAGCGGCACCGCCGAAGTGACGTGCGACGAGAATGTGTTCCTGCTCTGCGAGAACCAGTCCACCTACATCCCGATTGCCTCGGTGCACCGCCTGCGCAACCCGGGCAAGATCCCGTTGGAGATCATCGAAGTACAATCGGGCAGCTACCTGGGCGAAGACGATATCGAGCGGTTTGAAGACATCTACGGGCGCTCGACTCCCGTCGAGCGTGGTGTGTCAGTGAAAACCATCGCGCAGTAACACCGCAAAACAAAAAGCCCTCGCCCTGCCCGTTGCGTCCCCTATCCGCAGTGGGCTGGGCGGGGGCTTTTTCTGATCAGGCCACTTTGCAGATTGGCAGCGATCACCCACACAGCGTTGTTCCCTTCACTCGAAATAGTCCTTGAAATTGTTCGGCCCCAAATACAGAAAGTTCGACGGCGTCAGCTTGATTTCTTTGGCCATCTTGAGCTCGACGAACTGACTGCCGGCCGTGACCGGGCCTAAATCCGTGGGCACCTGGTCAGAGCTGAAGATCACCATATAGTCGCCACTGCCCACATAGCGTTCATTCCCTAAAAACAACAGGTTCTCAACGTTCTCGCTGTTAAATTGCTGGCCTGGGGGGTTAACGTACACACCGCCCTTTGAACCCGCACGCCTTTCACCACGCGCCAGATCATTGATGCTTCGCTCGCGAGCGATCGCTTCTGCGCCGGCCTTGCTGGTGTAGTGAATGTAAACCGGCTTGCCGTTGTAAGTGCCCGAATCCACTATCGACTGCCAATCCTGATGATTGGCCAAGGGTTGATTGGTTGCTGAGCTTGATGCCAGCGGGCCTTGCCCGGCAGGCTGCTCGCGGGCAGCGTTGACCCCTTTGCCTTTTCTATTGCCCCCCAGCATCTTGCTCGCGCGCCATTGGTTATCGGCACCTGTTTCAACGGTCAGTACGGGTTTACCGGTCTGGGGATCAATAATCTGGACATAGCCGTCACTGAGTTTGAAATCACCTTTAATCTCATACGTCTTGGCGATACCGGACTGATCGGTGTAACGGATAAACCAACGATCTAGCCCCGCCTCGTTCTTGTACTGATAAATCCCTCTAGCATTGACTGTGCTCTTGGCCAGTAATGATTCGCCATCGGCAATGGCGTAGGCGCTGATGTTGTCCGTTTGTGACGGTTGCAGGCGATTGGGCACATCGGCATCAACGCCTGGAGAGTCAGGCGCCGGTTCGGACGCGGACTCCACGGAGGGCTCAGGGGCTAGCGGTTCTTCTTTGGGCAGCGCAAAGGGATCCGCGGCATTTGAGCTGAGACCGGCAGAGGAGAACAAGGTGTTGATCATGCCATCGAATGACTTCGACGCCCCGTCATGACGTTCAGCCTGGGTGTCGCCCGAAATCTCTTTTTCGGTGCCCAATACCACTTCCGTGAGACTTGTGATGACGGCAGCGGCGGCGACCGGAGCAGCCAGCGGGGCCAGTTTGACCAGCAGTTCTGCGCCGACCGAAATGTCGTTGAGCCAGGTGTCACGGGTGACCTCGCTGTTGGATTTGATCGCGGTGTCTGCGTCGTTCCTCATACGCTGCTGGCCACTGTCCGCCATGTGACTGAACACATCGCCCTTGATCGCGATATTGCTGCGGTCAATGACGTTGCCCTCCTGGCTGCTGACGCTATCCGTACTGAGGTATTCCAGGGATGAATCGACGCCGTTTTTTGGCCGTATCTCAGAGATCAGGGAACCCAGCGGCACGATTGCATTAAAGAATGCGGTCCCAAAACCACCGGACTCACTGTTCTGCCGATCAGCCAACGAGAAGTGCGACTCCAGGGCTTTGCGCGTCTGGGGCGTCTTGCCTTGATCGCTGACCCATTGATCCATTTTTTCCAGTGAGGCGAATTTCAGAAAGGCTGGCTTGGCGTCAGGAATATAGAGAATTTGCACGCCGTCCAGGCGCCCGCTGGCATCCTTCTGGAGCCCCTCTGCGGGCAGGGTAAAACGCAAAATATCACTGGACTGAAAGCCATTGATATCAAATGCATGAACCTGGACATCGCCGGTTACCGGGGAGGTTGCCTGCAGTTTCTCCACGGTCATGGGCTGGTCTTCGGCTATTTCTGCACCGGTAACCGCCTTCATCAGCCGTCTATAGTCACTCCTGGTGAGCTGATGCTCGGGCGGCTGCAGCGCACGTTCGGCCGGTAACTTCGCCTCCTGGGCCTTGAGTTGCTCGCCTGCCCTATAGATGAATATGCCTTTCTGGACTGTGCGGTAGCCATCGGCGTGGTCTTTCCAGAAGCTGTCGATTTTTGCCGACATGGTCGTCTGGAAGTCGGATTTCCAAAGGGCCTTCATAAAGGCCGAAGGCGCCAGGGGGATTTCGTTGTGGGCGCCATAGCCTGCTTTGGCGCTTTGTCCGGGGCCGTCTTTATACAAGCCCGCTTCCGAGTCCAGAGTGCCGGGAATCCCGTCGTACTCGGAAAAGTTCTTCAACACGGCGTCAGTCAAACTGATGGATGACGTGGGTTCTTCCTTCATGTGTTCCCAACCGGTAGCGGTTTGCCCTGATTGCGAACTGTTAAAACGATTCAAATAAGTCTTGTCGGCGTCTACATGGATTCCGGTCAACCCGAACACAATTTCTTCTGCACGCTTTTTGGCTTCTTTGCGCACATCTGGAAACGCCACGGCCGTGTCCAACACAATCTTTTTGAATTTGGTTTTTTCGACATTGGCCTTGGCGGCTCGCTCGGTAATGACTGCGTAGGCATTCGAGGGGCTTGTCGGTGCCAGGGCAGACACGGTCTGCCTGAGTTGGATGAGCCCCTCTCGGTTTTGCGGAATGCTCCAGCCATTGGCGGTGATGTATTGCGCAAGGCTGACTTCCATTGTCGGGCCTGGGTGTTGCGCATCGGGAGCCAATTGTATTTTGGCGGCTTGCAAGGCCGGGAGAATATGCTCATTGGATATACGGCCCGTTGCAAGTCCTTGCTCCAGGCCTGCCAGGGTCAGTATCAGCGCGTTACGGTTGTCCAGGGCACTGTTGCCGGCAACGGTGGTGGCTTGGGTATTGGAGGCGGACTTCATTGGGCTGCTCTCATCGTCAGAAGCGAAGGAGCGGTAGGCTGGAACAGCAAAATTTTGTACGGATAAGGTCATGGCGTTGTTCTCGGCACGTATAAAAAAAGCTCACAGAACAACGACCGTCAGTCTGTGGCTGTATATAGGTGTGTGAAGCGAACAACCCCCTTGATTCCAGCGCGAAGGTTACGTGGAGTGTCCGTTCGGGGGTGACCGCAACCCGATAGGCAACCGCATGCTGTCAACGGTACGATGGTTCATCCACCCACGAGGCTGCCCCCATGTTCTTCGGCGTTCTGCTCATCATCACCTGGCTGGTCCTACTCCTGCGCTACCCGGCCAAGGCATTGCCGGTTTCCCTCGCCGCAGCAGTGGGCTTGGGCTTCGTGGCGATATGGGTGGTCTGGCTGGACAACCGCGAAGCCTCGCAACTGGCGCGCCTGGAACTGCGCATCCACTATGCCCCCGATCAGTGCCCCGCCGACCGCCCCTTGCAGCTCAAGCTCAACAACGGCAACGACGTCCCCCTGACCGAACTGCGCTGGCGCGTCGCCGCCTACGCACCAGGCGATACGGTGAACCTGGCGGACAACGTCTATGCTGCCCCGCGTTATCGCGGCCCCGGCGAACTGCAGGCCGGCGCCACCTGGGAAGACTGTCTGCCAGTGCCGCCCCTGCGCCCCGGCTACCGCCCGCAAACCCTGGAGTTTCGCGCCGAACACCTGCAAGGCAGCTTCTCCGACTAACCACTACCAAGGATTGCCCCATGCCTAACGTGCTTATCACCGGTTGCTCCAGCGGCATCGGCCGTGCCCTGGCCGATGCCTTCAAAGTCGCCGGCTATGACGTATGGGCCAGCGCCCGCCGTCCCGAAGACGTCGCGGCCCTCGCATCTGCCGGTTTCAAGGCCGTGCAACTGGACGTCAACGATGGCGCGGCCCTGGCGCAATTGGCCGGACAGGTGGGCGAGCTGGATGTGTTGATCAACAACGCCGGCTACGGCGCCATGGGCCCGCTGCTCGATGGTGGCACCGAGGCCCTGCAGCGCCAGTTCGAGACCAACGTGTTCGCGATCGTCGGCGTGACCCAGGCGCTGTTCCCCGCCCTGCGCGCGCGCAAAGGGCTGGTGGTGAATATCGGCAGCGTTTCCGGAGTGCTGGTCACGCCGTTTGCCGGCGCCTACTGCGCCTCCAAGGCCGCCGTGCATGCCTTGAGCGACGCGTTGCGCATGGAACTCGCACCGTTTGGCGTGCGAGTCATGGAAGTGCAGCCGGGGGCGATCAACACCCACTTTGCCAAGAACGCCGGCACCCAGGCCGAATTGCTGATCAATGAACAATCGCCCTGGTGGCCACTGCGCGAAAGCATCCGTGCCCGCTCCCAGGCCTCCCAGGACAAACCGACCCCGGCCAGCACCTTTGCGGCGGATGTGCTCAAGGCCGTGCAACAGAGTGAACCACCGCGCCTGCTGCGTTCGGGGAATGGCAGCCGGGCGTTGCCGTTGATGGCGGCGCTGCTGCCCAAGGGGTTGTTGGAGACGGTGTTGAAGAAACGATTTGGGCTGGGTGGAGCACTTTGATCACCGTGGCGAGCGGATTTGCCCTCTGCACGGGGTCTTCGCTATTTCATGAAGTCAATAAACGCCCGCACCTTCAGCGGTAAATGCCGCGTGTCCGGATACAGCGCATACACCCCCTGAGGCGCGAAACGATGATCCGGCAACAGGCGTACCAGCCGCCCCGCGTCCAGGTCCTCCTGCACCAGCCACTGTGGTAGGACCGCCACGCCATGCCCGCGCACGGCAAATGCTTGCAGCACGGCGGCACTGTCGACCACCAGTGCACTGGGGCCAGAGCGATACTGATGCTCGCCACCTGCCGGGTCGATCACACTCAACTCAGGCAGGCGGCCATGCCCCAGCTTGGGCAGTCGTTCTAGTTCATCCAGCGTATGGGCACTACCCAAACCAGGCGCCGCAACGGCAAATACCTGATAGGTGGATAACTGCACCGCACGATGATTGGAGTCCACCAGGCGCCCCAGCCGGATCGCCACGTCAAACCGCTCGGAGATCAGGTCGGCATGGGTCGAGGATGTGGATAAGTGGATGTTGAGGTCCGGGTGCAGGCGGCGAAAACCCTCCACGGCCGGCGCGACCACCGCCAACGCATATTCAACAGTCGTGGTGATGCGCAGGGTGCCTTTGAGCTGGGCGTGCTCAGAACGGGCCTCTTCCACTGCCAGCCGTGCTTCTTCGAGCATGCGTGTACAGCGCAGGTAGAAACGTTCGCCGGCATCGGTGAGCGCCAGTTGGCGGGTACTGCGGGTGAGCAGGGTGACGCCCAGTTCGGCTTCCAGACGTTTGAGATTGAAGCTGACCACCGCGCGGGTCTGGCCCAGCAGATCGGCGGCGGCCGTCAGCGAGCCGGCCTCGACCACGGCTTTGAAAGTGTCGAATCGGTCCAGACTGACCATGGCCACAGCCCCCCTTTGTCAAAATATTTTTGACAAACTAACAGGCAAACCCGTGTATCCCAAGCTCTGCAACCGGCCTACCCTGCCAGCCTCAAACGCTGGATCGCCCCTATGACCTACCGCTCGAAAGTCGCCTGGATCTTTTTACTGGGCTTCGCCCTGGACCTGGTGAACATGTTTGTCGCCACCGTCGCCTACCCGGATATCGCCCATGAACTGCAGGCTTCGGTCACGCAATTGGCGTGGATCAGCAACGCATACCTGCTCGGCCTGACCCTGATTATTCCGCTGAGCGTCTGGCTCGCCGCAGTGTTGGGCGAGCGGCGCTTGATCGCCGCGAGCCTGGGGCTGTTTGGCATGGCATCGGTGCTGGTAGGCCAGGCCGAGTCGATTCAGGCCCTGATCGGCTGGCGGCTGTTGCAAGGCTTGGGGGGTGGATTGCTGATACCGGTGGGCCAGGCCTTGGCGTACCGACACTTTGCCCCTGGGCAGCGTCACCAACTGACGGCCCGAGTGATGTCGGTGACGCTGCTGGTGCCAGCACTCTCCCCGGCGCTGGGCGGCTTGCTGGTGGACACGGTGTCGTGGCGCTGGATCTTCTATGCCAACCTGCCATTGGCCCTCCTGACCCTGCTGCTGGCACTGCTGTGGATAAAACCCGATGTGCCCGCAACCTCGCGACCGGCCCTGGCCTTGGGGAGTCTGTTCAAGCAGATCCGCCACCCGATGCTGCGAGTGGCGATGCTGGTGTATCTGTTTATCCCCGGCGTCTTTATCGGCACCAGCCTGGTCGCCATCCTCTACCTGCGAGGCCTTGGATACGACGCGACACGCACCGGGGCCTTGATGCTGCCGTGGGCACTGGCCTCGGCCCTGGCCATCTACCTGAGCAAGCAGTTGTTCAGCCGGTGCGGGCCCAAGCCATTGCTGCTGGCCGGCATGGCCTTGCAATGCGCCGGCATCCTGCTGCTCAATGCTGCCCAGCCCGCCCTGCTGGTGGGCGCCTATGCCCTGATGGGCCTGGGTGGCAGCCTGTGCAGCAGCACCGCGCAGACCCTGGCCTTTCTGGATATTCCTGCCGAACGCATGGGCCACGCCAGCGCGCTGTGGAATATCAATCGGCAAGTGAGCTTTTGCCTCGGCGCAGCGGCACTCAGCGCCGTGCTATCGGCCTCGGATTCCTTCACCATGACCTTCTTGATCGCGGCAGCCCTGACACTGCTGCCGCTCTTCGCAGCGCTGAGCCTGGATACCTCCAGGGTTCGCGCACTGCTTCACCCAGCCAGCGAGACTCAATGATGATTGATTACAGCGACTTTTTTGAAGAAGTGATCCAGACCCACATCGAGATCGAGCAGTGGTTTGCCGGCACAGCCCCCGAAGGCACCCTGCAGAACTTGCTGGCGCGCTTCTCCCCCGAGTTCAGCATGATCGCCCCCGCCACCGGCGCACGGGTGAATGCCGCCGGGGTCCAGGCCCTGTTCACTCGCCTGGGCGGCATGCGGCCCGGATTGAAAATCACCTTGAGTGAACTGACCGGCATCGACCGCCATGCGCGGGGTGCCACGGTGACCTACCGTGAGCATCAGGTTGATCACAGCGCCAGTCAGACGGATCGCCGGGCCACCGTGGTGTTCGAGAAACAGGCCAGCGGCGCACTGCTGTGGCGGCACCTGCATGAGACCTATATCCAGGGCCAATAACCCTCCCCTGCAGGAGCCGGCAGGCGACGTGCCTGATGCCCTCTGTTTAGTTTTGTGCCTGGTTGACGATCACCGTGCAAGTAATCCCCGCCGCCAGCAACACCCCCTCCGGCACTTCATCAATATGGATCCGCACCGGTACCCGCTGGGCCAGGCGTACCCAGTTGAAGGTCGGGTTCACGTCGGCGATCAGTTCGCGGCTCTCGGGGTTGTCGCGGTCGTAGATGCCGCGGGAGATACTTTCCACATGGCCCTTGAGGGTCTCGCCGCTCATCAGCTGCATATCGGCTTTATCACCGACTTTCACATGGGGCAGCTTGGTTTCTTCGAAGAAGCCGTAGACCCAGAACGAGTTCATATCGACTACGGCCATCTTGGCTTCGCCAATGCGCGCATAGTCGCCGCGATGCACGTTGAGGTTGGTGACATAGCCGTCGACCGCTGACACGACTTGCGTGCGTTTCAAGTTCAGTTCGGCGGCTTCCAGTTGCGCCAGGGCATGTTGGTAGTCGGCCAGGGCCGAGTCGGCGATGTTGCTGGCGTCATCGCGGTTCTCTTTGGAGATCACCAGGGCGTCGAGGTCGGCGCGGCGGTGGGCGTTGACCTTGCGCATCTCCCAGGTGGCTTTGCGTGAGGCGACCAAAGATTGCGCCTGCTTGACCGCGATGCGGTAGTGCTCGGGGTCGATCTGCATCAGCAGGTCGCCCTTTTTCACCAACTGGTTGTCACGCACCGGCACATCCACCACTTCGCCGGTGACGTCGGCGGCCACGTTGATGATGTCGGCGCGCACCCGGCCATCGCGAGTCCATGGGGTCTGCATGTAATGGACCCACAAGGTGCGGCCAATCCAGATCGCCAGGGCCAGAACCAGCAGGGTTGCGAGCAGGCTGAAAAACTTTTTCATCGGGGCATTCTCAACGGTAGACAGTCAGCGCCATGGCGCCGAAAAGACAGGTGAACAGGCTCAGGCGCAGCAGCGCCGGGTGCCAGAAAAAACGGTACAAATCAAAGCCCGCCAGGAAGCGATCCAGGGCCCAGGCCAGTGCGGCGGCGATAAAAAACATCAGGGTCATGGTCGGCATGTAGATGCCGTGGAACGCTATTTCACGAGGCATGGGCGACTCCGGAAGGCTTGAAGGCAGCCAGTGGCGATTGCGGGTCCAGCAGGGAGGTGCGGATAAAGTGCAGGTAGCTTTTCACCCGGCGCAGGGCCGAGGTGTCGAAGTGCGGGGCGAAGGGTTCGTCGGTGGCCTGCACGCGGCTGATGGCGTGATCGACCGCCACCAGGGCGCGCTCCAGGTTGCTCTGGCTCGGTTGCAAAAACAGCCGCACCAGCGAACGCCCCATGACCCGGATGGCCTGGCGCCAGGGCTGGGATTGAGCGTACGCCGGGTGCACCGGCAGGATCGCCTGTTCCTTGCGCAACTCAATGATCGCGTGACCGACTTCAAGCACCACAAACATCCAGCGCAACAGGTTGCGTTGCACCTGTGGCTGGCCGGCGGCCAGGCCATAGGCCTGGTGCAGCAGGTCGCGGGTGCGGCTTTCAAAACCCGAGGCCAGGCCCTTGAGCTTGCCGCTGATGGCATATACCACTTGCTCACGCAGGTCGCGCTCCAGGCGGCGCCACAGCCAAGGGCTGTTGGGCGGCAGGATAATCGCCCCCGCCGCGGCGCACACCAGCATGCCGATGATCATGGCGATGTAGTCGTTGATAAAGGTGTAGGGGTTGTAGATCGTCAAGTTGTCCGGCACCGAACCGGTACTGAAAAAGATCAGCAGGCCCAGGCCGACCCCGGCGTATTGCGGGCGCGACGAGAGGAACGCACCGAGCACGATCACCGGGGCGAGCATCACGCAGAGCAAGGGAAAGCCGTCGATCCAGGGAAACACGAAGAACATTTCGACAAAGCCCACCACGGCGCCGATCAGCGTCCCGCAGGCCATTTGGAAGGCCATGCGCTTGGGGTTCGGCGTGGCGGCCGACAGGCCCACGGTGGCTGCCGCGATCAGGGTCATGGTCGCGCCGCTGGGCCAGGCGGTGGCCACCCAGTAACTGCCCAGCACCAGCAGAATGAATGACGCGCGAATTCCCGACGCGGCGCAGGCCAGCCAGTTGGTTTTCGGCGTGTAGGACTCGTCCCAGTGCTCCCGTGCGTGGCTGTGCTCGGCCAGGGAAGCATGGGTCTGCGCATAGTTGTGCAGGTCATCGACAAAGCGGTACAGCAGCTCGTAGGCAGTGTGGAAATCCAACTGCTCGGCATCGCTCGGGCTGCTCTCCTGGAACATCGCCCGCAGGCTGCGGACCTTGGCCGGCAGGCTCTCCTTGTAGGCCGTCAGTTGGCTCACCAGGCGCGCAGCATCGGGGCTGGTCAGGGCGCGCCCACTGAAGCCATCGAGCAGTTCGGCCAAGTCCTGCAGGCCGGGCTTGATCGCGGCCACCACATGGTCGGCGGCATCGCTGCGTAGGCGTTCGAGCAGCTGGTGCAGGGCGTTGAAGCGCGTGGTGATGCCCATGAACTCACTGTTCAAGCGACTCAAGCGACCATTGCGCCGGCGCATATGGGGGTCTTCGAATACGGTGACGCTGCGCAGCCCTTCCAGGCCCACGGCTTCGGCGATAAAGCGCACGTTGCTGCTTTCAAAACCTTCACGCTGGCTGCGCCCGCGCAGGCCATCGGTGACGAACAGCGCGAAGGTGCCGAAACGCTGGTACAAGGCGTTGCGCATGGCCGCGCTGCTGGTTTGCGGCAGGATCGCGGCACTGACCAGGGTCGCACACAAAATCCCCAGGGAGATTTCCAGCACCCGCCAGACCGCCGCCATAAAGGCGCCGTCCGGGTGGGCGAGCGCCGGCAGGCCGACCATCGCCGCCGTATACCCGGCCAGCACAAAACCATAGGCGCGAAAGTTACGGTTACGGGTGGCACCGGCCGTGCACACGCCGACCCAGATCGCCAGCGCGCCAAGGAACAGCTCGGTGTTTTGCGCAAACAAGGCGATCAACAACACCATCACCGCCGACCCCGCCAGGGTGCCGAGGAAGCGGTAGAAGCTCTTGGCAAACACCTGGCCGCTTTGCGGTTGCATCACGATAAACACGGTGATCATCGCGGTACGCGGTTGCGGCAGTTCCAGGCGCATCGCCAGCCACAGGGTGAGAAACGCGGCGATCAGTACTTTGAAGATATACACCCAGGTCACGCCATCACTGCGCGCCCAGTCGAAAAAGCCACGGCGCCATTCCAGGGAATGCAGCCAACGCAGCGGTGCAGGCAAGGGAGTCATGGGGAACCTGATCAGTGATCGAACACGGCCAAAGCCGCCGGGGTCTTGCTCGGGAGTGTCTTATCGGGTGTCGGAGCATCGCTGCCAGCACCCAGGCCACCGCCCAGGGCTGTCACCAGTTCGGCATGGGCGCTCAAGCGCGCGGCCTGGACCTGTTGCTCGACCTGCTGCTGGCGAAACAGCAGGGTCTGGGCATTGAGCACATTGAGGTAATCGGTCAGCCCGCGCTGATAGGCGATCATTGCGAGGTCATAGGTTTTCTGCGCCGAGGCCAGCGATTCGGCGGCGAAGGTTTGCTGCTTGGCCATGGATTCGCGGCGGATCAGTTGGTCGCTGATGCCCTTGAGTGCATTGACCAGGGTCTGGTTGTAGCGGGCCACGGCAATGTCGTAGCCGGCGCTGGCCTCGCCCAATTGCGCACGCAGGCGGCCACCGTCGAAGATCGGCAGGGTGATCGCCGGGCCGACGCTGTAGTTGAGTTTCTTGCCGGTGAGGAACTCCAGCATGCCGCCGCCGGTGGCGACGTAGCCGAGGCTGCCCACCAGGTCGACGTTGGGGTAGAAACCGGCGTGGGCCACGTCAATCCCCCGGGCCTGGGCCGCGACTTGCCAGCGGCTGGCGACCACGTCCGGGCGCTGGCCGAGCAATTGCGCGGGCAGTGCCGAGGGCAATTTCAGCGGCGCACCGAGGGCCAGGGTCGGCCGCTGCAAGGTTGCACCCTCCCCCGGCCCCTTGCCGGCCAAAGCCGCCAGTTGGTTGCGGGTCAGGGCGATCTCTTCGTCGAGGGCGTCCAGTTGCCGATGGGTTTCCGGCAACGGCGTCTGGGCCTGGCTGACTTCAAAGTGCGTGCCGATCCCGCCATCCAGGCGCTTTTGCGCCAGGTCGAGGATCTGCTGTTGCTGGGCCAGGGTGGCGGCGACGATATCGCGCTGGGCGTAATGCAGCGACAGCTGGATATAGGCGCGCACCACATTGTTCTGCAATTCCAACTGGGCCTGGCGTGCCTGGGCGACACGCCTATGCGCCAGGTCGACGGCGCGCTCGCTGGCATTGCGCTCGCGGCCCCACAGGTCGAGGGCGTAGCTCAGGCCCAGGGCAGCGTTGTTGTCCCAGGTGGTGGAATTGTCCAGCTTGCCGGGGCCGTAGAACTGATCGCTGGGCCAGTTGTGGCGCTTGAAGGTGGCATCCCCGTTGATCTGCACGGCCTCGGCCGACTCGGCCAACCCGGCCATGGCCCGTGCTTCACGCACCCGGGCGGCGGCTTCGGCCATGCTCGGGCTGCCTTGTACGGCGAGGTCGATCCACCGATTGAGTTGCGGGTCGCCATAGGCCTGCCACCACTGGCTGGTCGGCCAGTGGGCATCCCGGGCGGCGCTCTGGATCGCGTCGTCGGTGGCCAGGGTATTGGCGGCGAGGTGCTTGCCTTGGGGGGCAATTCCTCCGGTTCCGATGCAGCCGCTGATTGCTAACGATAAAGCCCAAACACTGAGAGTCTTCAGCTCTCTGCTGATGCGACGCGGCACTGCTGCGAATTCCTGAGGTGGTGTTGCGGGGACGGTGCGGCAATTCTAGGGGGCACGGGGAATGGCGATAAGGTGGGATTCCTGTGAATCTTTATTACCGTTCAGGCGATAATCCATTGGTCGGGCTCACTCGCCCCCGTAACTTCGTGTCACAATTTGCCATCTCCCTTGAGAGCACCCCATGGACACTTTGCAAAACATGCGCGCCTTCAGTTGTGTCGCCGAGGCCGGCAGCTTCACCGCCGCCGCCGTACAACTGGACACCACCACGGCCAACGTCTCGCGCGCGGTCTCCAATCTGGAAGCCCATCTGCAAACCCGCTTGCTCAACCGCACCACCCGCCGCATCGCCCTGACCGAGGCCGGCAAGCGCTATTTATTGCGCTGTGAGCAAATTCTCGCCTATGTCGAGGAAGCCGAGGCCGAAGCCAGCGACGCCCATGCACGCCCCGCCGGGCAGCTCAAAGTGCACACCATGACCGGCATCGGCCAGCATTTCGTGATCGACGCGATTGCCCGCTACCGCCGCACCCACCCCGACGTGACCTTCGACCTGACCCTGGCCAACCGCGTGCCCGACCTGCTGGACGAGGGCTACGACGTGTCCATCGTGCTCGCCAGCGAGCTGCCGGACTCGGGGTTTGTCTCCCAACGCCTGGGGATCACCTACAGCATCGTCTGTGCCTCGCCGGCCTACGTCAAAGCCAACGGCTGCGCGCAGCGGCCCAGTGACCTGCTCAACCATGCCTGCCTGCGCCTGGTCAGCCCGGTGATCCAACTGGACAAATGGGCCTTCAACGGCCCGGACGGCCAGGAAAGCGTGAGCATCAACAGCTCGCCGTTCCTGGTGAACTCCGCCGACGCGATGAAGACCGCGATCATCAGCGGCATGGGCGTCGGCCTGCTGCCGGTGTACGCGGCCATCGAAGGCCTGCGTAACGGCACCCTGGTACGGATGATGCCGAATTACCGCTCCCAGGAACTGAACCTGTACGCCATCTACCCGTCGCGCCAGTACCTGGATGCGAAGATCAAGACCTGGGTGGAATACCTGCGCGGCTCGCTGCCGGAGATCCTCGCGGCGCACCAGGCGGAACTGGTTGCGTATGAACTGAGTGGCAGTTTGGGTGGGGTGCGGCTGGGTAGCTGACCTGCCGTCATCGCAGGCAAGCCAGCCTCCCACATTTTGCCCTGTGCCCACAGAGGTCTAGCGGTGTCCTGACATTCGCAGCGAGGAATGTTAGCGTGCTTGGCATTCTTCCCTGTCGATGAGCCTCACTTGCGATGAAAAAGACTGTCCTCGCCTTCAGCCGTGTCACCCCCGCGATGATCGAACGCCTGCAACAGGACTTCGAGGTCATCGTCCCCAACCCCAAGCAGGGTGATATCAACGCGCAGTTCACTGAAGCCCTGCCCCACGCCCACGGCCTGATCGGCGTCGGCCGCAAGCTCGGGCGGGCGCAGCTCGAAGGGGCGAGCAAGCTGGAAGTGGTGTCCAGTGTCTCCGTGGGTTACGACAACTACGACGTGGACTACTTCAACGAACGCGGGGTCATGCTCACCAACACCCCCGATGTGCTGACCGAAAGCACCGCCGACCTGGCCTTCGCCCTGCTGATGAGCAGCGCCCGCCGCGTGGCCGAGCTGGACGCCTGGACCAAGGCCGGGCAGTGGAAAGCCAGCGTCGGCGCGCCGTTGTTTGGCTGTGATGTACACGGCAAGACCCTGGGTATCGTCGGCATGGGCAATATCGGCGCGGCCATCGCCCGCCGTGGGCGCCTGGGCTTCAATATGCCGATTATCTACAGCGGCAACAGCCGCAAGACCACGCTGGAACAGGAACTGGGCGCGCAGATGCGCAGCCTGGACCAGTTGCTGGCCGAGGCGGATTTTGTGTGCCTGGTGGTGCCGTTGAGTGAAAAGACCCAGCACCTGATCAGCCATCGCGAGTTGGGCCTGATGAAATCCAGCGCAATCCTGGTGAATATTTCCCGAGGCCCGGTGGTGGACGAGCCGGCACTGATCGAAGCCCTGCAAACCCAGCGCATTCGCGGCGCCGGGCTGGATGTGTATGAGCGCGAGCCCCTGGCCGAGTCGCCGCTGTTCCAACTGAGCAATGCAGTGACCTTGCCGCACATCGGGTCGGCCACCCATGAAACCCGTGAAGCCATGGCCAACCGTGCCCTGGACAACCTGCGCAGCGCCCTGCAGGGCCAGCGCCCGCAGGATCTGGTGAACCCGCAGGTGTGGAAAGGCTGATCGGCATTGTAGGAGCTGGCAAGCCAGCCCCTACAGTTTTTGGCGCGAACGTCGATAACCCGCTATAGATTGTTATCGCTGATCCACAGAAGGTTTTTATGTCCACCACCAAAGCCCGCGCAGATTCACTCTCGCTTCTGCTCTTTACCTTGCGCAGCGGCAAGCTGATGGCCATCAACCTGCTGAAAGTCAGCGAAATCATTCCCTGCCCGCCGCTGACCAAGCTGCCGGAGTCCCACCCGCACGTCAAAGGCATCGCCACCCTGCGTGGCGCGGCCTTGTCGGTGATCGACCTCAGCCGGGCGCTGGGCGAAATGCCCCTGCAAGACCCCGACGGCGGTTGCCTGATCGTCACTGATGTCAGCCGCTCCAAGCAGGGCCTGCATGTGCAGGCGGTGAGCCGGATCGTGCATTGCCTGACCACCGATATCCGTCCGCCGCCCTTTGGTTCCGGCGGTACGCGCTCGTTTATCACCGGCGTGACCCAGGTCGACGGGGTGCTGGTGCAGGTGCTGGACATCGAAAAAGTCATCCACGCCATCGCCCCCGCGCAGATCGAAGTGGCACCGACCGACCTGACCATGGAAGAAGCCGAAGTGCTCGGCCATGCGCGCATCCTGGTGGTGGACGACAGCCAGGTGGCCCTGCAGCAATCGGTGCACACCCTGCGCAACCTCGGCCTGACCTGCCACACCGCTCGCAGTGCCAAAGAGGCCATCGACGTGCTGCTGGAACTGCAAGGCAGCGCCGGGCAGATCAATGTGGTGGTGTCTGACATCGAAATGTCGGAAATGGACGGCTACGCCCTCACCCGCACCCTGCGCGAAACCCCGGACTTCCAGGATTTGTACGTGCTGTTGCACACCTCCCTGGACAGCGCGATGAACAGCGAAAAAGCCCGCCTGGCCGGTGCCGACTCGGTGCTGACCAAGTTCTCGTCACCCGAGCTGACCAAATGCCTGGTGGTTGCGGCCCAGACCGTGGCGCAAAAAGGCCTGTAAACCGTGACAGCGTATTACCAACTGCTGCGCCGCGACCTCACCACCAGCCTGCCCGCGCCGCAATGGCCGGCCGGCATCCGCCTGGACCATTACCGCGACGAACTGGCCACGGCGATTCATGCGGTGTTACGCATGACCCAGGAACAGGGCGGCGGCCATGTCGCCAACCTGGACACCTGGCAGCAGCAGTTCATCAGCAACGCAGAGTTCGACCCCAGGCTGTGCCTGGTGGTCAGCAACGCCGAAGGGATTCTTGGCGTGGCCCAATGCTGGACCAGTGCCTTTATCAAGAATCTCGCCATCCACCCCTGTGCCCAGGGCCAGGGGCTGGGTCGCGCCTTGTTGCTGCACAGCTTCCAGGTGTTCAAGCAACGCGGCGAGCCCTATGTGGACCTCAAGGTGCTGGAGAGCAATCTGCGCGCACGCCAGCTGTATGAAAGTGCGGGCATGGTGTTTGTGCTGCGCGACATGGTCAGCGACGACTGACCGGCACTGGCGCATAACTTGCTTCCAGAGTCTCTGAACGGCGGATAGAGGCAAAAACCCGTCACCGTCCAAGAGCGCCCTCTGACCTGGCCTGGTAGCAGATCCTCCATGAATACCCATTTTTCCTGCGTTGGTTGCGGCAAATGCTGCACCGACCATCATGTCCCCCTGACACTCGACGAAGCCCGCCAGTGGGCGGCGGACGGCGGCAATGTCATCGTCCTGGTGGAAGGCTTCCTGGGCAATGGCCTGGGCCTGCCGCTGCAACAACGCGAGCATGCCGAACGGCGTTCGGTGGTGGTGCCCAGCGGCACGACCGAGGCGTTTGTGGCCATTACTTTTGCCGCCTACAACGCGGGGCCCTGCCGGAATCTTGACGAAGACAACCGCTGCGGCATCTATGAGCGGCGGCCGCTGGTCTGTCGTATCTACCCGATGGAGATCAACCCGCATATCCCACTGAACCCGGCCGCCAAGGATTGTCCGCCGCACTCCTGGGAACAGGGCCCGGCGCTGATCGTCGGGGGTGAACTGGTGGACCCTGAACTGGCGGAGCTGATCCGCCGCTCACGCCAGGCCGACCGTGACGACGTGCAGACCAAGGAAGCGGTGTGCGCCCTGCTGGGGATTCGCACCACGGCGCTCAAGGGCGATGGTTTTACCGCGTACCTGCCGGATATGGGCGCGTTTGCCCAGGCCATTGAATTGGCGGTGGAACAACCGGCCATGGCCAATGAGTGGGTGTTTCATGTGTCCGGCATGGACATCGCCGAACAGTTGCTGGATGCCGGGGCACAGATCGCCACCGAGGTGCCGGCCAACTATGCGTTTATCTCGCTGCGCGCTGCCTGAGGCGCGTCAAATGGGGTTGGGGCTGTAGCTGTAGCTGTGGCGAGGGGGCTTGCTCCCGTTGGACTGCGTAGCAGTCCCATTTTAGGGCCGCTTCGCGCCCCAACGGGAGCAAGCTCCCTCGCCACAGGTGACTGATTGCCCTGCCCCCTCTCTGAACTGAAGGGCATCCACAACCTAGTGGCGTTTGCCCCAGAACTCTTCTGCCAGCCGCCGCAGATCTTCCGCCAGGGCCGCCACGTCGCCCGAGCTGAGCTGGCTCTGCTGACCGGCAGTGACGGTGGCTTCGCCGGCATTGCGGATGCCGACAATATTGCGATTGATGTCTTCGCTGACCGCGCTCTGTTCTTCCACTGCAGTGGCAATCTGCACACTCATGGCGGTGATCTGGTTGACCCGCTGGCTGATGCCATCCAGGGCCGATGCGGCGCGCTGGGCGTGATCGACGCTGGCTTCGACATGCTGGCTGCTCTGTTCCATGGCCATCACCGCATCCCGGGCGCCGCCCTGCAGGGTGCTGATCATGCGCTGGATTTCATTGGTCGATTGCTGGGTACGTTGTGCCAGGCCGCGCACTTCGTCGGCCACCACCGCAAAACCACGGCCCTGTTCGCCCGCTCGCGCTGCCTCGATGGCCGCGTTGAGGGCCAGCAGGTTGGTCTGCTCGGCAATCGCCCGGATCACCTCCAGCACACCGGAAATATCACCGCTATGGCTTTCCAATTGATGGATCACCGTGGTGGCCCTGGCCAGTTCCTGGGACAGACGCAGCACCGCATCGCGGCTTTCGTCCACTCGCTGATGACCTTCACGGGTCGCGCTGCCGGCCTGGTCGGCGGCTTTCGAAGCTTGCTGGGCATGGTTGGCGACTTGCGCCACGCTGGCCGCCATCTCGTGGATGGCGGTGGCCACCTGGTCGGTCTGGCTCTGCTGGCCCAGGGTGCTGCTGTGGCTGCTGTCCAGTTGCTCGACCAGGGCGGCGGCGTGCCCGGACAAACGCTGCGATGCATCGCCAATCCGGCCGACCACCGCGCCCACCTGGGCTTCAAGCATCTGCATGGCAAATTCGATTTGCCCCAGCTCATCCGCACGCCCGGTATAGATCGCCTGGCTGACGGGATTATCGGCGATCTGCCGCGCCCGCTCGCTCAGTTGCCGCAGGGGGCGCAACAACAGGTTGACGCCTAATATCCCCACCGCGCCCACCGCCGCCAGGCCCAGCACTTGCACCGCCCACGGATAGCTCGCCAAGCCGACCCCAGCCCCCCAGGTCAAGGCGCATGTCGCGCCGGTGACCAGCGACAACTTCAAGGGCATCTCCAGCACCGGCCGCATGCGCCGAGTGCCCGTGCGCAGACGGGCATACACGCGCTCCGCCGCCATCACCCGCCGCGCATCGGGCCGGGTCCGCACGGACTGGTACTCCACCGCCACGCCGTCGCGGGTGACCGGCGAGGCATAGGCACTGACCCAGTAGTGATCGCCGTTCTTGCAGCGATTCTTCACCATGCCCATCCACGAGCGACCGCTTTTGAGGGTCTGCCACATATGGGCAAAGGCCGCCGACGGCATGTCCGGATGGCGCAGCAGATTATGTGGCGCGCCCAGCAGCTCCTCGCGGCTGTAGCCGCTGACGTCGATAAAGTCCTGGTTGGCGTAGGTAATCGAACTGCCGAGGTCGGTGGTCGAGAGAATGTTGGCATCTTGGGCAATGTCCACATTTCGCCCCGTGACCGGGAGATTGATCTTCATGGAAAGCGCGCTCGGGGGTTATTGGGGGAGTCGGCAGGGGCACCGACTCTAAGCGCACCGGTTGAGCAAATACTGATCCAGCTCATGTTCCACGCATTTAGTTGCCCGGCGCCAGCGCCTGCGGCTCGTGGTACTCCTCAATCAGGGCGACACAGTCCAGCGCCACCCGTGCGCTGCGCGGCAACCTGCGCACGGCCAGTACGCTGCGGGCGGGCAAGCGGCTACGGGCGAAGTAGCCCAGGTACACCTCATTGACCAGAGCCAGATCATCCAGGTCGGCCAGCATCAAGGTGCATTTGACCACCCGATCCAACGACGAATGATGACGCTCCAACAGGTCGTGCAGGTTCTTCATCACCTGCTTCATCTGTGCGCCCGTCCCGCCTTTCACCGGATTGCCGCGAATATCCAACCCCGAGATACTGGAGATGTACAACGTGTCGCCGACCCGCACCGCCTCGGAAAAAGGCAGCGTCAGCTCGCTGGGGTAAAAGCGCGGCCCATCGCCCGGTTGCGCCGCTGCAATGTCGAGTTCCTCCCGCAGATACCCTCGCAGAATGCGCTGGTGCTCGCCGCTCTGCTTGAGCTGCTCCAGCGCCCGGTTAAGGTCACTGCGCAATTCACGATCGGACTTGCGCACGCCGATGGCCACGGCAGTGCCCATCTGTTGGCCGGTGACCGGCGGGCCGACGAAATCGAAAGGTTGCCCCTGCTCGGTGTCGAGCAGCTCCTGGCGAATTTCGGCTGTACCTTGCAGAGTCGCGTCAATATCACCGGCCACCAGGCTGCGGATCAACTGGTCATTGAGCCAGAAGCTCTTGATGATCACCCCGGCCGGCGCCCATTGCGCCAGGGCGAACGCTTCGCGATTGCTGCCGGTCAACACCCCCACGCGCTTGCCCTTGAGGGCGCGTACCGTGGGCATCAGCCCGGAATAACGGCGCGCCACCAAGTGCGTGGTCAGGGGGTACAAATCGTCGGTGAAGTCGATCAACTGCCGGCGTTGCGGGGTAGAAGCCATGCCCATGATTGCGTCGAAACGCCGGCTTTCAAGGGCTGCGATGCTATGGGTGAAGACTTGATCGACCCAGGTGCAGCGAACATCGAGTTGCGCGCACAAGGCATTGCCCAGTTCGATGTTCAAGCCGACCAACTGCCCTTGGGCGTTGCGGCTTTCATAGGGAGGAAACAGAGGGGAAATCGCGAAGCGGATCTCGCTGCGCGGCGCCGCGGCGGCCACCGGCCCTATCAGAAAGGCGCCCGACAGTAGCGCCCCAATGGATAAAACAAAGATCTTTGCCCAAGCCATGAAGACATCCCTTTCTTGAAAATCCCACTCCTTCACCCCGTGCTGCCAACCAGGCGCGGCGAAGGGGTATCGAGCAAGCTTTCAAGAAAAGGTCATGGGCCGACAAGGCGAAAAGTCAGCAATGGCTGTAGGCAGTCAGCGCTTGCCCATCGAACGACGGGTGCCGGGCGGCGCCATGCCGGGGGTCTTGGTGTGACCGTTCTTCGCGCCGTTTTTGTACCACGGCTGATTGCTGTCTTTCGCCCCGGCCAGCTCACCCGGCTTGAAGGGGAATTTGAACGCCGGGATCACCGGCTTGGCTTCACTGTCGAGGCTGTCTGGATCAGCGAGTTCGGCGCTTTCAACAGGCGGTTGTGTCGGGGAATTCATGGAAGCTCCGGAGCGTGCAAAAAATGACGCGGGCCCGACTTGCGGGCCACACTGGCGCGCAGTATACCTGCGCGCCCTGGTTCTTTAACCACTGCCCGTACGAATGGTCGACCTTTGCTGACAGCCCTGTCAGTTACCGGTCACTTTGCTGACCGGCTTTACAGGCTATAAAGAGCCTCCACTCCTCCCTTTCCCTGTCCGGACGCCGCGAGACCATGCCCATTCCACGCAAAACCACCGTGATTGTGCTCGCCGTCGTGGCCCTGGCGGTCGTGGCCTGGGTGGCGACCCGGCCGGCCAAGACCAAGCTGTCGGCTTCCAGCGCAATCCCGGTCCGGGTGGTCAGTGTCGCGCAGCAGGATATCCCACGGTTTGTCAGCGGTATCGGCTCGGTACTGTCGCTGCATAGCGTGGTGATCCGCCCGCAGGTCGACGGCATTCTCACCCAGTTGCTGGTCAAGGAGGGGCAACGGGTCAAGGCCGGCGACCTGCTGGCGAGCATTGATGACCGGGCGATCCGCGCCAGCCTTGACCAGGCCAAGGCCCAGTTGGGCGAAAGCCAGGCGCAGTTGCAGGTGGCACAAGTCAATCTCAAGCGCTACAAAGAGCTGAGCATCGACGACGGCGTGTCGAAGCAGACTTACGACCAGCAGCAAGCCCTGGTCAACCAGCTCAAGGCCACGGCCCTGGGTAACCAGGCGGCAATTGATGCGGCCCAGGTTCAGCTTTCCTACACACAGATTCGCTCCCCCGTCAGCGGTCGGGTGGGGATTCGCAATGTGGATGAAGGCAACTTCCTACGTACCAGCGATGCCCAGGGCCTGTTCTCGGTGACGCAGATCGACCCGATCGCCGTGGAATTTTCCCTGCCGCAACAGATGCTGCCGACCCTGCAGGGCCTGATCGCCGCGCAACACCCGGCCAGTGTCGATGCGTTCCTCGGCGCCGACACCGACAGCCCGGCCGCCATCCTGCTCGGCGAAGGCCGCCTGAGCCTGATTGATAACCAGATCAGCGCCACCACCGGCACCATCCGCGCCAAGGCCGAATTCAGCAATGCCACGCAAAAACTGTGGCCGGGGCAACTGGTCACGGTGAAGATCCAGACCGCCCTCGACAAGGCGGCCCTGGTGGTGCCGCCGACCGTGGTCCAGCGCGGCCTGGACTCGCACTTCGTGTACCGCGTCAATGGCGACAAGGTGGACGTGGTGCCGGTGCACGTGACCTACCAGAACAGCGACCTGACGATTGTCACCGGTGTGCAGGCCGGTGATGTGCTGGTCAGCGACGGCCAGTCGCGCCTCAAGGCCGGTGCCCAGGTGGAGGTGCTCAAGGAGCCGCCGCAAGTGGTCCAGACCGCCCAAGCGCAGGCCCGGCCATGAAGGGTCGTGGCTCAGTATCGGCCTGGTGCGTCGACCATCCGGTCGCCACCCTGCTGCTGACCTTTGCCCTGGTGCTGCTGGGCTTGATCGCCTTTCCGCGCCTGCCCGTCGCGCCATTGCCGGAGGCGGAGTTCCCGACGATCCAGGTCACCGCCCAACTGCCCGGCGCCAGCCCCGACACCATGGCCTCGTCGGTGGCCACGCCCCTGGAAGTGCAATTCAGTGCCATCCCCGGCATGACCCAGATGACCTCTAGCAGCGCCCTGGGCTCCAGCCTGTTGACCCTGCAATTCACCCTCGACAAGAGCATCGACACCGCCGCCCAGGAAGTGCAGGCGGCGATCAACACGGCGGCCGGAAAGTTGCCCAGCGATATGCCCAACCTGCCGACCTGGCGCAAGGTCAACCCGGCGGACAGCCCGGTGCTGATCCTCAGTATCAGCTCCAACAATATGCCCGGCACCGAACTGAGCGACTACGTGGAAACCCTGCTGGCCCGGCAGATCAGCCAGATCGACGGCGTCGGCCAGATCAGCATCACCGGCCAGCAACGCCCGGCAATCCGGGTACAGGCCTCGCCGGACAAACTCGCCGCCATCGGCCTGACCCTGGCCGATATCCGCCTGGTGCTGCAGCAGTCGAGCCTGAACCTGGCCAAGGGCGCGCTGTATGGGCGCGACAGCGTATCGACGCTGTCGACCAACGATCAGCTGTTTCATCCTGAGGAATACGGCGAGCTGATTGTTTCCTACAAGGACGGCGCGCCGGTGCAGTTACGCGACGTGGCACGGGTGATCAACGGTTCGGAAAACGCCTACGTGCAGGCCTGGTCCGGTGATACGCCGGGGGTCAACCTGGTGATTTTCCGCCAGCCGGGGGCCAATATCGTCGACACCGTGGACCGCATTCAGGCCGAGCTGCCGCGCTTGCAGGCGATGCTGCCGGCGTCGGTGGAAGTCAGCTCGCTGTCGGATCGCACCAAGACCATTCGTGCCTCGCTGCATGAAGTGGAAATCACCCTGTTGATCGCGGTGTTGCTGGTGGTGGCGGTGATGGCGCTGTTCCTGCGCCAGTGGTCGGCAACCCTGATTGTCTCCAGTGTGCTGGGGGTGTCGCTGGTGGCCACTTTTGCCCTGATGTATGTGATGGGCTTCAGTTTGAACAACCTGACCCTGGTGGCCATCGTGATTGCCGTGGGTTTTGTGGTGGACGATGCGATTGTGGTGGTGGAGAACATCCACCGTCACCTTGAGGCGGGCCTGGACAAGCGCGAAGCGGCGATCAAGGGCGCCGGCGAGATCGGTTTTACCGTGGTGTCGATCAGCTTTTCGCTGGTGGCCGCGTTTATCCCGTTGCTGTTCATGGGCGGCGTGGTCGGGCGCCTGTTCAAGGAATTTGCCCTGACCGCGACCTCGACCATCCTG
>LNAP01005677.1_pt1 | contig 22964 bp, 15 predicted proteins | sample 602601 | NCBI WGS metagenome assembly LNAP01 (sample SAMN02440304, study PRJNA202911) | soil metagenome | biome: Subtropical and temperate rainforests or woodlands; isolation source: soil samples (1 kg each in a 20% v/v slurry with milli Q water) were... ...
TCACTGCCATGAAAGGACTGCAACGATTGCCTCGTGGTTTTACCGGTCAGCCTTTCGTTTAGCTGACAGCATCGGCGGCTGAATCGAATTCATTCGGGCCAGCCGCTGGCGCATGACATCCAACACTTGAAAGCTTCGACCAGAACTCGCCCTGCCTCGGGGCGCACAAGACATAGATATTGGATACTGAGTTTATTGTTAGTTATCTTTGTAATTGATCTGCAAGACAAACTGAAACGCCGTCACTGCGCATGACTTCCCCTAGTTTTATAGGTGACGTAGATCACATCACCTGCAACTTACAATTGCTCTAAATCTTTGTAGGCAGAGGTTTTTATTAACACTGCTCTACCAGCATTCAGTGTTTCCGGGAGCGGCTCGTCTTTGACGGCTTTCCTGTTGAGATCACGCCCCTTCAACACCTGATGAATGTCCTCCTGCAATCGCTTCGCCCTGCAGGCAGGCACGGGCATGGGCGTTATTTGGAGTCTTAGGGCTACTAGAAAGAACGTTATAGCAATGGCAGCCACTGATAATTGCTTATATACAGGCAACGCAACTTTTAAGATTAGCTCTCCCCGAACTGATCGATATATTTTTTAACGATAAGAACAATAGCGATGTCTGCAATGGGGGGCTTTACATTGCCCTGCTATTTTTTGGCGGCGAACAGATTCTTCAACTAGGATTCTATCGAATCCAAATTACGCCAACGGTGTTGGCGGGCACTGATCAAGGAGGGGACAGATGACATCAATTCGCAAGACCGAGAAAACCTATCGCACCTGGTCCAGCCCAATCCTGCTTGAACTCAAGGAGAGAGAGCACCAGCCAGGCCCTTCAAAATGTCTTGATCGAGAGACGGCTTCTCAATATCGGCAACCCTTCAGGCGAAGATCGACGCGGCGCAAATCCAGGGATTAGCAGCCAGGGTCAATAACTGCCGAAAACAACGGGATTCCCAGGCCCCACAACAGCCTTGGCTCGTAGACAACTATTAAGGAATGCAACGCCATGAAACCAAGCGGTATACGCGGATAAACCTTGGGCTCGAAAAACAGGGCTTCAGTTCGAGATGACAGATCAAATGACAGTATCTGTCTTTTTGATGATGACGCAGCCTAATCCGATCTTCGCCAGCCTGGCTGGCACATGGAGGGCGCAATGCGCATTCCTCTGTTTTACGCGATATCAGCTGTACTGTTTTTGCATGGTTCTGCCGCCCAGGCGCAGCCATCGAATGCCACCGCTGCCCAAACGCCACCCGCTGCAGCGGCAGTCAAGGACGCAGTCTTTACTCAAGAGCAACTGGATCAGATGCTGGCTCCCATTGCGCTTTATCCAGACCCGCTTCTTGCACAGATGCTGATGGCCAGCACCTACCCTGGGGAAGTCGCCGAGGCCGTTAACTGGTCGAAAGCGCATCCTGAAGCCAAAGGCGATGAGGCGGTCAAACAAGTGGCAACCCAACCCTGGGACCCAAGTGTTCAAGCGCTGGTCGCCTTTCCCCAATTGCTGGCGACCGTGGGGCAGGATCTTGTCTGGGTTCAGCGACTGGGCGATGCCTTTCTGGCGCAGCCCGATGAGGTGATGGAGGGCGTGCAACGCTTGCGGCGTCAAGCGCAGGCCGCCGGCAACCTGCAGAGCAATCAGTATCAGAATGTGACTGTTCAAAATGTGACCGCTCCCGCCCCAACAACTGCATCGCCATCGACGGCCGCATCCTCAGCCCCAGCCCCAGCCAGCTCCTCCACCATCATCATCCAGCCCGCAGATCCGCAGGTGGTGTACGTTCCCACTTACAACCCGACAACCACCTACGGCACTTGGGCTTATCCAGAATCGCCCCCTGTCTACTATCCACCGCCACCCGCTTATTATCCGGGTTCGGCTTTGCTGGCCGGGTTGGCGTTCGGCACCGGCGTAGCGATAATCGGCTCGCTATGGGGCGACTGTGACTGGGGCAATAACGACATCGACATCGACGTCGATCGATACAACAACATCAATCGCAACAACCAGATAACCAATAATCAGAACAAGTGGCAGCACAACGCAGTACATCGCGATGGCGTTCCCTATCGAGACAACAGAAGCCGGCAGGAATATGGTCGTCAACTCAACGGTGCCAACCAGCGCCAGGCTTATCGCGGAGACGATGCCCAGCGCGCCAAGGCTCGTGAGAATGCGCGTAGCGCCATGGACAGGAGCGGTGTCGAGAGACCCGCCACCAGCAACCGACAAGCCCGTGAACAAGCACGCCAGGCGCAGTCGGGAATCTCGGCAGGCAATCGAACGCAGGCAGGCGCGGACAGACCGAAAACGGCTGACAGAAGCCAGGGTAACGCCAGAAATATTCGCGAAAACGAGCAGCCTCGCAAACAGACTGCCCAGGTGAATCAACGTAGGCAGGACACCTCTCAGGCGCGTCAGAGTACGACAAAACGACCGGCTGCCAGCCCAGGCAGTGCCAAAAACAATGCATTCGCCGGGGTGCGTTCACCGTCCCAGTCCAATGCCCAAGCCTCTCGCGGGCGCACTAGCCAGGCTTCCGCCCAGCGTCCCAGCAGCATGCGTTCTTCCGGCAATCAAATCAGTCGGCCATCCAGTCCAGCGCGTTCGAGAGGGGGTCGTCGGTGAAAAGCCAACGTCGAGGAAGAATATTCATGAATCTGTTGCCTCCGACTTTGGCGATCATCGCGGGCTTGGCGTGGTCGTGCATGGCGACGGCGCAGCAGGCATTCTCCACGCCGGAAAAGGCTGTTGAAGCGTTCGTCATGGCACTGGGAAAGGAAAAGGCCGATCAGGTACGCCTGACAGAGTTGCTGGGAAAAGACTGGCGCCAGGTCATTCCCCGCGAAGGTGTACAACGCAGCGATGTCGATGAGTTTTTGAAGCAGTATCACGAGCAACACCACATCGAAAAAACCACTGACCGCAAGGCAACTCTGTCGGTCGGCAGTGACCGCTGGACCCTGCCTATCCCCCTGGTCAAAGGGGCAAACGGTTGGCAGTTCGACATGAAGGCCGGCAGCAATGAAATCCGCGCACGCCGTATCGGCCGTAACGAACTCTACACGGTGCAATCTGTGCTGACCTATCACGATGCCCAGATGGACTATGCGTCGGTGGACAATGACGATGACGGTGCGCTCGAATACGCACAGAACATCCTGAGTACACCCGGCACACACGACGGACTCTATTGGGCGGACGACGATAGTGGTCAGGTCAGCCCGCTTGGCCCATTGTTCGGCGAGGCCGCCGGCGGTGACGACTGGCACGGTTACCACTTTCGCATTCTCAAGGGACAAGGCCCCTCGGCGCCGGGCGGTGCCTACAGCTATATGATCGGGGACAAAATGAGCCGCGGCTTCGCGCTGGTCGCCTGGCCGGCGAAATACGATGACACCGGCGTGATGAGCTTCCTGATCAGCCATGAAGGCCAAGTCTTCGAGAAGGACCTAGGTCCCGACAGTGACAAGCTGGCGAAATCGATGAAGTTGTTTGATCCGGATAACAGCTGGAAGGAAGTGACCGTCGATCAGGATCCAGAGTAAATAATGATCGGCACCAACAATGCGCTAAGGGTATGTCAAGCAGACAGCCGTCACTCAGACCCAGTGACGGCAGTTGCACTCAGCCGCGTACAAACGGCTGGGATCTATTCAATCTCCCCCACGTTATCGTCGTCGGTGGAGACGAAGTGTTGTATTTCGCCTTGCAGCAATTCCAAGGCACGCTCGAAGTCAAAGCGCTCAAGCTGCTGAGCGACCAGGTCCAAACGCTGGGCTAGCGCATCACCGAGCGACAGGCCACGCATCTCACCAAGCGCTCCAATGGCAGCGGTGTCGCTGTCAGCCAATAGCCGCCGGAGCCTGGCGAGCCGTCCACTGATTGTCGGCCCGGACGGCAGCGCCTGCTCGACTGATGCTGGATTTACCTCACCCAACCGCGACAACGCACTCAACACGGGCATCAAGTGCTGCTCAACCTCGGATAAATTCGACTGCACGACCTTACTCGGTTCGCCGGCCCGGCACGCTTGCTCAAGCTGTGCGGCCGCCTGCGCCACAGACTTGGCCCCGATGTTCCCGGCGTTCCCGCGCAAGGTATGAGCCATGCGCGTGGCTGCTGTTGGATCAGGGTCAGCGAGTGCTGCTTGAAACTGTTCGACGAAGCAAAATTGAGTCGCATGGAATTTGCGCAACAGTCGCAAGTAAAGGGCCTCCTTGCCCGAACAGGCGGTCAGCCCGGCGACCTTATCGATACCTTCGAGCTCAGTGGGCAACGATGCGGATATTTGGGGATCGTTCAACTCTTGCGCCTGCCCGCTACGACCGAGCCGTGGTTTGATCCACTTGGCCAGCGTGGCAAACATGGCGTCTACGTCCAATGGCTTGGACAGGTGGTCATTCATGCCACAGGCCAGGGCGCGTTCGCGATCCACTGCCATGGCGTCGGCGGTCATGGCGATGATCGGCAATGCCGCGAAGTTCGATTGCTGGCGAATCCTGCGGGTCGCTGTGTAGCCATCCATCACAGGCATCTGGCAGTCCATCAGTACGCCGTCGAAATCGCTGTCACGCGCCAGCAAATCGAGTGCCTGCTGACCATCGAAGGCCTGTTCTAGCTCGATGCCGGCCCCTTGCAGCAAATCACACGCCAGCTCCCTGTTCAGTTCGTTGTCTTCCACCAACAACAGGCGCGCGCCTTTCAAGCGCGCCATGTGGTCAGCGCTCTGCTCGTTGCGCTCACTGGCGCGGGTACCGGTTTGCGGCACTTTGCCGAACACCGTGCCGATGGATTCCAGCAAGGTGGACGGAGTCACCGGCTTGGTCAGCACCACCGGCAATTGCACGTGCTGGAGCTTGGCCTGTTCAAGCAACTCTTCGCGATCAAGGGCAGTGACCATGATGACTGACGGCGTGCGCGTCAGGTTGCTGGAACGCATCTGGCGGACGGTCTCCACCCCATCCATGCCTGGCATCCGCCAGTCCATCAGAACCAGGTCGAAAGGCAACGAAGCTTTCTCGGCCTGCACCAACATGCGCAGCGCCATGCGACCGCTTTCAGCCACGTCCACCTCCACACCGAAACTGTGTGCCATGACCGAAAGAATCTCACGGGCACTTGCGTTGTCGTCGACCACCAGCACACGAATGCCTAGCAGCTCGTCGGCGGTGAACATGCGCCGCGCAGGCGCCTCTGCCTGGATGCCCAGACTCACGCAAAAGTGAAACGTAGAGCCGATGCCCAGCGTACTTTCGACCCAGATGCGCCCATCCATCAATTCCACCAGACGTTTGGAAATCGACAAGCCCAGGCCAGTCCCTCCGTACTTGCGAGTCGTGGAACTGTCGGCCTGGATAAAGGACTGAAAAATCCTCTGGCATTGCTCTTCGCTCATGCCGATCCCCGTATCGCGCACCCAGAAATGCAGCTCGACCTTGCCCTCCTCACTCCCAACTCGTTCGATGCCCAGAACAATTTCACCGTGTTCGGTGAACTTCGTCGCGTTGTTGCCCAGGTTGGCCAGGACCTGGCCTAGCCGCAACGGGTCGCCGATCAGTGCGGTCGGCAGATTGGCGACCGTGCTGTAGAGCAGCTCCAGGCCTTTATCCTCGGCCTTCAGGCCCACCACGTTGGTGAAATTCTCCAGCACGTCTTCCAAACGGAAAGGTATTAGCTCCAGATCCATCCTGCCGGCCTCGATCTTGGAGAAATCGAGGATGTCGTTGATGATTCCTAACAGGTTCTCCGCCGAGCGATGCACCTTCACGATGTAGTTGCGTTGTCGATTATCGAGCTCGGTGCGCAGTGCCAAATGACTCATGCCGATAATGGCGTTCATGGGCGTGCGGATTTCATGACTCATGTTGGCGAGGAATTCGCTCTTGGCGCGTGTCGCTTCTTCGGCGATTTCCCGGGCCAGTTGAACCTGCGCCTCGGCGGCTTTGCGGTCGGTGATGTCGTAATACCAACTGGCGCTGCTGCGCTCGCCGGGAATCAAGGGTACGGCCGAGAGCAAGACGTCGAAACGTTCTCCTGCGCTGCGCTGCAGGCTGGCCTCGAAATTTATAACCGCCCCTTTGGCGGCAGCGTCCAGGAATCGGCTGTGGGCTTGTGCATCGCACCAGAAGAGATTTTCATCCATCTCACCAAACTGCTCGCGGTCGACGCCGAACAGACTCTCCAGTTCCGGGTTGCAGTAACTCAAGCGACCCTCATCGTCACGGATCAGCATAGCCACCGGGCTACTGTCCAATACCGCACGCAACTGCGTTTCACTGGACTTGAGCGCCGCTTGCATTTGCCGTCGCTCACTGACGTCGCGAACCGAAGCGCAAATGCACGTGCCACGCCCCTCCAGCAGCGGCAAGTGCGACAGGCCGATCTCTACGGAAAACAGACTGCCATCCTTGCGAAGGCCTTTGAGGTCATCCAGTTTCGCGCCCATCTGCCGGGTGCTGCCATGGGCGATGAAACCATTGCGCAACGTCACATGGCGCCCGCGCGCCGCGTCAGGCACCAGCCGTTCGATGGCCTCGCCCACCAATTCGCCCGGGGCATAACCGAACAGCGTGTCCAGCTGCGGGTTGGTTATCAGGATCTCGCCTTCGGCATTGATGACGATCATGCCGTCCGGTGCTGCCTCGAGAATCGCGCGATACCAGGCCTTGGTGGCACGCAATGCGCTCTGCTGCGCTTCCAGTTCCTTCGATTGCAGCTCCAGCCGCAAAGCCTGCTCGCCCATTTCATCGGCCTGGCGCCGAGTTTCAACCAGCAAGGATTGCACCGCCAGATGACGCTCCATCACCGCCATGGCCCCGGCCAGGCGTGGCATGGCCTCCTGCAAAAGCGACTGTTCACGGGGGCCCAGCGGTTGATGACCCGCCAGTTCGAGCACGCCGAGCAGACGTTCACCACGCACAACTGGTTGCACCAGCAGATAGCTGGCGGGCACTTCCCCCAGCTGCGAATGCAAGCGTCCGAATGACTGCGTCAGCCCCTGCAATTCACGGGACGCTCGATCCAGTGCACATTGCCCCAGGAGACCGGCTCCGAAAGTCACCGTGGACGCCGGCGGGGAATCAGGATCGGTCGCGTAACTGCCAATCAGTTGCAGGCTTTCATTATGTTCTTGCACGCTATAAAGCACGCCCCGACTAATGCCGAGCATGCTCGCCATATGCCGCAAAAAGACCTGAGCCAGCTCGTGAGGGGTTTCTGCTTGCGGCAGGTTGGTCTGAAGTAGTTCGGCTTGCGCCTTGACCCAGCGTTGGCGCTCCAATTGTTGCGACTCGGTCTGTAGCGTTGCGATGGCACGCGCCAGATCGCCAGTTTCATTTTGCAGATCGGTATGGGGAATCGTCCCGTCCAGTCGGCCAGCGGCCAGCTCGTCAACGGCGGCGCGAACCCGGTAAAGGGGCAGGCGAATCGAACGGCTGATCAACCAGCCCATCAGCAACGCCAGTGTCAGGCCGCCCAGTAACAATTGATAAGTGAGCCGGGTGCTGCGCCCGGCAAATTCTGCGATCTGTTTGGCTGTGTCATGAATGGAGGCCTGTTTGGCTCCCGCCATTTGTTTGAGCAAGTCGTCCACGCGCTCATCCAGCCCTTGGAACAGGACGCTATTGATCAGCCGCGAGGCTTGCGCTTGATCCCCTGCACCGGCCAGTTGCAGTGCTGCCTCACCGTCTTGCAGCAAACGCTTCAACAAAACCTCGAACGTGGCGAACCGCTCCTGGTTTTCCTGGCGCCAGAGGGTCGGCTGTGCCAGCTGCAACGCTTCTTGAAGATTTTTTCGAGCCTCACGAAATTGCTCGACGCCCTTGCTACGAACAACTTCGCTGTCGCCGTTGACGGCATGCTGCAAACCCTGCACAAGATGCGGCATCTGCACCCTCGCTTCCTGCAAGTGTTCCATGCCCGCCAACTCTTGCTGATACAGCCGCCGCATATCCGCTTTCAAAGAGTCCTGGGTTCGCAGGCTCTGCACGCCGAGCACAAGAACCAGCGCGCCTAACGCCGCGAAACCGAGGATCAACTTGATCCGCAGCGGCAGTCGTTCCAGCAAAGCGAGCACTCTGGTCATAGCAATTCCTGTTGATGAAAAACCGGCGAGTCGACCGTTCAGGGTTTCTGGGCAGTGCGGTGCAGGTCCATCAGCATGGCCATGTCCTGATCGCTGTCTTGAAAACGTTCCGCAATGACGTGGAATTGCTCGGCACTGGCAAGGAATGCATCACAGACATCTGGATCGAAGTGAGTCGCGCGCCCCTGTCGAATGATGTCCAGCGCCTGTTCATGCGGCATTCCCGCCTTGTACACGCGCCGGCTGATCAGCGCGTCATACACATCCGCCACTGCCATCAATCGGGCGCTGATCGGAATTTGTTCGCCAGCCAGCCCCTGCGGGTAGCCGCTGCCATCCCACTTTTCCTGGTGGCTGTAGGCGATTTCCTTGGCCACGCGCAGGAAGTCCACCGAAATTCCCAACTGATCTTCGGCACGCTGAATAGCATCACGGCCCAGGGTGGTATGGGTCTTCATGATCTCGAATTCTTCCGGGGTGAAACGCCCCGGCTTGAGCAGGATGTGATCAGGAATACCGATTTTGCCGATATCGTGCAGCGGTGCCGACCTGAACAGCTGGCGGATGCTGTCATCGTTCAGGAATGGATTAAAACGCGGATGATTGCGCAGCAGTTCGGCCAGCAGCTTGACGTAATGTTGGGTGCGACGGATATGGTTGCCCGTCTCGTTGTCGCGTGTCTCCGCCAGCGAAGCCATGGCCTGGATCGTGACGTCCTGTATCGCCACCACCTCACGGGTGCGGCGCTGGACCTCCTGCTCCAGAAAATCGTTTTGATCGCGAAGAAAGTCAGCTGCGGCCTTGATCTTCAGCTGGGTCTGCACCCGAGCCAGGACCAATGGCGGGCTGATGGGCTTGGTGATGTAGTCGACCGCGCCCAACTCCAGGCCCTGGATTTCGTTTTCCATTGACGCCATTGCGGTCAGGAAAATGATTGGGATAGCGCGAGTGCGAGGATCCTGTTGCAACTGCCGGGCGACCTCATGACCCGATAGCCCTGGCATCATGATGTCGAGAAGGATCAGATCCGGCAGTGGACTGTTTTGCAATACCCGCAACGCCGCTTCGCCACTGTTGGCAGCCTTGACCCGATACCTGTCGCTGAGCAGGTCGGCCAACAGCATCAGATTGTCTGGCGTGTCATCGACCACCAGAACGGTGGCGGCAGGATAAACATCCTGTTCAATACCCATGTCTTTTGGCTCCGCTGCCCAATGAAGGACCGTGCGAAGTCCCTCCACTGCAAACAAGCGTAGCTCTATTCATTGCAATTGCTGATTGAAGCGATACTGGCCCAGCGCCAAGACATCCATCGCGGCGCAGTAAAATCCCTCGCGCTCTTTGATACCGTTCAGGCCGCAGCAAAAAAACACCAGAGTCGGTTAGACGCTAGTGACAGGGATGGGATTGGAAAAATGCAGCGGATTTTGAAGTGGTGCCCCGAGCCGGAATCGAACCGGCACGCCCTGCGGCGGCAGATTTTAAGTCTGATGTGTCTACCAATTTCACCATCGGGGCATGGGAAATGCAAAAGCAGGCGCCGATTTAACCCTAAAACAAAACCAGAATCAATCACTTAGGAAATGAGGCACCCTTATGGCCATGAAAATCAATTTTACCAAGTCCACGTTGTACGATCTGAGGTGTCCGGACCGCAAAGCCGACCCTCTTCACCCAATCCTATGAAGCCGCCACTGAAAAGGCGGCCTGGGAAAATCGGGAGGCAGCAATCAGGGGATCACCAGAGGGCGATGTCATAGGTAAAGTAGATCCGGTTGCTATCTCGGCCACGGGAATACTCAGAGCGGTAAACGTAGTTACGCAACCGCACACCCAGACCTTTGAAGGTGCCTTGTTGCACGACGTAAGCCAGTTCGGCGTCACGTTCCCATTCTTTTACCGTGGTGGTGGACTTACCGTCGTTGCCGCTCAGATACCGGGTGGAAAACGTCAAACCGGGTACGCCCAGAGCGACAAAGTTGTAGCCGTAGTTGAGCATCCATGTCTTCTCGTCCTCCTCGATGAACTTGCCTATACCGGCGTTGCTGAACGAGTAAACCGTTGCACCGCTGATATAGGGCAAACTGGCGTCGCCATCGAGGGTCTGGTATCCGCCACCGAAGGTATGACCAGAGATGGCGTAGGACAGCTGCCCGCTCAGCATGTTGTTGTCGATCTTGCCGCCGTAGGCGGAGCCGGTATCGACACTGTTGAAATAGCGCAAGTCACTGGTCAGTACGCCGCCTCCCAGGGGTAGGTCGTGCTGGATACCTGCGAAATTCTGTCGGTAAAAGTTTTCCAGTTCGCCGTAGAAGTAACTCAAACGAATGCTCTTCCCCAGCTTGTATTCGGCGCCTGCATAGCTGAAGTCGCCTGATTTATCTCCGCCGTAACCGTCGGGCACAATCGGCATGCTGTCGCTGGAATCTCGCAGTTTGAATCGATCCAGGTAGCCCCCGGTGAGGGTGAGGTTTTCGATGTCGACGCTACTGATCTGTGTGCCTTGGTACGTTTGCGGCAACAGACGCGCATCGTTGTAGATCAGCACTGGTGTCTTGGGTAACAAGGTGCCGTATTTAACTGTGGTCTTGGCCAATTGGGCTTTGGCACTCATACCCAGACTTGCGAATTCGTCAGCCGCACGACCGTCATCATGCACGGGCAACAAGCCAGTGCCACTGCGACCACGGCCGGAATCGAGCTTGACCCCGAGCAGGCCGAGGGCATCAACACCAAACCCGATAGTGCCAGGCGTAAATCCCGACTGGTAATCCAACAGAAATCCCTGGGCCCACTCGGTTCGTTCGCTCTTCGCCGTCCTTGCTGATCTGGCACTTAAACCATGCTCGTCGCGGAAATTCTCATTGAAGTAGACGTTGCGCAATTGCAGCTTAAGCTTGCTGTCATTGATAAACCCTTCTGCACTGGCGCTGGTCAGCGGCAACAAACCGAGAAAGGAAAACAGCGCCCGTTGGGTAAACAAAGTGGTCATAGCGAACTACTCATTGTTGTTATTTGGAGTGCAGAACAGCGCACGCCTCACTGGTGAGGCGCGTCAGGAGAAACAGGTGGCGTGGTTGAATCAGGTGAAGAGACTAATCGCACCGGTCAATAGAGCTATCGCCGTGATCACCAGGGAAGTCAGCACAGCCCATTTGACGGTGGCTTTCTGGAAATCGCCGATATCGCGGTCAACCATCCCCACCAGCAACAGCGTCGAAGCCACGAGAGGGCTCATCAGGTGCACAGGTTGTCCGAGTATCGAGGCCCGGGCGATTTCAACCGGGTCGATGCCATAGGCTGCGGCCGCGTTAGCCAGAATCGGTACCACCCCAAAGTAGTAAGCATCGTTGGAAAGAACAAAGGTCAACGGCATGCTGGTGATCGCCACCACCAGTGGGAACAGGTGACCCCAGGATGGCGGAATCCAGTCCACCAGCGTTTGCGCCAAGGAGTCGACCATCTTGGTGCCCGAGAAGATCCCGGCAAAGATACCGGCAGCAAACACCAAAAGTACGACGGTCATGGCGTTGCCGGAATGGGCGAGAATGCGCTCTTTCTGAATATCCAGTTGCGGGTAGTTGATCATCAGTGCCAGGACAAAGCCGATCAGGAACAGGATCGCCGAGATTACCAGCGCGACCATGACCGCGATCACCAGCAACAGGTTCACGTATGCAAGTTTAGGCCGCTTGTGTGGGGTATCGCCCAGGATCGCGTCGATGTAGCAATTACCGCCACCGCTCTGTAGCTGCACATTGCCGATGCGTTTACGCTCGGCACGGCCCAGGAGGAAAGCAGTGAACACCACCCACATCGCGCCGCCGATCATGGTCGGCAGCAAGGGAACGAAGTACTCGCCGGCATCCAGGCCCAGCGCCGCGATCGCCCTTGTTGCGGGCCCACCCCATGGGGTCATGCCACTCATGATGCTCAAGGACAACATGGCGATGGTCGCCAGAATCATCGGGTTCATGCCGATACGCTTATACAACGGCAGCATTGCCGCGCAGGTGATCATGTAGGTGGTTGTGCCGTCGCCGTCGAGGGCGACCACCAGTGACAGCAGCGCGGTGCCGATAGCGATTTTCATTGGATCGCCGTTTACACGCTTGAGGATTTTGCGAATCAACGGGTCGAACAACCCGGCATCAATCATCAGTCCGAAGAACAGAATGGCGAACAGCAGAAGCGCAGCCGAAGGCGCAACCATCTTCAGGCCGTCGAGCATCATCTTGCCCGTAGTGCCGCCAAAACCGCCAATCACCGCAAACACAATCGGCACCACAGTCAGGGCGACAATCGGCGATAGGCGTTTCGACATTATCAGGTAGGTGAAAACCACCACCATGGCCAAACCAAGAAATGCGAGCATAGGTCAGTTCTCTTGTTCTTATCAGTAGCGTGGCCGATGCGCAGGCGCACGGCCTCGAACCCGCCAGACGGGAGGATCAACCTGGCGGGGAATTGAATGAAATTGCTGGGTGTTTTAGCCGTGTCCGGTCAGACGTGTTCTGTGACCTTGCGACCATCCCAGTTTTCACTCTGGGTCTGGGTCTGGGCGGACGACGGTTCGCCGTCAAGAGTCCGCATCAGTGTCTCGCGATCGCAAGCGTTCTCCGAGATGGACATCACCACGGTAGCCACAGCGTTGCTTGCCAGACTAGTCAAGGCCCGGGCTTCCGACATGAAGCGGTCGATTCCGATCAGCAAGGCAAGGCCGGCCAAGGGAATGTCATGGATCACAGTCAGTGTCGAAGCCAGTGCGACAAAACCGGCTCCGGTCACACCTGCGGCCCCTTTCGAGGACAACAGCATGATGGCCAGCATGGTCACGGTCTGTGTCAGGCTTAGCTCGATGTTGCAGGCCTGAGCAATGAATACCGCTGCGAGGGAGAGGTAGATCGCCGTACCGTCGAGGTTAAACGAGTATCCCGTTGGCAGCACCAACCCCACCACGCCTTTCTTGCAACCCAGGGCTTGCAGCTTTTCCAACATCCGCGGCATCACCGGCTCGGTGGAGGAAGTCCCGAGCACTACCAGGAACTCTTCGCGCAAGTAGCGCAGCAACTTCCAGAGACTGAAGCCATTGGCCCGGCAAATGCTCCCCAGCACCACAAAGACGAAGAAGGCACAGGCTACGTACAAGGTCATGATCAGCTTGGCCAAGGAGCCCAACGATGTAATACCGTACTGGCCTACGGTGAACGCCAAAGCGCCAAATGCACCGATCGGAGCGAAGCGCATCAGATAGGAGAATATTTTGAACACCATGTGCGAGGCAGATTCCAGTACATCCAGTACCGGCTTGCCGCGCTCGCCGATGGCCGACAGCGCAAAACCGCAAAGCACCGCGATGAACAACACCGGCAGCACTTCACCCTTATTGAAAGCACCAATGAAGGTTTCCGGGATGATGTGCATGAAAAACTCGACCACTCCCAGCTTCGCGGCGGAATCGGTGTACTGCGACAGTCCCTCGGTGCTCAAGTGGGCAGGGTCAATGTTCATGCCCACACCGGGTTTGAACAGGTAGACCGATACCAGGCCGATGATCAGGCTGATCACGGTCAGCGCCAGGAACAGCAGCATGGTCTTGCTCAACAGACGCCCGAGTGAGCGTTTGTCGCTCATGCCGGCGATACCGGTGACGATCGTGCAGAACACTACCGGAGCGATCATCATCTTGATCAACTTGATGAAGGCGTCACCAAGTGGTTTCAAGGCAATGGCCTGTTGCGACCAAAAATGCCCGACCAGCACACCCAACAGCACGGCGAGGAGAATCTGGAAGTAGAGCGATTTTACAACTTTCATGGCATCACCCATTTTTAGAATTGTGCTGATGCAAGGGAGATTATCCGGCAAGTCGTTGGGAAGCCGTGGCGTAGACAAAACCGGAGAACAGCCTGCGCGATGTACGCACCACTGAGGCACGAATTGTCTCACCCTGAGCGCCGGTGTAGGACAGTACGACATCTATCCCGCCACTTGGATGTTCAATGCGTACTTGCTTCATGCGCGGCTCGCTAATCCCGCCGAGCAATTGCGCGACCACACTGTCTTCAGTGACACAAGCGGTGGCTAGGCCGATGGAACCGGTGATCGCCAAGGCCCGATGGCAGTTGTGTGGCATGAAATAGCGCACCTGGATTGTGCCGCCAGCCTTGGCCGGTGACACGAGTACTGGCTTGGGAATCACTTTGTCGCTGACGTCACCCAGGCCCATTACCAAGCCGGCTTGCAGTCGCAAGGACTCCAGGCGACGCAGGAACTCTTTGTCGGCATCCAGTTCAGCAGGACTTTCATCGCCGCGCTTACCCAGTTGGCCGGCTTCGACGATCATCATCGGCATCGCCATGTCGATGCAGGTTACTGGAATACCGTCGATCAAATCCTGCGTTTGCCCAGTAGGGAAAAGTTTGCCGGTCTTGCTGCCCGCAGCATCCAGGAAGGTCAGTTGCACAGGAGCGGCGGTACCCGGCACGCCATCGATGGCGGTGTCACCTTCATAGCTGACCTTCCCACCAGGCGTCTGTACCTCGGCGTTCACAAAAGTCCCCGTGTTGAGGTTACGAATACGCACACGGGTCAGGTCTTTGGAAGCTTTTACCAGCCCCTGCTCAATGGCGAACGGGCCAACGGCGCAAAGCATGTTGCCGCAATTAGGCGCGGTGTCGACTCGACGCTGGGAAACCATGACTTGGACGAACAGATAGTCGACATCCGCCTCAGGATGCAGCGACGGGCTAACGATCGCCACCTTGCTGGTTTGCGGGCTACCGCCACCGATACCGTCAATTTCCAGCTCATGGCCAGAACCCATAACGTTGAGCAGCAGTTCGTCACGGTCTTCGATCGCAACAGGTAGATCCCAGGCAAGGAACACTGGGCCTTTGGAAGTACCACCGCGCATTAGCACACAGGGAATTCGTTGCATGAATACTGACTCTTGTTGATCAATCGGGGTAATTGATGTCTTGTGAGCAAGAGTCGCAGGCTTTAAAAATTGTTTCCAATGCAAATATCAGCCTGATTATTGCGTTTCACGAATGATGGATTTAGGCTGACTGGGCGTAACAACTCTCGGATTGTGAGACGAAAAAGTGAATTATGAGCTCAATGACATCCGATCTTTCGTGAAGATCGCAGAACTTGGAAGCTTCCATGAAGCTGCCGATGCATTGCATCTTTCTCAACCCGCATTGAGTCGGAGAATGAAAAAGCTTGAAGAGGGATTGGGGACAGCGCTTCTGGATCGCACGACAAGAAGGGTAAGCCTCACCAGCGTTGGGCGAGACTTCCTGCCCAAGGCGCGACGCTTACTGGATGACTTCGACGACTCGATACTTAACATCCGAGAGCTGGCGGAGCGGCAGAGCGGCCGTGTAACCCTTGCCTGTATCCCCACCGCAGCCTTTTACTTCCTCCCTTCAGTAATCCGCCTCTACAACGAGCGCTATCCACAAATTCGCATTCGCTTGCTTGATCTCAGTGCGAACGAAGGACTGGAGGCTGTACTGCGTGGCGAAGCCGACTTTGGCATCAACATGATGAGCGGCCAACACCCAGACATAGAGTTCGTGCCGTTGGTCAACGAGCCTTTTGTTTTGGCTTGTCGACGCGATCATGAACTGGCCGAGCGTAGCGAGGTAACCTGGTCTGAACTTAGCAACTACCGCCTTATCGGGGTCGGTCGCCTAAGCGGTAACCGCATGCTGCTTGACCACGCTTTGTCCGGCTTGAGCTGGCGTCCGCAATGGTTCTATGAGGTGCAACACCTATCTACATCGCTGGGCCTGGTGGAAGCTGGCTTAGGCGTTTCGGCAATGCCGAGCCTCGCAATGCCTGCTGTGGATCATCCAACATTGGTGAGCGTTCCTTTGATAGAGCCTATTGTGAACCGATCGTTGGGACTGGTTTATCGAAGAGGCGCCTCACTCTCTCCAGCAGCAGAAAAATTCGTCTCAATACTGCTGGAGCAATGGGAGAAATGACCTCAATCTTCCTGCTTTTTTGAGTTGAGACAATATTGTCCAGCGCAGGAGTCAACGGTCGCAGAAGGGATTAAAAAAGTCTTAATAAGCTTTGTTCTCAACCAAGCAATTGCCTCCATCCACCACGAGCAACTCACCTGTGATGTAACTCGCTTCAGGTGAAGCCAAGAATACAACGGCAGCGGCCACTTCCTCTGGCCGACCCGCCCTTCCAAGGGGTGTAGAGCGTGCTGCTTTTACTTCATCAGGAGTGCTCGACCCTGTAGCTATCCAACCAGGGGCTACCGAATTCACCGTGATACCAAATTGAGCAACCTCAAGGGCAAGGCTCATGTTCATCCCTACCATTCCGGCCTTTGCTGCACTATAAGCAGCCTCTCCTGGATTACTGGCTCGGGTACCTGTAGTTGAGCTGATGTTCACTATGCGGCCATATCTTCTAGCCCGCATCCCAGGCAACACCCCTTGAGTTAACAGAAACGCAGTTGTCAGATTTCTAGCGATGGAAAGATTCCAGGTTTCGAGGCTCGTATTCGTGAACTCGGCGAACGGTTCAGGACTCCCTTGCATCGCCATACCGGCATTATTTACAAGAATATCGATGCGGCCCCAGACGGCCTCAGCCCAAGCGACGAACTCACTAACCTGAGTTTCCTGAGTTAAGTCTACCGGTCGACCCACTGCTTCGAAGCCGGCGGCACGTAACTCCGCGACCCGCTCATTGATGCGTGCGCTGCTTGCCGTGACAATCAGCTTGGCCCCTTGAGCCCCAAGACGATGGGCAATTGCCATACCGATTCCGATCTGACTGCCCGCACCGCTCACAAGCGCCACCTGCCCTGCCCAACTTGAATTCATCGTCCTGGCCCTTTTGAAGGTTTGCGAAATGCATAATGGAGATGTAGCAGATAGTCGGAATCATCTGTTGAGGATTTGGTTACTGAGGTCGATATCTGCAAATAAAAAGGGCCCTTCAACGGCCCTTTTGTACTCAAACCAAAATCACTTTGTCAGCCAGGACTCAATGGTCGCGGAGCCATACTGAGCCTTCCGATATTCAAGGATTGGACATCAACTGGATTACAACGTGTATGAAATGCCGACCTGTACCGTTCTTGGGGCCCCTGGATAGGCATAGACATTGCCGAACGCCCCTTCCTCATAGTCTTCGTCAGTTAAGTTCTTCACATCCAGGTTGATCCTGATCCTTTCGTTGACCTTGTAATAGCTGAGTAGGTCGACGACGGTGTAGCTGCCCATTGAAAAGGCTGTGTTGGCTGTCTGCCCCTCGCGTTCATCTACGTACTTCAGGCCTGTGCCCAGGCCCAAGCCCTTGAATACGCCATCCTGGAACTCGTAGACGTTGAGCAGGCTGAAGCTGTTCTGCGGAATGTTCATCAGTCGGGTGCCGGACTTGATGACGTTGTCCTTGGTCACTTCCGCATCGACATAGGCGTAACCGCCAATCACCCGCCATTGCGGAGTCAGGTTGCCGGCAACGTTCAGGTCGAAACCGCGGCTGCGCACCTCGCCTGCCGCCACACTGAAGGTAGAGTCCACAGGATCGGTGGTGAGTACGTTGCGCTTTTCAATCTGGTAGATCGCCGCGTCGACACTCAATTGACTGTCCAGCGCTTCCCACTTGAAACCCAACTCATAGGATTTGCCTTTTTCCGGTTCGAAACCACCGCCTTGACGACTGGCACCCGTGTTGGGCTTGAACGAGCGGGCCGTATTGGCATAGATCGCCACGGTGTCGGTGAGATCGTAGGTCAGCCCTATGCGCGGGGTCACGGCATTGTCGCTGGCTTCCCAGCTTTTACCGCCCGGTACAAAGGTTTCGTAGTCATGTTCGAAGCGCTCGAAGCGGGCCCCGGCCAGGAGTTTCAAGCGCTCGGTCAATGCCACTTGATCCTGGAGGAAAGCGGCGTAGGTCTTGAGGTTTTCTTGATCGTTGGTCGGGGTTCGGGTCAAGGCTGGTCGAGGCTGGCCATACACCGGATTGAAGATATCAATCGGGTACGCACTCACCGCGCCGCTGGAGCGCTGAATGATCGACTTGTAGTCGTAGTCTTCGAATTCGACACCGGTCAGCAAGGTGTGATCAAAACCGCCCGCCGTGAAATGTCCGGTGAGGTTGAGCTGAGTGTCTTTATCCGTCCATTCCAGCTTGCGGTAGTTAAAGTTGCGGCCCAAGGTGCGACCGTCGGCCGCGACACCATTGGCCTCAACGGCATTGCCTTCAAGAGTGCCATCGAGCCATTGGAAACCACCACCCAACGTCCAGTTATCGCTTAGCAGGTGCTCGAAACGCAGCTGCGCCATGTTGTTGTCGTTGTGCAACTTGCCAACGTCTTTTTCGCCGAAGAAGGTATCGCGAGACGCGGTGCCAATCTGATTCGGATAGCGCGTCACGCCGCGATCAAGCGGGTGGTTGTTGCGCATGAAATCACCTTCGAAGATCACCTTGGTCTCATCGGTGACCTGCCAGCTTAGTACCGGCGCTACGCCGTAGCGCTCGGTTTCAACATGATCACGGAAGGTATCGCCGCCCTCACCTACCACATTCAGGCGATAGGCCAGGCGGCCTTCATCATCCAGCGGGCCGGAGGCGTCCAGCGTGCCACGCTTCATTCCCTGGTCATCGAGTTGGCTACCCAAGGTCACAACGGGCACGGCCAGGGGTTGTTTGGAAATGACGTTGAATGTGCCACCTGGGTCGCCTCGGCCATAGAGCATGGTCGCCGGCCCTCGCAACACTTCAAGCCGCTCGATGGTGTTCGCATCCGGCATGTTCGGATAACCACGGTTGATCGGAAAGCCGTTGCGGTAGAACTCGCCGGTGGTAAATCCACGCACCGTGAAAGTAGTCAAACCCTGGCCACCAAAGTTGTTGGCCCGCCCGACGCCGCCGGCATAGTCGAGCGCGTCCTGCAGCCGGGTGGCACTGATGTCCTCTACCACATCCTTGGGCACCACAGTTATGGATTGTGGTGTTTCGTGGATCGACGTGTCGGTACGCGTCGCACTGGCCGAACGCGTCGCGCGATACCCATCCACCGGCCCCAAGGCCGTTTCAAAATCAGCAGTGCCAACGATGTCGGTCGCTTGCAACTCCAGACTGGCTTTATCGATTGTCGCTTCCTCAGCCCAGGAAGAAACGGAAAACGCCTGAAGCACACAGATAGAAACCAGAGTACGACGCATCGAAGAAACCTTGAGAAAATAGCCAAATGGGATGACATACATGCCAACAAATCGACGCGCATGGTATACAAAACAATACGCTTTTAATACGTATTTGCATTCGCATTTGAAATGCGACATTCGGTTGTGCAAATCGCTATTCGAGTAATTCTTGACGAGAGTTTGGCAAGGTGGTGCAGAGCTTGCGGGAGATGGGTCTATTGAGAGCTGCGGCTCACAATTAGCTCCCAAGCGTTGATTTGGGGGGACTTTGAAAATATTTTACGGAGGGGGAAGCGTGCGCAGATGGGTGCTGGAGAAACTCCCGCTCCGGTGAAGCAGGTTCGCGACTGCCCTTTCAAGATTAAATCTTGCCGGACAGTGCAAATAAAAAAGCTCCGTAAATCATAGATCTACGGAGCTTGTTTAAAGTGGAGGCCGAGGTCGGAATCGAACCGGCGTAGGTGGATTTGCAATCCATCCACAAAACAAGCTATTTCAATAGGTTAGCAGCTTTACCGTTCCGCAAGCTACTGATTTTTAAAGGCCTGTATCCTACGGCCGTCAAGGAGCCAGTTTTGGGTTGCGGAACAGATTTTTCCTCTTTCTCCCTGCCTCCGGCCCTTTTGGCGCTCTGGATTTGCGCCTCCGCATGTGTCACTGCCGTTGCCACCTGATACGCTGAATCTTCCACGGAGGAATCGCCCTTGCCAAACTCAGACCTGCTCCCTTCCCTACTACTCAAGATCAACGAAAATCAGCTCGCCCTCGAAGCAGCCATCCTGGAAATCTCGAACTGGGTGGAGCAACGCGGATCGGCCGACGTCGCCGAGAATGTTCGTGGTGCCCTAGACACCATCGACAAAAATGAGGAGTTCATCAAGCTGACGCTCGCAGTCCTAATGACGCCTGAGTGACAGCTATCGGCCAAAAGCAGTCATTGCGACGATGCAGTACGATACACGTCTACCGGTAGATCATTAGGGCTTACCCATGCAATTTCATGGTTTCGAATTCGGGCATATTGAGGTTGAGATTCAACACCGTGCGTTTGACCTTCATAACTTCTACCAAGCCAGCACCATTAATTACGACATCGTGGATAGGTCGGCAGTACTTATCTTTACTCGACGGACTGAAGCTTGGGTGCCGACCGAAGAAGCACGCAAGATTACTATCAGCTTCCATGAGGTCGATTACTTTTCATCAAGTGGGCGGGATGATTACCCAATTGATGGCGACGATAGTGTTATTCATTCGATCGGAGCCGTGGAGTCCAACGCAGAGACACGAGCCTTTTACCTGACGGATAACATCCAACCAGATCACCACCTTGTTATGTGCTTCGAGTCTGGTCTGACATTACGAATACAGGCCGCTGAAGCACGGTGCAAAATCGATTTTTAAACGGCATAAAATTTGGTGTTCGACGTCTGCTTTGGGTCGAAAGCACCCGGTCATAGCGTCAAGCTGTTCATACGCCAATTGTGCTGGGGTATGTGGGAAATATTGAGGCATAGTCCCGTGGCTACTGACTGTGACGCTCTCCCACACCTGATTGCATAAATGCATAATGGGCATTGAATGGCATAGATTGGCGTATGGTTTGCCCCATTTTTGCCCCATGCCTATTCTGTCGTTCTACGGAAAAATCCCAGAACTAGGCACCACGTAACCCTCTGATAGGCTTCTAGCGGCCGGGAGCGGAAGGTTACGCGATCGTGCTATGCATCGTGCAATAGCTCGACAGGAATGAGGAAGCTATACCGATTAGTCAGATCAGTGTTGCTCGTTACGCGCGAGATGGCATGATGAGCTCATCAATGAACAACAAGGAACAGCCATGGCGAGGAAGGCGACACCACCGACTGCAATTCAACCCAAGGTATATCTGGATGAAGGGCAGCTTAGACGTGGAATTGAGCGGCTACAGCAACGAATTGCAGATCTTGATGCATTCGACCTAAACACAATGCAAGGTGGTACCTCGCCTGAACTCAAAACTCTTGAACGTAGTATTGAGGACACTTTAGAGCGATGTTTTGGAACGAACACAACTGCCTCAATTCGATACAACGAGGCGCATAACCTCCACTATCGACCGACGATATGGGTTTCCGGCATGCCCGATCCCGACTACAAGGGTATTACGGAAAAAAAGATAAGCCATGCAAAAGCGTCGCTTGAACAGGCGATCAATGCATTAAATACGGATCTAGAGGATCTAGAAGGCGGCTTGCCCCTCAGTGTTCCCCCAAGATCAAATTCTAAAGGGGTCTCACCCAGAGTATTCCTCGTTCACGGACATGATGAGGCCGTTCGTGAAACTGTTGCACGTTTCATTGAAAGGTTGGGTATTGAAGTTATCATCCTTCACGAGCAGGCAAATGGCGGCCGCACCATCATCGAGAAAATTGAGCACCATTCCGAGGTGGGAATGGCAGTGGTGTTACTAACGCCTGATGATGTTGGAAGTAAGGTTGGAGGAGAGCTGGAGCCCCGCGTAAGACAAAATGTCCTGTTGGAGCTTGGTTATTTTATAGGGGCGCTAGGTCGTAACAAAGTTTGCGCCCTAAAGTCGGGCGATATGGATATTCCAACTGACTTCGCTGGCGTAGTTTGGACGCCGATGTCAGGCGATTGGAAGGCTGCTCTCGCTCGCGAGCTTAAAGCTGCTGGTTATGGGATCGATTGGAACAAAGTAATGAGCTAGCCTGTAACCAGGTATTAGAACTAAATCCTCACTCGTTCAAACCTTATCGAGCCGTCGATCTTTCCTACGGCTCACGATGTCCCGGCTCTCGCCGATAACCGCCTTTACTTGCAAGACACCGACCAGAGCTGATCGAGTCTGGTCGTATAGCTCTGACTCATCATCTCGCGGCGCATTCCCCAATCCGGATTGCTCGGCACGCTGGCTGACCGAAGTGTCCCCCTGCCCCAACGTTGATTGATCTCGTCCAGAACCCCCATCAACCTTGTGGAGGTGCCCGGCTGCGACGCCGCGAACAAGTCTTCGGTGTACTCGCCCGGCTGGCATAGATTCAGCAGCATAACTTCCGCTTTGCTGTAACTGAAACCAGGACGGAACACGCGATCAAGCGCATCGACGGCCGCTGTGGTCAGTAACCGAACATCGTCCGTCGGGTAAGGCAGATCCACCACCACCCCATTCGCATATTTGGCCTCGTCAGGATTGAACATCCCGGTACGGATGCTGACGCGGATCTTCTTACACAGCGACTTCTGCGCTCGAAGCTTTTCCGATGCCCGCATCATGTACGTGGCCACCGCCTCTTTGATCGGCGGCAGCTCCTTCAGTCGTTTGCCGAACATCCGGCTGCAACAGATCTCTTGCTTTGGCGGGTTTGGCTCGTCCAGCTCCAGGCACGAAGTGCCGGCAAGCTCTCGGGCAGTCTTCTCGATCACCACACTGAAGTTCTTGCGAAGCGACCAGGCGTCAGCCTTGGCCAGATCCATGGCCGTCTTGATGCCCATGGCATCCAAGTGCATTTTCATGCGGCGACCCACACCCCACACCTCGGCCACGTCTGTATTACGCAGCACCCAGTCACGTTTCACCGGGTCGCAAATATTCACTACTCCGCCGGTCTGGGCCTGCAGTCGTTTCGCCGTGTGGTTGGCGAGCTTGGCCAAGGTCTTGGTATGAGCGATACCCACAC
>LNAP01002907.1_pt1 | contig 22939 bp, 22 predicted proteins | sample 602601 | NCBI WGS metagenome assembly LNAP01 (sample SAMN02440304, study PRJNA202911) | soil metagenome | biome: Subtropical and temperate rainforests or woodlands; isolation source: soil samples (1 kg each in a 20% v/v slurry with milli Q water) were... ...
AACAGGTCGCGGGGCCAGCGCCATGCCTCTTCGCGAACCGGCATGGTCAGGCTGACGAAGTCTTCCGCTGCGGTGCCTGGCAGGTATTTCAGCACGTACTCATCGCGCTCCCGATAGAGCTTGGCCACCAGCCTTGAGCTGACGTGGACGTCGAGGATCATGCTCACGCGCGCCCTGACCGCTGTTCGCTGAGGATGTCTTCAACCGTGCGCTGGTGTCCGGCTTTGACCAGCTTCAGGTCATAGCCAGCTGCTTCCAGCAGCCGAACCAGCACTGAAACACTCATATCGCCCTTGGCCAGTGTTTCCATACGCGCCACAGTCGTGCGCGAGACGCCGGCACGGCTGGCAAGCGTTTCCTGGCTCAGCTTCGCGTCACCACGCGCCTGTTTCAGCATCTCGGAAACATCGTAGAGAGAAGTCATTTGTAGCCCTTGGGCGTCAAAGATGGATGTAATGCCAAGAAATGTAGCCCGTAGGCCACATTCTAACAAGTATCGTCAGGACTAATTTTGTAGCTCATAGGCTACATAGTGCGTGGGGCGGCGTGATTATGTAGCCCGGCAGCTGCAAAGCCACAGGTATTGCTCAGCATCTGCATCGGTTTTCCGGCTGGAGGTGCTGTTAGCTTTGCGCGCTGAAGCTCTGGTGCTTGGGGCATAGTTAGCGCGCCATGCCACAGGCCGTCCCTGACGGCGCGTTCGGTGAGGGCCACCAGGTGGCGCAGCATTTATTCCTCGGCCTTGTTTTACTTTGCGCGCCATACCTCATAGCCCTGGCGTGCGATTTCCTTCTGCGCTAGGTCGTTTTTAGCACCTGCCAGTTGTCGCAAGGTCAGCAACATTTCCAGCAACACGCCATCCATGCCTTGCAGGTCGTTACTGTGTTGGGACTCTCCTGGTGCTTGATCTGTCATCCGTTCGACTGCACGCCTGAGCATTTGCAGCTCATCCAGGACGGCGTCTTCGCGCTCCAGCCGGTTGCGTAGGTAGGTGCTCAGCGGTAGCTCTGCTGCCATCGCCTGGGCCTCGTACAGCTCTCGTTTTTCCACCGTCAGGCGGAGTGGTATTGCGTCCGCTAGTCTCATATCTCTCCGTAGTCGCCTCCGTGTACAGCTGCCCCCTTGTAGAATGGGGTTTCCAGCTTGGTGTGTAGTCGCCTCGCAATACAGCTTAAATGGCTGTTTTGTCGAAAACTCTATTAAAATCAATGCCTTGAATGCGCCTGCAAGGTGCGTATGGTGTATAGCAAAAAAGCTGTGTTTTAAGGGCAGCCAACATCCCCAGAACACCTCGGTTTTTAAGGGGAGCTGCTATCAAGAGGGTCTGTGTAATCCCCAACGGCTTGTCCGTTGGCAGAGGTAGCTCAAAAGTAGCAATCAGGTAGCAGCTAAATAGCAGTTCAGTAGCAGTTAGATAGCAAGAAAGAAGCAGATCACGCATTTATTAGCAGGGATGATGCCGAAATCACTCAACTTTGATGCAAAGCACTCCGGTCGGAGATGAATACACTCCGAAGACAGAAAGAAGGCAGCCAGAGAACACTTAGAAGACAGAAAAGCAACAGTAGGCAACTGAAAGACAACTAGGAGACAACAAGAAAGCAACAATTTGGTGCTGCGTTGAGTACAAAGTCTACCTCCTGCCGCTAACTACCATCGCCTTAAGCTGGCTTCTTGCGAGCGTGGCTGCTGTTTTTGCTCCTTGGGTAGTCGGAACAAAGTCGCCGCTACGATGGCGCTGAAGGAGTCCATGAAAATACTGAATGGGCGACTGAGTTATGTGCCCAGGACGCGCCATCGCTTTGGACAGCTCGGCCAGTAGAGATCGTGCTTCCTGATCCGGTGTGTTGCGTAGCAAAACGTTAATTTGCTCCCGCTCGCCTGTGGATAACTGCCCAAGTGGTTCGGGCTCCGGTGTAGTAGGGTTAGAGTTATAGTTACTGTTAGTGTTAACCCGCCCCCTATCGATAGGGTATGGATAGGGTATCGATACCCTATCTGAGGAGCCTTCATCGACTGCCGGTGAAGGGCGAAATGCCTTGGAGACGAGCTCTCGGAGCTCTCCGTTGTCGGGGAGCCGTTGGATCAGGTCATCGGTGTAAAGCGTGCGCCATTGCTCGGGTAGCTCCCGAATCTGGTTGAAGGTCTTCTGCCGAAGCGTTGGTCCTAGCGCCATGCGCGGGGAGTTGTGATCCCACCAGATGTGAACCCACACGTAGCTATGCTCTGGTTCGTATTCGATGAAGCCTGCATCTTGTAGCCGGCGCAAAATCGGCATGAATTGGGATTCGGTATCCCAGCCCATTTCAGACGCAGCAATGCGCGGAACAATCTGGTAGGCGCCAATGATGTTGCTGAAGGGGCAGGTCAGCAAATAGGTGAGCGTCGATCTGTCTTCCTGAGTCCTTCCTGCCATTTTTGGCGACCGCCAGAATGCAGAGTCATTGATAGTGCGCTGCCTGCTCATGCGCTGGCCTCATCAATCAACCGTGCAATGCCTTGGGTTTTGAAGTAGACACGCCGACCTATTTTAAGCCGGGTATCCCGCAGTTTTTGGGCAAGCTCAGAGTTGCCAGATAGAGTTATGCGTAATCCATCTTTGCTTCGATGAAGAATGTCTGCGACTTGTTCAATTGAAAGGAGTGGTGAACCTTGAAACTTATCAAGTAGTAGTTGTTCAGTGCTCAATTTATATTCTCCTGAAGCATTGCTTGGAATAGTTTCGTTATCTAGCGGTTATGTTCGCTAGATGAAGATGGCTTCAGGTTATTTTGTGGTGTGCGATACGGTCAAATCTGAAAAAGCTAATAGTATTTACAAGTGTTGACAGAAATCGTTAAGAGTTATCAGTTATTTATTCCTGGTTAGATTTCATCTGATTGTTTTTGTTGATATTTTTTGATTTACATTTTGTTACGAGTTGATTTTTTATTTTCTGTCTTTGGGCCGCCTAGTGGTGAGGGTCTGAGATTAAAGCTTGGCTTTGTACCAAGTCGGCCTCTATTTTTTGCGTGGACTTGTCCGCGTAAAAAATGGAGGCATGTATTGTCTTGGGTCTCTTACAGCCTACGGTTTGGTTTGCTCGGTCATTCTGTCTAGCTTGCCGACAAGATCTTCGGCGCGCAGGTGCGTGTAGCGCTTGAGCATCTGCATCGACTTGTGCCCGCTTATAGCGGACACCTCCTGGTCGGATAGACCGCCCTCGACCAATCGGCTGACAGCCTCATGTCGCAGATCGTGGAAGCGCAGATCTGGCATGCCGAGTTTGGCTTTCAGTAGTCCCCAGGTCTTGGTGAAGGCGTAGGCACTGCGCTTGCCGTTTTTTCCCGGCTCGCCAAAGAACACCAGGTCGCAGTCAATCGGGCGGACGGGGTTGTTCAGCGCAGTCTGGAAGGTCTCGGTGGCCCATTTGCTGAGTGGGACGGTACGTGCGCTGTCGTTCTTGGTGTCAGAGAGGCGCACCACGCGCTTTTTCATATCGACCTGATGCCTACGTAGGGATGTGATCTCGGACGAGCGCATGCCGGTTTCCAGGGCGATGCGGACGATCCAGCCAAGCATTGGATTGCTGTGATTGTTTACAGCGGTCAGCAGGCGGCGTTCTTCCTCTGCAGACAAGCGCCGGTCGCGGCCTTCGCCGGGGCTTGGTTTGCGGATATTCAGCACCGGGTTGAAGCTCAGGCCCAGGCCCCATTCCTGAATGGCCACGGTGAACAGGTGGCTGAGTAGGGCCAACTCCAGGCGTACGGTGTTGTTGCTGGTGGGCTTGCCGCGATTGGTGATCGAAGCCAGGCGGGTGTCGCGGTAGCTGGCGATGATTTCAGCGGAAAGGGCGGCCATGGAGTATTTGCCCAGGTGGCTGATCAGCTGCTGGGCCTTGGTGGCTTCGGCGCGCTGGGTGGTCGGCTTCTTGGTGGGGCTGATTTCGCTGAGGTAGCGCTTGAGCGCCATTTCCAAGGTCATGCGCTCGGAGCCGCTGCGCTGGATGTACACGCCCCTGACCATTTCGTCTTCGGTGCGGCGCGCCCAGTCTTCGGCGTCGCGCTTGGTGCGGAAGGTTTTGGTGTTGGTTGGCCAGCCGGTTTTGCGCACCAAGGCCTTCCAAGTGCCGGCATCCGTTTTGACGATGGTGGCCATCTTTTCCTACTCCAAAAACGCGCCGCTGTACCGGCACTGTACTGAATTTGTACCTTTGGACTATAGGACTGGTAAAGCTGTTTTTCTCGCAGGCATGAAAAAGCCGCGCAGTGCGCGGCTTTGGTGTTGGTGGGCCCACACGGACTCGAACCGTGGACCAAAGGATTATGAGTCCTCTGCTCTAACCAACTGAGCTATAGGCCCCCAGAAGGAGCGGCTGATTATACCGATGCCGTTGTCAATGTGCCACGCGCAACGGGAGCTGTCCGTGAGACTGGTGCAGAAAGCAAAACCCCCGGCGGGCCGGGGGTTCAGGTTCACTCGTCGAGGAAGGAGCGCAAGTGCTCGCTACGTGTTGGGTGACGTAGCTTGCGCAGTGCCTTGGCCTCGATCTGGCGGATACGCTCGCGGGTGACGTCGAACTGCTTGCCGACTTCCTCGAGGGTGTGGTCGGTGTTCATGTCGATACCGAAGCGCATGCGCAGTACCTTGGCTTCGCGGGCGGTGAGGCCGGAGAGAACTTCGCGGGTGGCTTCCTTGAGGCTCTCCACGGTCGCCACGTCGATCGGCGATTGCATGGCGGAGTCTTCGATGAAATCGCCCAGATGCGAGTCTTCGTCGTCGCCGATCGGCGTTTCCATGGAGATCGGCTCTTTGGCGATCTTCAGGACCTTGCGGATCTTGTCCTCGGGCATTTCCATGCGCTCGCCCAGCTCTTCCGGGGTGGGTTCGCGGCCCATCTCCTGCAACATCTGGCGGGAGATGCGGTTGAGCTTGTTGATCGTCTCGATCATGTGCACCGGGATGCGGATGGTGCGCGCCTGGTCGGCGATCGAGCGGGTGATCGCCTGGCGAATCCACCAGGTGGCGTAGGTCGAGAACTTATAACCGCGACGATATTCGAACTTGTCCACCGCCTTCATCAGGCCGATGTTGCCTTCTTGGATCAGGTCGAGGAACTGCAGGCCGCGGTTGGTGTACTTCTTGGCGATGGAGATGACCAGGCGCAGGTTGGCCTCGACCATTTCCTTCTTCGCACGGCGGGCCTTGGCCTCGCCGATCGACATGCGACGGTTGATGTCCTTGATGTCGGCAATCGCCAGCTCGCATTCCTGTTCCAGCTCGATCAGCTTCTGCTGGCAGCGCTGGATGTCTTCCTTGCGGGCGCCGATCGCTTCGGCGTACTTGCTCTTGCCCGCGGCCAGTTCTTCGGCCCAGGCAAGATTGGTCTCGTTGCTCGGGAACTGGCGCAGGAAGTCGGCGCGCGGCATGCGCGCATCGCGCACGCACAGCTGCATGACTGCACGCTCTTGAGCACGAATCTGGTTCAGCGCATCGCGAACGCGTTCGACCAGGGCGTCGTACTGCTTGGGTACGAGCTTGATCGGCATGAACAGGATGGCCAGCGCCTCGAGCTCGTCGATGGCTTGCTGGCTGGCACGTCCGTGCTTCTTCAGCGCTTTCTTGGCTTTTTCCAGCTGCTCGGCCACGGCGCCGAAGCGCGCGCGGGCGACTTCCGGGTCGGGGCCGCCATCGCCCTCTTCCTCTTCGCTGTCAGACTCTTCTTCCTCGTCGTCGTCCTTGTCGTCGGCAACCGGTTTGGCTGCGACCTGCGGAGCGACGGGTTCGACTTCCTGAGGTGCACCGGCGGCGCCGTCGTCGTCAGGATCGATGTAGCCGCTGAGGATGTCCGAAAGGCGACCGCCTTCGTTCGTCACGCGCTCGTAATCGGCGAGGATGCCGTCGACGGTGCCGGGGAAATGGGCGATGGCGCTCATCACCTCGCGAATGCCTTCCTCGATACGCTTGGCGATTTCGATCTCGCCTTCGCGGGTCAGCAATTCGACGGTACCCATCTCGCGCATGTACATGCGCACTGGGTCGGTGGTGCGGCCGATATCGGTTTCCACTGCGGCAAGCGCAGCAGCAGCTTCTTCGGCGGCGGCTTCGTCGGTGTCGGCTTCGGCCAACAACAGAGCATCGGCATCCGGGGCAACCTCGAATACGTTGATGCCCATGTCGTTGATCATACGAATGATGTCTTCCACCTGTTCCGGATCGGAAATATCCTCCGGCAGGTGGTCGTTGACCTCTGCGTAAGTCAGGTAACCCTGCTCACGGCCACGCTGGATCAACTCTTTGAGGCGGGACTGCTGTTGCGCTTTTCCGGACATAAGGTTCTGGCGGGCTGAAAACAAGCTGAGCATTATAGCCGAGCTAAGACCTCACGCGCCAGTTGAGGTCGTTGTTGCGGGTGTGCTGTCGCGACTCAGGAGGTGACGCAGCTGGTCTTTTTCCTCGGTGCTGAGCGCGCCCTGGCGGGCCTTGCGCAACAGCAGTTCGAGGCTGCGTTCGCGCTGTCTGGCGGCAAGGGTGTTAATGGTGTCGAAAAACTGTTGTTCAAGGTTATCGGCCGATATCAGCCATTCTTTCTCGGCAAGTGCACGTAAAAGTCGACCCTGATCGGTGCCGTGCCAGCGGGCGATCAGTTGCAGGCTGCGCAGCCGCGGATTCTTCTGCAGTGTGCCGAGTAGAGCCACCAGCAGTTGGGCATAGGTGTCGTCTTCCGCAGCGAAGTGGCTGGCATCCTCGACCTTCTGTGCCAGTTCCGGGTGATGCAGTAGCGTGCGCAGGGTGGTCAGAGCCGGTGGCTCGACCGTGGTTGGCGTGCGCGGTCCGCGTGGCTTGAAGTCTGGTCGCTGTCCCGGTTTTTTCCAGTCCTTTTTCCATTCCTTCGTCGGCTTCTTCGGCGCGAGGGAGGGCTGGCCGGAGTCCGGGGCAAAGTAGTTCTCGTGCTCGCCGGTGCTGGTGTCGTAATAGAGACTGTCGTCGTAGGGCGTGGCGGTGGGATTCGCATCCGTCACCGGCGCCGCCATGGTTTGCAGCGCTTCGCCGGTCAGTCCAGTCAGCTCCGCCAAGCGCTGGCGCATGAGGGTGCGCAGATTGGTGCCGGGTATTTTTTCGATAAGCGGCGCCGCCAGTGTGGCGAGGTGGGCCTTACCCTCGAGCGATCGTGGGTCGGCTTCTTCGCTCAGCTGTTGGAAGAAGTAGTCCGCCAGCGGCTGGGCCTGTTGGTTGATTCGGGCACGAAAGGCATCGGTGCCTTCGGCGCGTACGAGGCTGTCCGGGTCCTCGCCTTCGGGCAGGAACAGGAAGCGTGCGCGACGGCCATCCTGCAGGCTCGGCAGGGTCGCCTCCAGGGCGCGCCACGCCGCCTTGCGTCCGGCAGAGTCGCCATCGAAGCAGAATAATACGCTGGGCACGAGGCGGAACAGGCGCTTGAGATGCTCCTCGCTGGTGGCGGTGCCAAGAGTCGCCACGGCGTTGCGCAGCCCCTGCTGGGCAAGCGCGATCACGTCCATGTAACCCTCGACCACCATGATTTCGTCGAGGTTGCGATTGCTCTGCCGTGCCTCGAACAGGCCGTAGAGCTCCTGTCCCTTGTGGAAGACCGGGGTTTCCGGCGAGTTCAGATACTTGGGCTTGTCGTCGCCCAGGACTCGACCGCCGAAGGCGATCACCCGGCCGCGGCTGTCGCGGATGGGAAACATCACGCGGTCGCGAAAGCGGTCGTAGCGCTTGCCGTTATCGGCATTCTCGATCAGCAGGCCCGCGTCGATCATGGCTTTTTGCTGCAGCGCATCGCCGCCCAGGTGCTTGAGCAGATTGTCCCAGCCCGGCGGGGCGAAACCCAAACCGAAGTCGCGGGCGATCACGCCAGACAGGCCGCGGCCCTTGAGGTACTCCACCGCCGCTTTGCGTGCAGGGTGGCTTTTCAGGGCCTGGCGATAGTAGTCGGATGCGGCGGCGAGAAGCGGGTAGAGCGGCGAATCGACCGGCTGACGTGGCTTGTGGCTGCGCCCGCTGTCCTCGTGCGGGACTTCCAGGCCGGCGCGGCGGGCCAGGTCTTCGACCGCCTGGGGGAAGTCCAGGTGATCGTGGTCCATGATGAAGCCCAGCGCGTTGCCGCCGGCGCCGCAGCCGAAGCAGTAGTAGAACTGCTTGTCCGGGCTGACGCTGAAGGACGGCGTCTTCTCGTTATGGAACGGGCAGCGCGCGGTGTAGTTCTTGCCGGCTTTCTTCAATTGAATGCGCGAGCCGATCACTTCGACGATGTCGGAGCGATTGAGCAGGTCATCGATGAAGGATTGCGGAATCAGGCCGGCCATAACAGTCTCGGGGTGCGCTCGTAATGTTCGACCCGGAAATGGCAAAAACTCCGACCATTCGCCGGCTGGCGAAGCGGAGTCTTGTTCAATGCAAAGCCCGGCCTAGGCCGGGCTTTATGCTGCGTCAGCTGTACGGGATCAGTACAGGCGAACGCTGCGGCGCTGCTCGCGCTGCACTTTCTTGGCGTGACGCTTGACTGCGGCGGCAGCCTTGCGCTTGCGCTCTGCAGTCGGCTTCTCGTAGAACTCGCGCGAACGGACTTCGGCCAGCACGCCGGCTTTTTCGCAGGAGCGCTTGAAGCGACGCAGGGCTACGTCGAAGGGTTCATTCTCTTTAACTTTGACAGCGGGCATCCAGGACGTACCTTCACTTGATTACCGGTGGCAACGCGCTTCGGCAAATGACTCGCAAGCACGCTGGTTTTAAGGGTTGCGGATGTTAACCCCTGAACGCCGGGAATGCAAAGCCTGCGAGCGAAAAGCGCTGGTCGGTCGCCGGCCGTGGCGATTAATATGCACGGCTTCATTCGCCTCCGTGGAAGGTTGAACCCATGCTGGTGCTGGGGCTGGAAACATCCTGCGACGAGACCGGGGTCGCGCTATACGACAGCGAGCAGGGCCTGCTGGCCGATGCGTTGTTCAGCCAGATCGATCTGCACCGCGTCTACGGCGGCGTGGTACCGGAGCTGGCCTCGCGTGATCACGTCAAGCGCATGCTGCCATTGATCCGCCAGGTGCTTGCCGAGGCGGGCCGCGAGGCTGCGCAGATCGATGCGGTGGCCTATACCGCAGGGCCGGGACTGGTCGGCGCGCTGCTGGTCGGCGCGTCCTGCGCGCAGGCGCAGGCGCTGGCCTGGGGCGTACCGGCCGTGGGCGTGCATCATATGGAAGGCCATCTGCTGGCGCCAATGCTGGAGGAGCAGGCCCCGGCGTTTCCGTTCGTCGCGCTGTTGGTATCCGGCGGGCACACCCAGCTGGTACGCGTCGACGGTATCGGTCGCTACGAGCTGCTCGGTGAGTCGGTGGATGATGCCGCCGGTGAGGCCTTCGACAAGACGGCCAAGCTGATGGGGCTGCGCTATCCGGGTGGTCCTGAGATCGCCCGACTGGCGGAGCAGGGCACGCCGGGGCGCTTTGTCTTTCCTCGGCCGATGACTGATCGCCCCGGGCTGGATTTCAGCTTCAGTGGGCTCAAGACCTTCACCCTCAATACCTGGCAGCAGTGTCGTAGCGCTGGCGACGAGTCCGAGCAGACTCGTTGTGACATCGCGCTGGCGTTTCAGCAGGCGGTCGTCGAAACGCTGACGATCAAGTGCCGCCGCGCGCTGAAGCAGACCGGGCTGAAATCGCTGGTGATTGCCGGCGGCGTCAGTGCCAATCGTGCGTTGCGCCAGGCGCTGGAAAAGATGCTCGGCGAGCTGAACGGCCAGGTGTTCTACGCTCGCCCGCGTTTTTGTACCGACAACGGCGCAATGATCGCCTACGCCGGCTGCCAGCGGCTGCTGGCCGGGCAGCACGACGGCCCGGCGATCGGCGTGCAGGCGCGCTGGCCAATGGAGTCGCTGCCGGCGATCTGACGGGAGCGTCGGGCGTAGTCGCCATCTAATCTATAGTCAGTCGAATTATTAGAAATGACGTTCCTGGCCGGCGCGCAGCGCACGCAGGTTGCTGCGATGGCGCCAGACGATCAGCACCGCCAGCAGGCTCATCGGCAACAGCGCCCCGGGTTGCTGCCAGGCCAGCAGCGGCAGGCAGAGCGGCAGGGCGATCAGTGCAGCGAGCGAGCTGGTGCGGGTGAGGCGGAATACGGCGAGCCAGGCGACGACGGCCAGCAGTGCGGCGGGCAGATACAGCCCGAGCAGAGCACCGGCTGCGGTGGCGACACCCTTGCCGCCGCGGAAACGGAAATACAGTGGATACAGATGACCGATCACAGCGGCGAGGCCGACCCAACCCTGCTGCTGCACGCTCAAGTCCAGGCGGGCGGCAAGCAGTACCGGCAGCAGCCCCTTGAGCAGATCGCCGAACAAGGTGGCGATGGCCAGGCGTCGACCAGCCAGGCGTAGCATGTTGGTCGCGCCGGGATTGCCTGAGCCGCTGGCACGCGGGTCCGGCAGACCGGTCAGGCGGCTGAGCAGAATGGCGAATGACAGCGAACCGATCAGGTAGGCGAGCAGTGTCAGCAGCCAGAACATGGAATATATCCGGGGCAGGAGGCTCCTGAGTCTAACGATGCGGCCGGTGCTTGTCGTGTCGCGGGAGAATGCTACGTGGATACAGTTTTCATCGAGGGTCTGGAAGTCGACACCGTGATCGGTGCCTACGACTGGGAGCGCGGCATTCGCCAATGCCTGCGCCTGGACTTGACCCTGGGCTGGGACATCCGTCCGGCAGCCGCCGAGGATGAGCTGGACAAGGCGTTGGATTACGCCAAGGTCGCTGCGGCGATCGATCGGTTTGCTGCGGCGGCGCGTTTCGAGCTGGTCGAAACCTTCGCCGAGCGGCTGGCGGCGAGCCTGATGCAGGAATTCGGCATCGTCTGGCTGCGGTTGCGCGTGACCAAACCCGGGGTCAACTCACGGGCACGGGCACTGGGCGTGGAGATCGAACGCGGATGCCGCTGACTCCGGTTCTGCTCGGGCTCGGCAGCAATGTCGAGCGCGAGAATCACCTGCGTGCCGGCCTCGATGCGCTGGCCGAATTGCTGACCGACATGCGCTGCTCGCCGGTATTCGAGAGCCTGGCGGTGGGCTACAAGGGCGACAATTTCTACAACCTGGTGGTGGCCGGACAAACCGCGCTGCCGCTCAACGAGCTGGATCGCCGGCTCAAATTCATCGAAGCCGACAACGGTCGCTATGCGCCGGAGCGCAAGGGCCTGCCGCTGGATATCGATGTGCTGCTCTACGACACGCTGGTCGGCGACTTCGACGGGCTGCGCCTGCCGCGCGCGGAGATCCTGAAGAACGCCTTCGTGCTCCGGCCCCTGGCGTTGCTGGTGCCCGAGCAGCGGCATCCCGCTGTCGGCCGCAGCTTCGCCGAACTCTGGCGCGAGGCGCGGATCGACCAGCAGCTGTGGCCGGTGAGTTTCCACTGGCGAGGCGTCGAGCTGACGCCACTGGAGCTGCTGCAGGAGCCGCGATCAGGCATCCCGGCCTGATGCTGCGCACGCGGTCCGAGCACCGCTGAAGCGGGCGACGGCCTCCAGCCGCGTGCGCTTGAGCGCTTCGCCCAGCTCGGCGCCTTGATAGCCTTGTTCAATCAGCGGTTGCACGGTCACCGCGCGGACGGCTTGCGCCGCGCCACGCAGGTAGTCGGCCTGAGGAAAGGCCGCGCCGCGGCCGCGAGCGAGCAGGATGCAAGCCTGCAGGAACAGCTCGAAGCGCTCGGGGCGCCGCTGGATGTCGAAGTGCTGCAACAGCTCGAACAGCTCCGCAGGCGTCAGCTCGGCCGCGCGGCTGGCGTCGTCGTGGAAGCGGCCGACCAATACGGCCAGCTCCTGGCAGTCGCGCGGTGCCTTGCTGCGCGCATTCAGCGCCTCGATGGCCGTGTCGTCCAGCATGGCCAGCAGGCAGGCCCAGCGTACCGGTAGCGGCTGCTGGTCGAGCGCGCACTCGCGCAGGGTGTGAAGCAGCGGTTGCGCCGCGCTGGCCGAGCACGCGAGCTGCGCATTCAGTTCGGGAAACAGTTCGCCGAGCGCGCTGCAGTCACGCAGCACCTCAATGAACACATCGGGACGTGGCTCCATCAATGCGCGGGAGATTTCCTTCCAGCTGCGCTCGGGGGTGAGTGCCTGCAGCTCGCCGGACGCGGCCAGATCGGCCATCAGTGCGCGGGTTTCCTCGGCGACGCGAAAACCCAGCGGTGCGTAGCGGGCAGCGAAGCGCGCCACCCGCAGCACGCGCAGCGGATCTTCGGCGAAGGCCGGGGAGACGTGTCGCAGCAACCGTGCGTCAAGATCGCGCTGGCCGCCGTAAGGATCGTAGAGGCGGCCTTCGGCGTCCTCGGCCATCGCGTTGATGGTGAGGTCGCGGCGAATCAGGTCCTGCTCGAGCGTGACATCCGGGCTGGCATGGAAGACAAAGCCCCCGTAGCCGCGACCGTTTTTGCGCTCGGTACGCGCGAGCGCATATTCCTCGCCCGTGGTGGGATGCAGGAACACCGGGAAGTCGGCGCCGACCGGGCGGAAGCCTTGCGCCTGCATGGCTTCGGCGGTGGCGCCGACCACCACCCAGTCCACCTCGGTCACTTCGCGGCCCAACAGGCGATCGCGCACGGCGCCGCCTACCTTGTAGATCTGCATGTTTACCTCCGTTGGCGCGGAGGATAAAGGATTAACGCGCCCCCGCCATCTCGCGGGGGCGACGCGGGTGCCGCCGTCAGGCGAAATTCATTCCGGGGAAGCGGCTTTCGGCCTCCGGTTCGGGCTGCGGCGGCATGTGATGGGCGTTGACCACCTGTTCGCCCTGCATCGATTGCAGGTGCACGTCGAACCCCCACAAGCGGTGCAGATGCTTGAGCACCTCGTCCGTGGACCTGCCCAGCGGCTTGCGGTCGTGCTGCTGATGGCGCAGCGTCAGCGAGCGATCGCCGCGGCGGTCGACGCTCCATACCTGCACGTTGGGCTCGCGGTTGCCGAGGTTGTACTGCGCGGCGAGCAGTTCGCGGATGACGTGGTAGCCGCTCTCGTCGTGGATCGCCGGCACCAGCAGCTCGTCCTTGCGGTCGTCGTCGAGGATGCTGAACAGCTTGAGGTCGCGGATCACCTTGGGCGAGAGGAACTGCAGGATGAAACTCTCGTCCTTGAAGTTCTGCATGGCGAACTTCAGCGTGGTCAGCCAGTCGCTGCCGGCGATGTCGGGGAACCAGCGGCGGTCCTCCTCGGTGGGCTGTTCGCAGATGCGGCGGATGTCGCTGTAGATGGCGAAACCCAGGGTGTAGGGGTTGATGCCGCTGTAGTACGGGCTGTCGAAGCCGGGCTGGTAGATCACGCTGGTGTGAGCCTGGAGAAACTCCATCATGAATCCGTCGGTCACCAGGCCTTCGTCGTAGAGGTCGTTCATCAGCGTGTAGTGCCAGAACGTGGCCCAGCCCTCGTTCATCACCTGGGTCTGGCGCTGCGGATAGAAGTACTGCGCAATCTTGCGCACGATGCGCACCACTTCGCGCTGCCAGGGCTCGAGCAGCGGCGCATGCTTCTCGATGAAGTAGAGGATGTTCTCCTGCGGTTCGGCCGGGAAGCGCTTGCCGTCGTCGGCTTCATCGCCCTTGCCGACGCTCTTGGGAATGGTGCGCCAGAGGTCGTTGATCTGCCGCTGCAGGTGCTCCTCGCGCTCCTTCTGCCGGCGCCGTTCCTCCTCGGCGGAAATCGGGTAGGGGCGTTTGTAGCGATCGACGCCGTAATTCATCAGCGCGTGGCAGGAGTCGAGCAGGTCCTCGACCGCATCGATGCCGTGGCGCTCCTCGCACTGGGTGATGTACTGCTTGGCGAACACCAGGTAATCGATGATCGAGCTGGCGTCGGTCCAGGTGCGGAACAGGTAGTTGCCCTTGAAGAAACTGTTGTGGCCGTAGCAGGCGTGGGCGATGACCAGCGCCTGCATGCAGATGGTGTTTTCCTCCATCAGGTAGGCGATGCAGGGATCGGAGTTGATCACGATCTCGTAGGCCAGGCCCATCTGCCCACGTTTGTAGCCCTTCTCGGTGCTGAGGAAGTGCTTGCCGTAGGACCAGTGGTGGTAGCCGATGGGCATGCCGACGGAGGCGTAGGCGTCCATCATCTGCTCGGCGGTGATCACTTCGATCTGGTTCGGGTAGGTATCCAGCGCGTAGCGTTCGGCGAGGCGGCCGATCTCGCGGTCGTAGGCGCGGATCAGCTCGAAGGTCCATTCCGAGCCGGTGGAGATGGGCTGTCGTTTCATGGCATCTCCTCAGGCGTTGATGCGCCGCTGGAACAGCTCGCGGAACACCGGATAGATGTCGGCGGCGCTGACCAGCTGCTGCTGGGCGAAGGAGTCGGCGAAGGCTTCGGCGACCTGGTTGTACTCGTACCAGAGCGCCTGGTGCTCGCGCGGGGTGATTTCGACGTAGGTGAAATACTGCACGAACGGCATGATCTGGTTGATCAGGATGTCGCGGCACAGCGGCGAGTCGTCGTTCCAGTTATCACCGTCCGAAGCCTGTGCGGCATAGATGTTCCACTCATTGGCCGGATAACGCTCGGCCATGATCTCCTGCATCATTTTCAATGCGCTGGAGACGATGGTGCCGCCGGTCTCGCGTGAGTAGAAGAACTCTTCCTCGTCGACTTCCTTGGCGCTGGTGTGGTGGCGGATGAACACCACATCGATCTTGTCGTAGTTCCGCTTGAGGAACAGGTACAGCAGGATGAAAAAGCGCTTGGCGATGTCCTTGGTCGCCTGGGTCATCGAGCCGGAGACGTCCATCACGCAGAACATCACCGCTTTCGAGCTGGGGTTCGGCTGCTTGACCAGCAGGTTGTACTTGAGGTCGAAGGTGTCGAGGAACGGCACTCGGTTGATCCGCGCGCTGAGGCGTTCGATCTCCTCTTCGGCGGCCTTGATGTCGTTGAAATTGTCCGGTTCCTCCAGCAGCAGGCGGGTCAGCTCGGCTTTCATCTCGCGCAGCTTGGCGCGGCTACTGCCCGATAGCGCGATGCGCCGTGCATGGGCCGAACGCAGGGTGCGCACGATGTTGATGCGCGACGGATTGCCTTCATTGCTGATGCCGGCGCGCACGGTCTTGAAGGTTTCGGTGCCGGCCAGGTGGCGCTTGACCAGATTGGGCAGCTCCAGGTCCTCGAACATGAAATCGAGGAATTCCTCCTGGGTGATCTGGAATACGAAGTCGTCCATGCCTTCGCCGGTGTTGCTGGCCTGACCGCTGCCGCCACCTCCACCACCGCCCTGCGGCCGCGGGATGCGTTCGCCGGCAATGAATTCCTTGTTGCCCGGATGGACGATGGTTTGCCGGCCGCCGTGGCCGTGGTGCAGCACCGGTTCGTCGATGTCGCGACCCGGAATGCTGATCTGTTCGCCGTGTTCCATGTCGGTGATGGAACGCCGGCTGACGGCTTCCTCCACCGCCTTCTTGATATGCCCACGGTAACGCTGCAGGAAGCGCTGGCGGTTTACCGTGCTCTTGTTCTTGCCGTTCAGACGACGGTCGATGACGTAGCTCATAAGGGCCCTCCGGCCAACTGCAGGCTTCTCAGGCTGCAGACCGCAAGCCTGCGCGGCCGGTCAGGTGCACCGTCCGCGCGGGCTGGCGAGCTGGGGCCGTGTTACTGCGATTTACGCACCCGCAGATACCATTCCGACAACAGGCGAACCTGCTTCTCGGTATAGCCACGCTCCACCATGCGCACCACGAAATCGTTGTGCTTTTTCTGGTCTTCCTTGCTGGCCTTGGCGTTGAAGCTGATGACCGGCAGCAGATCCTCGGTGTTGGAGAACATCTTTTTCTCGATCACCACGCGCAGCTTCTCGTAGCTGAGCCAGGATGGATTCTTGCCGTTGTTGTTGGCCCGGGCGCGCAGCACGAAGTTGACGATTTCATTGCGGAAGTCCTTCGGGTTGCTGATGCCGGCCGGTTTCTCGATCTTCTCCAGCTCCTCGTTGAGTGCGCCGCGGTTGAGAATCTCGCCGGTTTCCGGATCGCGGTATTCCTGATCCTGAATCCAGAAGTCGGCGTACAGCACGTAGCGATCGAAGATGTTCTGCCCGTATTCGCTGTACGACTCGAGGTAGGCGGTCTGGATCTCCTTGCCGATGAACTCGATGTAGCGCGGCGCCAGGTATTCCTTGATGTAGCGCAGGTAGCGCTCGCGCACCTCGGCAGGGAACTGCTCCTGCTCGATCTGCTGTTCGAGCACGTAGAGCAGGTGCACGGGGTTGGCCGCGATCTCGTGCGGGTCGAAGTTGAATACCTTGGAGAGGATCTTGAAGGCGAAGCGGGTCGACAGGCCGTTCATGCCCTCGTCGACGCCGGCAGCATCGCGGTATTCCTGGATCGACTTGGCCTTGGGATCGGTGTCCTTGAGGTTTTCGCCGTCGTAGACCCGCATCTTCGAGTAGATGTTGGAGTTTTCCGGCTCTTTCAGGCGGCTCAGTACGCTGAACTGCGCGAGCATCTTCAGGGTGTCCGGCGCGCAATGGGCCTGGGCCAGCGAGCTGTTGATCAGCAGCTTGTCGTAGATCTTCACCTCATCGGTCACGCGCAGGCAGTACGGCACCTTGACGATGTAGATGCGGTCGATGAAGGCTTCGTTGTTCTTGTTGTTGCGGAAGGTGTGCCATTCCGATTCGTTGGAGTGGGCCAGCAGGATGCCGTTGAACGGAATCGCGCCCAGCCCCTCGGTGCTGTTGTAGTTGCCTTCCTGGGTGGCCGTCAGCAGCGGGTGCAGCACCTTGATCGGCGCCTTGAACATTTCGACGAATTCCATCAGGCCCTGGTTGGCGCGGCACAGCGCCCCCGAATAGCTGTAGGCGTCGGCGTCGTTCTGCGGGAATTCCTCGAGCTTGCGGATATCCACCTTGCCGACCAGTGCGGAGATGTCCTGGTTGTTCTCGTCGCCCGGCTCGGTCTTGGCCACGGCGATCTGGTTGAGAATCGACGGGTACAGCTTGACCACGCGGAACTGGCTGATGTCGCCGCCGAATTCCTGCAGGCGCTTGGTCGCCCACGGCGACATGATGGAGTTCAGATAGCGCCGCGGGATGCCGTAATCCTCTTCGAGAATCTGCGCATCCTCAGTGGGGTTGAACAGCCCCAGCGGCGACTCGAACACCGGCGAACCCTTGATCGCGTAGAACGGCACGCGCTCCATCAGCTGCTTGAGTTTCTCCGCCAGCGAGGACTTGCCGCCGCCCACTGGGCCGAGGAGGTAGAGGATCTGCTTCTTCTCTTCCAGGCCCTGTGCGGCGTGGCGGAAATAGGAAACGATCTGGTCGATGCAGTCTTCCATGCCGTGGAAGTCCTCGAACGAGGGGTAACGGCGGATGACCTTGTTGGAGAAGATCCGCGACAGTCGCGGGTCGGTGGAGGTATCGACCAGCTCGGGCTCGCCAATGGCCATCAGCAGCCGCTCGGCGGCGGTGGCGTAGGTCCTCGGGTCCTGCTTGCACAGATCGAGGTATTCCTGCAGCGAGTATTCTTCCTGGCGGGTCGCTTCGAATCGTTGTTGGAAGTGACTGAAAATGCTCATGACTTCACCTCGGTCGATGCACGGAGCCGGCGTTGTCATCAGGCATCCTGGAGCCCGGCCGAAAGGGCGGCCAGTGGAGTTCCCCCGAACACCTAATGGTCGAAACCTGATTCTGGAAGCCGCGTACGGCTTTCATTTCTTGGATGGCCTGAACTCAAGGATAGTTCGGATTCGGCGCAGCGAAGGGCAAGGGCGGCATTTTCCCGGGGCGTGGTGCCGCCGGGACGCTCGGAGGCCGCGACTGGCGCGGCGTGACGGCTGGGATTTATTTAAGCGGGATCGTCATCGCGCTCGACGTCGAGCGGAAACGTGGCGCGCCAGAGTTCGAAACCACCGTCCAGGCTGTAGACGTCGGAGAACCCCTGGTTGGCCAGATAGGCTGCTGCGCTCTGGCTCGAATGGCCGTGGTAGCAGGTGACGATCAGCGGATGGTCGAAGTCGGCGGCGGCGATGAAGTCCGGCAGCGAATGATTGTCCAGATGTGTCGCGCCGCCGATGTGGCCACTGGCGTAGCTGTGCGGGTCGCGGATATCGACCACCACGGCGCCGGCGGCGCGCATCTGCTGGGCGGTTTCGGGGGAAATGCGTTTGAAGTCGGTCATGCCGCGGTTCCATGGTCGCAATCGCAGCGCAGGAGTTCTTCGCTGTCGAGGTTCATCAGGGTCATGGCGTTGCCCCAGACGCAGCCGGTGTCCAAGGCGAATACGTTGGGTTCGTCGCAGTTGCCTTCCAGCGCCGCCCAGTGGCCGAAGATCAGCTTGACGTTGCGGGTCTTGCGCTGCGGGTGGCTGAACCAGGGCGCGAAGCCTTTCGGTGCGCTGTCCAGGCCTTCCTTGCTTTCCAGCTCCAGCGTGCCGTCGGCTTTGCAGAAGCGCATGCGGGTGAAGTAGTTGGTGATCAGGCGTAACCGCGGCACACCGTGCAGGTCCTTGCTCCACTTGGCGGGCAGGTTGCCGTACATGCCGTCGAGAAACGGCCGCAGCATCGCGTCGTCCTGCAGCGCCAGCTCGACTTCGGCGGCACGCTTGAGGGCCTTTTCCAGCGTCCACTGCGGCGGAATGCCGGCGTGCACCATCGCGGTGTGGCGCTCGGCGTCGTAGTGCAGCAGCTTCTGTCGGCGCAGCCAGTCGATCAGGTCGGCGCAGTCGGGGGCGTCGAGGATCGGTCTGAGCGTGTCGGATTTGCGCAGGCGCTCGATGTCATGCGCGATCGCCAGCAGATGCAGGTCATGATTGCCCAGCACGGTGATGGCCGAGCCGTCCAGATCACGCACGAAGCGCAGGGCCTCGAGCGATTGCGGGCCGCGATTTACCAGATCGCCCGCCAGCCACAGGCAGTCGCGCGAGGGGCTGAAGTCGACCTGCTCGAGCAGGCATTTGAGGGGTTCGAGGCAACCTTGCAGGTCGCCGACAGCATAGGTGGTCAATGCAGTGCTCCGGGTACGGCGAGGCGGAACGGCGCGATGGGTGCCGTGAAAGCGTGGCCATCCTCGGCGCGCATCTCGTAGCTGCCCTGCATGCTGCCGACCGGCGTCGCCAGCAGGGTGCCGCTGGTGTAGACGTGTCGCTCGCCGGGAGCAATCAGCGGCTGCTCGCCGATGACGCCTGCACCGCGGACTTCCTGCACCTTGCCGTCGCCATCGGTGATGATCCAGTGCCGCGCCAGCAGCTGCGCCGCCACCTCGCCAGTGTTTTCGATCGTTACCGTGTAGGCAAAGGCATAGCGGTTTTGTTCCGGCTCGGACTGCGCGGACAGATAGCGGGGCGTGACGCTGACGTCGATGCGGTAGCAGCGGTCTTCGGTCATGGCGGACTCGACTCGGTAGGCGCGCCGCTAGCTGCGCAGCGCGAGTTGATCGGAGAGGCGGACGAATGCCGCGAGGTCGAGCTGTTCGGGGCGCAGGCCGCCGTCGACCTGTGCGGCCTCGATGGCCTCAGCGTCGAGCAGACCCTTGAGCGTATTGCGCAGCGTCTTGCGACGCTGGTTGAAGGCTTCGCGTACCACCCGCTCGAGCTGGCGGTGGTCGCGTGCCGGATGCGGCAGCGTCTCGTGCGGCACCAGGCGGACGATGGCCGAATCGACCTTGGGCGCCGGGTTGAACGCGCCCGGGCCGACGTTGAACAGATGCTCCACGCGACAGTGGTACTGCACCATGATCGACAGCCGGCCCCAGTCACCGCCACCCGGTTCGGCGGCCAGGCGCTCGACTACTTCCTTCTGCAGCATGAAGTGCATGTCACGGATCAGCCCGGCGTGCTCAAGCAGATGAAAGATCAGCGGAGTGGAAATGTTGTAGGGCAGGTTGCCGACGATACGCAGGCTGGCCGGTTCCTCGCTCAGGCGGGCAAAGTCGAACTTCAGCGCATCGCCCTGGTGCAGAGTAAAATTCTCGCGCCCGGCGAATTTGCTCTGCAGGATGGGAATCAGGTCGAGGTCCAGTTCGACCACGTCCAGGTGCGCGCCGCTGTCGAGCAGGCCTTCGGTGAGTGCGCCCTGGCCGGGGCCGATCTCCACCAGCCGTTCACCCGCCTTGGGATGGATGGCGCGCAGGATGCGATGGATGACGCCGGCATCGTGCAGGAAATTCTGGCCGAAGCGCTTGCGTGCGCGGTGTTGGTAGTCGGACATAACGGCAGCTCCAAGCCTCAAGCTGCAAGCGTCAAGCAGGAGCCGAGAGCGGTAAGGCAAAGGCGGGCAGTTTAACAGTGAAAGGCGGTGCCGCTGTAGGCGGTCCGCCCGCTCCGCACGGATTCAGGTGCGCCCGGCGGATGTGTAAGTGACATCCACCAGCAGCGCGCAAGCCTTGGCTCAGCTCGGGCTGACCATCTGGTAGGCCGTTTCCAGGGCCACTTGCAGGCTGCCGGTATCAATCCGCCCGGTGCCGGCCAGGTCCAGGGCGGTGCCGTGGTCGACCGAGGTGCGCACGATCGGCAGGCCGAGGGTGACATTGACTGCGGCACCGAAGCCCTTGTACTTGAGCACCGGCAGGCCCTGGTCGTGATACATCGCCAGCACCGCGTCGCATTGATCGAGGTGCTTGGGGGTGAACAGCGTATCGGCCGGCAGCGGGCCGATCAGGTTCAGCCCCTCGCCGCGCAGGCGTTGCAGCGTCGGTTCGATGATCTCGATTTCCTCGCGGCCCAGGTGTCCGCCTTCGCCGGCATGCGGGTTGAGCCCGCAGACCAGAATGCGCGGCCGGGTAATGCCGAACTTGCCGACTAGGTCGGCATGCAGGATGCGCGCGACGCGCGTCAGCCGCTCGGCGGTGATCGCCGCGGCGACCTCCTTGAGCGGCAGGTGGGTAGTGACCAAAGCCACGCGCAGGCCGCGCGTGGCGAGCATCATGACGACCTGTTCGGTGTGGGTCAGCTCGGCGAGAAATTCGGTATGGCCGGAGAAGGCGATACCGGCCTCGTTGATGACGCCCTTGTGCACGGGGGCGGTGATCATCCCAGCGAAGTGACCGTCGAGGCAGCCCTGCCCGGCGCGGGTCAGGGTTTCCAGCACATAGAGGCCATTCCGGGCGTCCAGCTGGCCGGTCGTCACCGGCGCGGCGAGTGGAGTATCCCAGACGTACAGACTGCCGGCCGGCGCCGGGGCGCTCGGCCAGGTGCCGGGGCCGACATCGAGCAGAGCGATGTCCAGTCCCAATTGCCCCGCGCGTTCGGCCAGCAGGGTGCGGCTGGCGATGGCGATAAGCGCTTGTGGCTGGGCCTTCCGTGCCAGCAGCAGACACAGGTCCGGACCGATGCCGGCAGGTTCTCCGGGGGTCAGGGCGAAAGGACGCGAAAGGGGCATGGCAACCTCGAAAAACAGTGGCGCAAAAAAAAGGGTGACGCACCGGTTGGTCCATCACCCTGGGTACTTCCGGCTATCAGCTTAGAGCTTGATTTCCACGTACGCTTCGTCACGGATCTGGCGCAGCCAGGCCTGCAGCTCGTCGTCGTATTTGCGGTTGCGCAGCAGATTAAGGGCCTGCTGTTCGCGGAACTCTTCGCTGGTGTCGGTAGCGCGACGCCCGAGAACTTCCAGAATGTGGTAGCCGAAGGGCGACTGGAACACCGGAGACAGCTTGCCGCTGGCGGTGTTGGCCATCACTTCACGGAACTCTGGCACCAGCGCGGCGGGATCGATCCAGTTGAGGTCGCCGCCGTTGAGCGCCGAGCCCGGATCCTCCGAGAAATTCTTCGCCAGTTCGGCGAAGTCCTCGCCGGCGACGATGCGCTCGCGCAGACGTTGTACCAATAGGCGCGCCTCGTCGTTGCTGCGGATGGCGCTCGGCTTGATCAGGATGTGGCGAACATGCACCTCGTCGCGCACCTGGGTATCGCCACCGCGTTTTTCCAGCAGCTTGAGGATGATGAAACCCGGCGGTGTGCGCACCGGACGGGTGAATTCGCCCACCGCCAGTTCACGCACGTCGCTATCGAACGGCGGTGGCAGCTGGGCGGCCTTGCGCCAGCCCATCTCGCCGCCTTCCAGGGCGTTTTCGCTGGCCGAGCGGGCAACCGCCAGCTGGGCAAAGTTAGCGCCTTGCTGGAGCTGCTCGTAGGTTTCGTTGGCGCGCCGCTCGGCCGCCTGGATGGTGGCCGAATCGGCGCCCTCGGGCACCGCAATGAGGATGTTCGCCAGCCGGTACTCTTCGGACAGCTGGAGCTTGCCCAGGTCCGAGGCGAGGAAGTTGCGTACCTCCTGGTCGGAAACCTGCACGCGCTCGGCGATCCGCCGTTGCCGCACGCGGCTGATGATCATCTCGCGACGGATTTGTTCGCGCGCCGTCTCCAGGCTCAGCCCGTCGTTGGCCAGGGCGCTGCGGAACTGCTCGAGGGTCATGTTGTTGCGCTGGGCGATGGTGCCCATCGCCTGGTTGAGCTCTTCGTCGGAGATACGGATGCCCGAGCGCTCGCCGATCTGCAGCTGCAAGTTCTCGGTGATCAGGCGCTCGAGCACCTGCTGGCGCAGGACATCCATCGGCGGCGCATCGGCGCCGCGCTTGTCGATGGTCTGCTGTACCTCGCGAATGCGTTGCTCCAGCTGGCTCTGCATGATGACGTCGTTGTCGACGATGGCGACCACGCGATCCAGCGGCTGTACCTCGGCGCTTGCGAGAGGAATCAGTGCAGCGTTGCCCAGCAGCAGGGCGCCCGCCACGAGCGGGCGCAGGTAATCAGAAAGCTTGGTCTTCACGTTCACGGTAGCCTTGAATGCCTTCGTCGAGGAATGTTTCGGTCGCATTGCCGACCACGCCACCCAGTCCCTTGAGCACGATCTGCAGGAAGATACCGGTGTCCGGCTCGTCGTTGAGATCGGGGTTGAGGTCGGTTTCGTCGTAGTCGATCCAGTAGCGGTTGATCAGCCGCAGCTTCCAGCAGCAGCTGTCGTACTCGAAGCCGCCAAAGGCTTCCAG
>LNAP01002970.1_pt1 | contig 22935 bp, 18 predicted proteins | sample 602601 | NCBI WGS metagenome assembly LNAP01 (sample SAMN02440304, study PRJNA202911) | soil metagenome | biome: Subtropical and temperate rainforests or woodlands; isolation source: soil samples (1 kg each in a 20% v/v slurry with milli Q water) were... ...
TTCGCGCTCGTTCGAAATGATGGTCGAGCTGGGCTCGATGCCGGTGATGAAGATCCTGTCCCAGGCCACGCGCATCATCGCCGAAGGCGAAGTGCTGCAGCTGTCCAAGGTGCGCGACGCCAGCACCACGGAAGAAACCTACATGGAAGTCATCCGCGGCAAGACGGCGATGCTCTTCGAAGCCTCGACCCACAGCGCCGCCGCCCTGGCCGGCGCCAGCGCCGAGCAAAGCGAAGCGTTGCGCACCTTTGGCGATCACCTGGGCGTGGCCTTCCAGTTGGTGGACGACCTGCTGGACTACAAGGGCGACGCCGAGACTTTGGGCAAGAACGTCGGGGACGACCTGGCCGAAGGCAAGCCGACCCTGCCGCTGATCTACACCATGCGCGAAGGCACTCCTGAGCAGGCGGCACTGGTACGCCAGGCGATCCAGAAAGGCGGGATCGAAGACCTGGAGAGCATCCGTGAAGCGGTTGAAGCCTCCGGCTCGCTGGACTACACCGCAAAACTGGCCCGCGACTACGTCGCCCGCGCAATCAAATGCCTCGACGCCCTGCCGGCCAGCGAATACCGCGATGCGTTGGTGGAACTGAGCGAGTTTGCGGTGGCTCGCACCCATTGATGGCATGAAGCCCCTGTGGGAGCGAGCTTGCTCGCGATAGCGTTGGGTCAGTAAGCTTGATGCTGATTGGCAGACCGCTATCGCGAGCAAGCTCGCTCCCACAAGGGTATTTCACTGCCCTGCCCTTCGCGGCCTAAAACCCTATATAATGTGCGCCCTTTTACCCTCCTGATACCCAAGGAACCTTAGTGAGCACGTTGCCTCCCTGCCCGAAATGCAATTCCGAATACACCTACGAAGACGGTACTCAACTGGTCTGCCCGGAGTGTGCCCACGAATGGTCTGCCAGCGGTGAAGCTGAAACGGCGTCCGATGAGACGATGAAGAAGGATTCGGTCGGCAATGTCCTGCAGGACGGCGACACCATCACCGTGATCAAGGACCTGAAGGTCAAAGGCACGTCGCTGGTGGTCAAGGTGGGCACCAAGGTCAAGAACATCCGTTTGTGCGATGGTGATCACGACATCGACTGCAAGATCGACGGCATCGGCCCGATGAAGCTCAAGTCCGAGTTCGTCAGAAAAGTCTGAGCCGTGCGTATTCCATCCCACGCCCCGCGTGGGATGGTGCTTCACCCTCCCCGCTCCACCCCCCGTTTACGCCTCCGAGCCAAGCGCGAGCCGATTGAGCTGCCGCAACCCACCGTCAGAAAAACAATTCGAAAACCAATAGAGCCTTGCTATTTAGCGAATAAGAATTATTCTCATAACGCCCATCAAGGAGATGAGAACCATGACTTATTTGATCGATGCCTGGCTGGACCGCCCACACCCTTACCTGAGAATCCTGCATCGGGAAACCGGGGAAGTCTGTGCGGTGCTTGAAGAAGAAGCCCTGAACGAACTGCAGGACCAGGGGGATCTGGACCTCAACAGCCTCAATTCCAGCGAGCCGCTGGTGCTCAAGGAACTGGTGCGCAATCTGTTCCTGTTCTGTTACGCCCGGGCGTTGCGCCCTACGGCGGATTTCAATGGCAGGTTTCATGGATGAAGCGCGCAAACCCTGTGGGAGCGAGCCTGCTCGCGATAGCGGTGTGACACTCAACATCAATATTGACTGACCGACCGTCATCGCGAGCAGGCTCGCTCCCACAAAAGCCTGCTTAAGCGTTGATGCCTTACAGAACGTCCAACAGCTCGACGTCAAACACCAGTACGCTGTGCGGCGGAATGCTGCCAACGCCTTGAGCGCCGTAAGCCAGTTCGCTTGGCACGTACAAACGCCATTTGCTGCCGGCGTTCATCAATTGCAAGGCTTCGGTCCAGCCTGGGATCACGCCACCCACCGGGAATTCGGCAGGCTGGCCACGATCGTAGGAGCTGTCGAACACAGTGCCATCGATCAGGGTCCCATGGTAATGGGTACGCACCTGGTCTTCACGGCTCGGCTTGGCGCCTTCGCCTTGAGTCAGCACTTCAAATTGCAGGCCCGAGGCCAGGGTGGTGATGCCTTCGCGCTTGGCGTTTTCAGCCAGGAATGCACGACCTTCGCCAGCGGCGGCTTCTGCCTTGGCGGCAGCTTCGGCCTGCATGATTTCGCGAATGACTTTGAAGCTGGCGGACATCTCGTCCTGGCCCACACGGCTCGGCTTGCCGGCGAAAGCGTCGGTCAGGCCAGCCAGGATTGCGTCCAGGCTCACGCCCGGTGGCGGGTTGTCGCGCAGTTGGTCGCCCAACTGACGGCCAATGCCGTAGCTGACGCGGGTTTCGTCGGTGGACAGGTTAACTTCGGACATGATGCTGCTCCGCTGTGCGGACGGCTCGGGAATTTGCCGTGCTTGACACAGCGCCTCCCGGAGCGCCCGGAACCAAAAGGGCGAGCAGACTAGCACAGATGCCGCAGCGGGTGACGAGCCCCCTGATCAAAGCGCCGCCACCAGAAACGACAACGCCCGCCTGCTTTGCAGCAGACGGGCGGTGCGCCGCAGCGATGAACGGACCTCAGTGCTTGGTCAGTTTATCCAGGTAACCCATGGCAAACGCCGAAACCACGAAGGTCATGTGGATGATCACGTACCACATCAGGTGCTCGGGATCGACGTTCTTGGCATCCATGAAGATGCGCAGCAGGTGAATCGAGGAAATGGCAACGATCGAGGCCGCGACCTTCATCTTCAGCGAGGACGAATCCATGGTCCCGAGCCAGTTGAGCTTTTCCTTGTCGGAATCGATGTCCAGTTGCGAGACGAAGTTCTCGTAGCCGGAAATCATCACCATCACCAACAGGCCGCCCACCAGCGCCATGTCGATCAGCGACAGCAGCACCAGAATCAGCTCGGATTCGGCCATGGCAAACACATTGGGAATGATGTGAAAGACTTCCTGGAAGAACTTCAGGGCCAGGGCCAGCAAGCCGAGGGACAGCCCGAAATAGATCGGCGCCAGCAGCCAACGGGAGGCGTACATTGCATTTTCGATAAAGCGTTCCATTGAGTCTCACACCAGGGCTGAAAAATCGCGGCGAGTATATCAGTCACGACCTGGGTCATAAACGCCAGGCCCATCCGCGACTTCAGCCCTTGGAGCTAAACCGTACTGCCAGGGCCCGCACGATGACGGCTTTCAATGCAACGGGCGAAACTCGAAGCCGTCAACGCTGCGACAACGGCCTCCATTGATTTCCCGCAATTGGGCCTGCATGTGCAGGCACCAGATCTGCGGGTCGTCTGCCAGCTCATAACCATGCGTTGTCAGGCTTTGCACAATGGTGTCGAGAATGGACTCAGCGGCATTCGGGCCGGGAAAAGGGCCTTGGGCCTTGATGGCCGAAGGTTGTTCGCCAGCCATTCCGGCGGCGAAGAGCAAGGTCCACATACCGGTATCTCCCGCCAGCGGACGGATGGCGCATTCGATACGGGTCACAAGGCCCAGGCATTGACGAGTGAGGCAAAGGTTGCGCGACATGGCGGCGCCCCTCGATAGATCCGGTATTCAGCCTCAGGACAAGGCTGTTTCGATCCGATGATGGCTCTCGTTATCCTTGAACTGAGGATAGAAGAAAAGTTCCGGCCGCAAGTCCCGCCGAGACCAGAATGCGCCGAATGGTCATAGTGTGAATATTGACGCCAAAGTGGTGGCACTTTTTAGCCATCACCACAAACAATTGTGGGAGCGAGCCTGTGGGAGCAAAGCTCGCTCGCGATGACGTCGTCACAGACAACACCTCTGTTGGCTGTAAAACCGCTATCGCGAGCAAGCTTTGCTCCCACAAAGCTCGCTCCCACATTGACCTACTCCGACCTGGAACGCATCAAGCCGGCTTGGCCTCCGCCAGCGCCTGTTGCGCCAGTTCCTTTTCCGCTTCCTTGATGTCGTCTTCGCTGATCATCTCCGCGATCACCCGCAGCCGTTCCACCACCCGGGCATTGACGCTCCCTTCGGGGAACTCACCGTTTTCATCCGGCTCGCCGGCAGGCTCACCCACCAGCAGGCTCAGGGCTTCGTCGGCCTGGCGCACCGCATAAACGTGGAACTGCCCGGCGCGCACGGCGGCGAGCACCTTCTCGTCGAGCATCAGGGTGGCGACGTTGGCCTGGGGGATGATCGCCCCCTGCTCGCCGGTCAGCCCACGGGCTTCGCAGAGGCGGAAGAAGCCTTCGATCTTCTCGTTGACCCCGCCCACCGCCTGCACTTCACCGAACTGGTTGATCGAGCCGGTGATAGCGAAACACTGCTTGAGCGGCGTCTTCGACAAGGCAGAAATCAGCGTGCACGCCTCACCCAAGGACGCGCTGTCGCCGTCCACGTAGCCGTAGGATTGCTCCAGGGCGATGCTGGCCGAGATCGCCAGAGGAAACTCCTGAGCGTACCGGCTGCCTAGGTAACCGGTGAGGATCATCACGCCCTTGGAGTGGATCGGCTGGCCGAGGTTGACCTCTCGCTCGATGTCGACGATGCCGCTGCCGCCGGGGTAGACCGTGGCGGAAATCCGCGCCGGCACGCCGAACGCCGAATCCCCCACCTCCAGCACCGTCAAGCCGTTGCACTTGCCTACGGCCGCGCCGTCGGTGTCGATCAGGATGATTCCCGCCAGCATGTCGTCGAGGATCCGCGCCGAGACGCGCCCGGTGCGGGTGGCCTTGGCCTTGAGGGCGCGTTCGATGTGACCGGCATCAGTCATCTCGTCACCGGCCAACTGACGAATGAAATCCGCCTCGCTGACCAGCTGGAACAGATCGCCAATCCGCGCCGACAAACGCCCCTGATGTTCGGCCAGGCGCGCACTGTAGGTGGCCAGGCGCGCCACCGCATCGGCGGTCAACGGGGCCATGCCCTCCTCCGAAGTACGGGTCTTGAGCAACTGGGCGAACTGCTCCAGGCTTTCATCCCCCATCGGAATGTCTTCGTCGAAATCCACCAGCACGCGAAACATTTCCTGGAAGTCCGAATCCAGGTCCTGCAAGGCGTAGTAGAGCTGGCGGGCGCCGATGATCACCACTTTGACTTGCAGTGGAATGTGCTGCGGGGTCAGGGTGACCGTGGCCAGACGCCCCAGCTCGCCCAGTGGCGACTCCATTTTCAGTTTGCGCGATTGCAGGGCACGTTTTAGTGCATCCCACACGAACGGCTCGCCAAGCATTTTTTCTGCTTCAAGGATCAGGAAACCACCGTTGGCCCGGTGCAACGCCCCCGGGCGCAGTTGTCGATAGGTGGTGTAGAGCGCGCCCTGGTCAGTGCTGTATTCAATGCGCCCAAACAGGTTGTCGTAGGTCGGGTGCGGTTCAAACACCACCGGCGCGCCACCGCTGGTTGGGTGCCCTACCATCAGGCTCGGGGCGTATTGCTCCTCCAGGAGCTTGCGGGCAATGGCGTCGGTCTTGCTGTCGTCCACCAACTGCTCGACCACCGTTTTGAGCAAGTAGACCTGCATGGCTTGCAAGTAGCCGCAGACCGCGGCGTTCTCTGCGTACTTTTCCGACAGCGGCGCCAGCAACGGTTGCAGGGCCAGGGTGATGGTTTCTTCGTTAAGTTGACGCAACTGGTTGCTGGACTCGCGCTTCCACTGCGGCAGGCTGGCGAGCTCTTCGTTCAGGCGTTCTTCCAGGCCCGAGATGTCGTCATGAAAACGCTCGCGCTCGGACTCCGGCAACTGGGCGAATTCCGCTTCGTCCAGGGCCTTGCCCTCGCTCATCGGCGTGAAGGCGATGTTGCTGCTGTCACGGTACAGGGCGACATCCTTCTCCAGCGCCAGGCGCTCGATGACATCCAGGGCGCGGTCGTAGCGCTGGTTGAAAGCACGGTCGATGGCGCTTTTCTTCTGTTGATAGGACGGATGCTCGAACACTGCCGGGAAAGTCGCCAGGAGGTTGTCGATCAGGCCGTTGATGTCGGCGATGAAAGCCCCCGCCGTACCCGATGGCAGCTCCAGGGCGCGGGGTTCGCGGGGCTCATCGAAATTATTGACGTAGACCCAGTCCGCCGGGGTCTGCATACGCTTGCCTTCGGCCTTGAGATAACGCTTTACGAACGAAAACCGGCCAGTGCCGGGCTCTCCCATGACAAATACGTTGTAACCGGGGCGCGGCATGGCCACGCCGAACTGCAATGCTTCGACCGCACGCTCCTGGCCAAGCACACCGCGGAAGGGTTCCAGATCATTGGTGGTAGAGAAGCTGAACTGTTCAGCGGAAAACGGGCGGGTCAGCGCTTCGGGCGCTAGACGCAAGCTGGCAGCAACAGGATCAGGCATCGGGCTTCCTTACATCAGGCGGGGCAGATAGCGGCATTCTGGCGCTGCCTGCACCTGACTGGCAAGAAGCGCCTCAGGCCAAAGCATAGTCCAGGGGCATCCCCTGAGCCCGAGCCCGTAAATTCATGACACTGCTGTTACTTTTTGCAAAATGTCACGGAACCCTAGGATCGTGCCTAAACTCCAAATTGCGCGGCTGGAACAATAACCGGCCCACTGGCCTGTAGGGTCAGACCCTGTCCATTGGTATGCACATAAAAGAGAACATAGCTATGAAACGGATTCTTCTCGGTACTCTCTTCACCGCTGTATCCCTCAACGCCATGGCTCAGGCGCCAGGCGGTCCGGATTGCGGCTGGGGCAACATGCTGTTCGAAGGTCAGCGTGGCACCCCAGCTCACTTCCTGGCATCCACCACCAACGGCACCTCGGGCAACGCCACCTTCGGCATGACATCCGGCACCAACGGTTGCTCGACCAACGCGGCACTGACCTACGGTGGCAAGTCCTGGCTGGCCATGAATGGCATGATGAACGAGCTGTCCGAAGACATGGCCAAGGGCCAAGGCGAAGCGCTCACCACCTACGCCGTAGTACTGGGCGTGGCACCGGAAGACCGTGCGCATTTCTCCGCTGTCACTCACGAGCACTTCCAGCAGATCTTCAGCAAGGCTGATGTGACCGCAGAAGACGTGCATACCAACACCCTGGCCGTGCTGAAAAGCGACCCACGCCTGGCCAAGTACGCCACTCCAGCTTAAGCTCGACACCACTCGCTCCTCTCGGGGAGCGGGTTTTCTTTTTGGGGCCCCTTCCGGTCTTTATTTTTCGACTGTCCAAGTAGCCAACTATGCTCAAACGCCTTGCCTGGCTGGCGCTCTGTGTGTGCGCCCCGTTGTCCGCCGCACCTCATGTCGACCCTCAACGCTTGCAGCAACTGGCCAACGACCGTTTCTGGATTTCCCTGGGCCACTACGAAACCGCCAAGCTCGGTGGCTGGCGCAGCTATATCAGCGACAAAGAGTTTTTCCTCGCTCCCGACGGCAACGAACATCCCGACCACGAACTGGCCGCCACGGTGCAAGCGCTGTACGGCCCGGCCAGTGCTGGTCAGCAACACGCCCAATGTGTGTACCCGGCGCGAACACGCTGGCTGAAGGCGCAGCTCAACCTGACGGATCTGCCAACGGTTGACTGCAGCGAATTCACCCAATGGTTCAAGGATGTCGCGCCCCACAGCGCGGTGATGATTTTTCCGGCCGCCTACCTGAACAGCCCTTCTTCGATGTTTGGCCACACCCTGCTGCGCATCGACCAGGCCGATGTGCAAAGCGACAAGACCGCGCTGCTCAGCTATGCGATCAACTTCGGTGCCTACATCGAAGGCTCGGACAACAGCATTCTGTATGCCTGGAAAGGCCTGATGGGCGGTTACCCGGGCCTGTTCGCCCTGGTGCCCTATCAGGAAAAGCTCTCCGAGTACCGCAGCCTGGAAAACCGCGACCTGTGGGAATACCGCCTCAATCTGAGCCAGGTGGAAACCGAGCGCATGGTCGAGCATGTGTGGGAACTCAAGCAGATTGAGTTCGACTATTTTTTCTTCGACGAAAACTGCTCCTATCGCCTGCTCGAACTGCTGCAAGTGGCCCGTCCCAGCCTGCGGCTGACCGAACAATTCCCGTTGACGGCGATTCCCACCGACACCGTGAAGGCGGTGAAAGAAGCCGGGCTGGTGGAAAGCATCGAATACCGGCCCTCCCGTGAGCGGGAACTGCTCAGCCGCGCCGAACCACTCACCGACGACGAGCAGCAGTGGGTGCTGAAAGTCAGCGCCGACCAGAAACAACTGCAGACTTCAGCATTCAAGGCATTGCCTCGCGCTCGCCAGGCGCTGATCATCGACGCCGCCTATCGCCTGGAGCGCTACCGCGCCAACGGCCAGGAACGCGACCCACAGCGCGCCCAGCGCAGTTTCGAACTATTGCGGGCGATCAACCAGAACCCCGCGCCGGAACTCGACATCCCGCAACCGGGCCTGCCCGAGGATGGCCACGAGTCGCGCACCTGGCAGGCTGGCCTCGGCACTCGTGGCGACCGGGCGTTCGGCGAATATGGCCTGCGCATGGCCTATCACGACCTCAACGACAACGCCGAGAGTTTCCCGTTGGGCGCACAGATCGAGATACTGCAACTGAAGCTGCGCCAGTACGAAGGCAATGACTGGCAGGTGCAACAGCTGGACCTTGCGACCATTCGCTCCCTGACTCCACGCAACGAACTGCTGCAACCGCTGTCCTGGCAAGTCACCGGCGGCCTGGAGCGGGTGCCGGGCAAGCACGACGACGAAACCCTGGTCAGCCACGTCAATGGCGGAGCCGGCGGCACCTGGGCACTGGGTGACGACATGCTGGGGTTCGCCTTGGGCACGGTGCGGGTCGAACACAACAACGACTTCGCCCAGTTCATCGCTCCGGCCGCAGGCTTCAACACTGGCGTGCTGTGGAAAAACCCGCTGGGCAACTTGAGCCTGGAGGCCAAAGGCGACTATTTCATCAACGGCGAAGTGCGCCGTAGCGTGAGCCTGAACCAGCAGTGGGAACTGTCACGCAACCTCGGTCTGCGCCTGAGTGCCCAGCGCGAGTTCAGCCATCTGGCGTCACCGGAGAACGAAGTGATGCTGGAGGTGAAGTGGTATCACTATTGACCGGGGCATACCCCGCACTCACCTAAGCGAACAGATTCATCACAGCGCTTTCACATCGGCCTGACGAATCCACTTCTAAACTTCTCTTATGAGTGGATCAGGCAGGAATGCAAAAAAAATGAGGCGCGCGGTGGTGCTGAGTGTGGTGATGTTGCTCGGTGGCTGCGAAACCACCCACGAAAACCTGATCGCCCGGGGTTACCCTCCGGCATTCGCCGACGGCTTTGATGACGGTTGCAGCAGCGGCCGGCAGGCAGCCGGCGTGATCACCGGCCAGTTCAGGAAGGACGTGCCACGGTATCTCAAGGACGCTCCCTATGCCGAAGGCTGGAGCGACGGTTTCCGTCAATGCCAGGCCATGCGCGAAAGTGAGGAGCGTAACGCTTACCGCGAACGCCATTGGGACGAGCGAGAACGGGCCTGGCAGCAGCAGAAGGACCAGGACGCAGCCCGGGCTTATCGCTCACAGTGAGTCGCGTACAGACATCCGCTGAAACCAAAAGCCTGCGACCATGGCCCAAACTCCAATAGAGGAGAACATCATGAGTCGCGCCTTCGTCAATGAGGACAACGCCGCTGCCCAGGCCGATCAGCCGGTCGAACGCCAGGTCAGCGCGCAACCCAATTACGTCACGCCCGCCGGACTCGCCCAATTACAGGCCCGGGTCGCTGAGCTGCAGGCGCTGCACAGCCAGCAGGTGGCCAAGGGAGAACTGGCGGACAAGCAGCGAATCGCGGATATCGAACGGGATCTGCGGTATTTCAATCAGCGTTTGCAAAGCGCGCAGGTCGTTACGCCAACCTCATTGGATCAGGTGCGGATCGGGCATTGGGTGACCTTTGTCGATGAGCATGACCACGAGCAGCGAGTGCAGTTGGTGGGTGAAGATCAGGCCGATGCGGCCAGCGGACTGGTCAATTGGGGTTCGCCGCTGGGGCGGGCGTTGCTGGGGACGAAAGTTGGCGATGAAGTGGTCTGGAAACGGCCGGTGGGGGATTTGACCATTGAAGTGGTGGCGATAGAACCGGGGTGATCTTGCCGGCCTCATCGCGAGCAGGCTCGCTCCCACAGGAATCGCGCCCCACCGTGCAGCTTGTGACTGACCCAAAACCAGTGTGGGAGCGAGCCCCACCGTGCAGTTTGTGGCTGACCCAAACCAGTGTGGGAGCGAGCCCCACCGTGCAGCTTGTGACTGACCCAAAACCACTGTGGGAGCGAGCCCCACCGTGCAGCTTGTGACTGACCCAAAACCACTGTGGGAGCGAGCCTGCTCGCGATGGCGGCGGGTCAGGCAACTTACGCTGGCTGATCCACCGCTATCGCGAGCAGGCTCGCTCCCACAGGGTTTGTCGCTCGGTCGCCGGCCGAATCAGGCCAGCTTCTTGTGCCTTACGCGGTGCGGCTGGGCAGCGGCTTCGCCCAGGCGTTTCTTGCGATCGGCCTCATACTCGGTGTAGTTGCCTTCGAAGAACACCGCTTGCGAGTCGTCTTCGTACGCCAGGATGTGGGTCGCCACGCGGTCGAGGAACCACCGGTCGTGGGAGATCACAATCGCTGCGCCCGGGAAGTCCAGTAGGGCTTCTTCCAGGGAACGCAGGGTTTCGACGTCGAGGTCGTTGGACGGTTCGTCGAGCAGCAGGACGTTGCCGCCCTCCTTCAAGGTCAACGCCAGGTGCAAGCGACCGCGTTCACCACCGGACAGGTCCTTGACGAACTTCTGCTGGTCGCCGCCCTTGAAGTTGAAGCGCCCCACGTAGGTGCGCGACGGAATTTCATAGTTGCCGATGCGGATCTGGTCGGAACCGTCGGAGATCTGCTGGAACACGGTCTTGCTGCCGTCCAGGTCTTCGCGGCTCTGGTCGACGCAGGCCAGTTGCACGGTTTCGCCGATTTCGATGCTGCCCGAATCCGGTGTTTCCTTGCCCATCAGCATGCGGAACAGCGTGGATTTACCCGCACCGTTACCACCGATCACACCGACAATGGCGCCTTTGGGCATGGCGAACGACAGGTTGTCGATCAGCACGCGGTCGCCATAGCCCTTGGTGACGTTCTTGAATTCGATGACCTTGTCGCCCAGGCGCGGACCGGCCGGGATGTAGATCTCGTTGGTTTCACTGCGCTTCTGGAATTCCTGGGACTGCATTTCCTCGAAGCGTTGCAGACGTGCCTTGGATTTGGACTGGCGGGCCTTGGCGCCTTTGCGCACCCACTCCAGTTCTTCCTTCATGGCTTTTTCATGGGCCGACTGCTGCTTGGATTCCTGGGCCAGACGATCGGACTTGGCTTCAAGCCAGCCCGAGTAGTTGCCTTCGTAAGGAATACCCGCGCCGCGGTCCAGTTCCAGGATCCAGCCGGCAACGTTGTCCAGGAAGTAACGGTCGTGCGTGATCGCGACCACAGTGCCCGGGAAATCGTGCAGGAAGTGTTCGAGCCAGGCGACGGAATCGGCGTCCAGGTGGTTGGTCGGCTCGTCGAGCAACAGCATGTCCGGCGCCGACAGCAGCAGGCGGCACAGAGCCACACGACGCTTTTCACCACCAGAGAGGTGTTCAACCTTGGCATCCCAGGCCGGCAGGCGCAGCGCATCGGCGGCGACTTCCAGCTGGCGATCCAGGTTATGGCCATCGCTGGCCTGCAGGATCGCTTCGAGCTTGGCCTGTTCGGCGGCCAGCTTGTCGAAGTCGGCATCCGGTTCGGCGTAGGCCGCGTAGACCTCGTCCAGGCGCGCCTGGGCATCCTTGATCACGCTGACCGCCTCCTCGACCACTTCCCGTACGGTCTTGGTCGGATCCAGCTGAGGCTCTTGAGGCAGGTAACCGATGTTCAAGTCGGGCATCGGACGGGCTTCACCGTCGAACTCGTTGTCGACACCGGCCATGATTTTCAGCAGCGTGGACTTACCCGAACCGTTGAGGCCCAGTACGCCGATCTTGGCCCCGGGGAAGAACGACAGTGAAATGTTTTTCAGGATTTCCCGCTTCGGCGGAACAACTTTGCTCAGCCGATGCATGGTGAAGACGTATTGAGCCATGGTGAACCTAGCGTCAGTGACAGGTGAAAAGAACGAGCCAGGCCATGCGCGGCGCCGGCGCTTGACGGTCATCAATGCCGGCGGGCAGATAAAGCCTGGGAATCGGAGCTTGCGCGCTCTTGTTTGACCGGCAAAGCTACCTCAACCATCGGTCAAGGTCCAGCCACCAGGGGCTGGCACTTTGCCACAAGTCAAGGCATGCTAGCCGCCCTTTGGGCGTCCGGCTTATAGTGCACGTCGCGCCAGTCCAGCAAACTGCAGGATTACAGCTTGTCCAACGTCACGCCGACCCTGTCCCCACGCGCACCGACTGCTGCGAGCGGCTCGCCCCTGCGCGGGACATTGAAGGGCGCGCTGGCCACGCTGGTGCTCTTGCTGCTTGGATTGCTCTTCTGGCAGTTGCTTGATCAATTGCGCGAAACCCAGCAGCAACAGCGCCAGTACACCATCGATTACACCGCCGACCTGGCCGCGCAAGTCAGCCTGAACATGGCCTTGAATGCGCAGATCGCCCTCAACCTGCTACCGATCGTCGAACAACCGCAGAGCGCCGACGAACAGCAGGCCCTGCTGCGCAAACTCCAGCAATCGTTGCCCGAGCTACGCAGCCTGGCGTTGCTTAGCCCTTCCGGCCGGGTGCTCAGCGACAGTGATCCTGCCAGCCACGATGCCGATTACCTGGCAGAGCTGGTACGGCGCAGTCGGGCCCAGGCGCACTATTTCAGCAATGCCGACGACGGCTCCGTGGTGCATCTGTTGTTGCACCAGGCCAGCGGCAGCAGCCGCAGCTATTGGGCGCTGCGCCTGACCCCAACCTTCTTTTCGACCCTGACCAAGCAGGCCGATACAGGCATGCGCCCACTGTGGCTGGTGGAAAACCGCCTCAACCAGCAAATCATCAGCCGGGACGAAAGCCTGCCCTCGGCCAGCCCTACCCGGCTGTCCCCGGATGATCTGAGCAACACCGTGCTGACCGTGCCCCTGAGCAGCAGCGACTGGCAGTTGCGTGGACTGTTCGACCGGCGCCAGGTGCTGGAGCAATTGCTGCCGGCCTTCATTGGCAAATGCCTGCTAGGCCTGGCGTTTTCAATGCTGCCGGTGATCGCGCTCTTGAGCATGCGCCGCCGCCAGCGTCAGTTGCACGAGGGCCGCCGACGCTACCAGGATATTTTCGAAGGCACCGGCGTCGCGCTCTGCGTGCTTGACCTGTCGAGCCTCAAGGCGTTTTTTGAAAGGACCGGCCTGCGCAACGGCGACCAGTTGCGCGCCTGGTTGGCAGTCCCTCACCAGCTTGAACAACTGCAGCAGGAAGTTCACGTCACCGAGGTCAATCAGATGGCGTTGAAGCTGCTCAACGTCAACTCCTGCGAGCGGGCCTGGCAACTGCTGGTTGGCAATGCTGCCCAGGACAACAACCCGGTGGGTTCGAAGCTGCTCGAAGCGCTGCTCGACCAGCACAAGCAGTTGGAGCTGGAAATCAAGCTGCAGGACGCTCATGGCCGTGATCAGCACCTATGGCTGGTGCTGCGTCTGCCGGAAAAACAACAGGACTACAACGCCGTCATCCTGAGCATCAGCGACATTACCAGCCGCAAGCTGATCGAACTGTCGCTGCTCGAACGCGAAGGCTTCTGGTCCGACGTGGTGCGCACCGTACCGGACCATCTCTATGTGCAAGACGTGATCAGCCAGCGGATGATCTTCAGCAACCATCACCTGGGACAGACCCTGGGGTACGACCGCACCGAACTGCACCAGATGGGCGAATACTTCTGGGAAATCCTGCTGCACAGCGAAGACGCCGACCACTATCACAACTTGCGCCAGGCACAACGCCAGGCCGGGTATGCGCAACTGCTGCAATGCCAGCTGCGCTTTCGCCATCGCAATGGCAAATGGCGGCGCTTCGACATTCGCGAACAAGCCCTGGCCCGGGACCGGCACGATCAGGTGACACGCATCATCGGCGTAGCCAAGGACATCACCGAACAGATCGAAGCCAGCGAATCGCTGCGCGACAGCGAACAACGCTACCGGATGCTCGCCGAAAGCATCAGCGACGTGATTTTCTCCACCAACAGCAAGCTTTCGCTCAACTACGTCAGCCCCTCGGTGCAAGCAGTGCTGGGCTACAGCGCTGACTGGATATTCCAGAACGGCTGGCAATCGACCATCGCCAACCCGCAACAACTGACCGGCATCTACACCTTGATGGATCGAGTCAGCAAAGCCCTCGACAAGCCTGAGCAACTGGCCGAATTGCGTAACCAGATGCAGACCCAGCTGTTTCTGTTCGACTGCCTGCGCGCCGACGGGCGCAAGATCCCCATCGAGCTGCGGCTGGTACTGGTGTGGGATGAGCACGGCGCGTTCGAAGGCGTGCTGGGCGTGGGCCGCGATATCAGCCAGCAAAGACGCGCCGAAAAAGACCTGCGCATGGCCGCCACGGTATTCGAGCATTCGACCTCGGCGATCCTGATCACCGACCCGGCCGGTTACATTGTCCAGGCCAACGAAGCCTTCAGCCGCGTCAGCGGGTATGCGGTGTCGCAGGTGCTGGACCAGTTGCCCAACATGCTGACCGTGGACGAGCAGCAGGAAGCCCACCTGCGCTACGTGCTCAAGCAGTTGCAGCAACACAGCACGTGGGAAGGCGAGGTCTGGCTCAAGCGCCGCAATGGCGAGCACTATCCGGCCTGGGTCGGCATCACGGCGGTGCTGGACGATGAAGGCGACCTGGCCAGCTACGTGTGCTTCTTCAGCGACATCAGCGAACGCAAGGCCAGCGAACAGCGCATCCATCGCCTGGCCTACTACGACGCGTTGACCCACCTGCCCAACCGCACGCTGTTTCAGGATCGCCTGCACACCGCGCTGCAATCGGCCGAGCGCCAGAAAAACTGGGTCGTGCTGATGTTCCTCGACCTGGACCGCTTCAAGCCGATCAACGACTCCCTGGGCCACGCCGCCGGCGACCGGATGCTCAAGGAAATGGCCACGCGGCTGCTCGGCTGCGTGGCCGACGACGACACCGTGGCGCGCATGGGCGGCGACGAATTCACCCTGCTGCTGCAACCGCGTTCCAGCCGCGAAATGGCGCTCAACCGGGCGATCAACGTGGCCGAGCAGATCCTCGCCAGCCTGGTCCGACCGTTCGTACTGGAAGGTCGGGAGTTCTTCGTCACCGCCAGCATCGGTATCGCCCTGAGCCCTCAGGACGGCAACGAGCTGAGTCAGCTGATGAAGAACGCCGACACGGCCATGTATCACGCCAAGGAGCGCGGCAAGAACAACTTCCAGTTCTACCAGGCCGACATGAACGCCAGCGCCTTGGAACGACTGGAGCTGGAAAGCGACCTGCGCCACGCCCTGGAGCAGAACGAGTTCGTGCTGTATTACCAGCCACAGTTCAGCGGCGACGGCAAACGCCTGACCGGCGCCGAGGCCTTGCTGCGCTGGCGCCATCCACGACGCGGGCTGGTGCCGCCAGGGGACTTCATCCCGGTCCTCGAAGAGCTCGGGTTGGTGGTGGACGTCGGTGACTGGGTGATCAGCGAAGCCTCTCGGCAGCTCAAGACCTGGCACCAGGCCAAGGTCCGGGTGCCGAAAGTCTCGGTCAACATTTCGGCCCGGCAGTTCTCCGATGGCCAGCTCGGTACGCGCATCGCCAACATCCTGCGTAGCACCGGCCTGCCGCCGGCCTGTCTGGAACTGGAACTGACCGAAAGCATCCTGATGCGTGAAGTCAGCGAGGCGATGCAGATCCTGGCCGGGCTGAAAAACCTGGGCCTGAGCATCGCCGTGGATGACTTCGGCACCGGTTATTCGTCCCTCAACTACCTCAAGCAATTCCCCATCGACGTGTTGAAAATCGACCGCACCTTTGTCGATGGCCTGCCATCCGGCGAACAGGACGCCCAGATCGCCCGGGCGATCATCGCCATGGCCCACAGCCTCAACCTGGCGGTGATTGCCGAAGGGGTCGAAACCCACGAGCAACTGGACTTTCTGCGCGAGCACGGCTGCGATGAAGTCCAGGGCTACCTGTTCGGCCGGCCGATGCCGGCCAACCGGTTTGAGGCGCAGTTCAGCAATGATGCGCTGTTCATGCTCGACTGAAAGCTTGTGCTGGCCGGGCGGGCCTCATCGCGAGCAGGCTCGCTCCCACACTTGCTTTTGGCTGTCCTTGGAATAGACATACACCACAGCCCCCCTGTGGGAGCGAGCCTGCTCGCGATGAGGCCAGTACAGGCAGCGTGAATCCCATTCGTCCGCGACATGACGTCCTTTCATATGCCTTCCAAAACCGGTTGGGTTAGAATGCCCCCCTTTTCTGCCCCCGATCCTTGAGGACCGCCATGTTCAGCCGTGATTTGACTATTGCCAAGTACGACGCCGATCTCTTTGCCGCCATGGAGCAAGAAGCTGCACATTGAGCTGATCGCTTCGGAAAACTACACCAGCCCCGCGGTGATGGAAGCTCAAGGCTCGGTACTGACCAACAAGTACGCCGAAGGCTATCCAGGCAAGCGCTACTACGGTGGTTGCGAGTTCGTCGACGTGGTCGAGCAACTGGCCATCGACCGCGCCAAGGAACTGTTCGGTGCCGACTATGCCAACGTCCAGCCTCACGCCGGTTCCCAGGCCAACGCCGCTGTCTACCTGGCGCTGCTGTCGGCCGGTGACACCATTCTGGGCATGAGCCTGGCCCACGGCGGTCACCTGACCCACGGCGCCAGCGTTTCGTCCTCGGGCAAGCTGTACAACGCCATCCAGTACGGCATCGACGGCAATGGCCTGATCGACTACGACGAAGTCGAGCGCCTGGCACTCGAGCACAAGCCGAAAATGATCGTGGCCGGTTTCTCCGCCTACTCGCAGATCCTCGACTTCCCACGTTTCCGCGAAATCGCCGACAAGGTCGGTGCCTACCTGTTCGTGGACATGGCGCACGTTGCGGGCCTGGTTGCCGCTGGCGTCTACCCGAACCCGGTGCCATTCGCCGACGTCGTCACCACCACCACCCACAAGACCCTGCGCGGTCCACGTGGTGGCCTGATCCTGGCTCGTGCCAACGCCGACATCGAGAAAAAGCTCAACTCCGCCGTATTCCCCGGCGCCCAGGGTGGTCCGCTGGAACACGTGATCGCCGCCAAGGCGATCTGCTTCAAGGAAGCGCTGCAGCCTGAGTTCAAGGCTTACCAGCAACAAGTGGTGAAAAACGCCAAGGCCATGGCCGGCGTATTCATCGAGCGTGGCTTCGACGTAGTGTCCGGCGGGACCGAGAACCACCTGTTCCTGCTGTCGCTGATCAAGCAGGACATCTCCGGCAAAGACGCCGACGCAGCGCTGGGCAAGGCGTTCATCACCGTGAACAAGAACTCGGTGCCCAATGATCCACGCTCCCCGTTCGTCACCTCCGGCCTGCGCTTTGGCACCCCGGCCGTGACCACTCGTGGTTTCAAAGAAGCCGAGTGCAAGGAGCTGGCTGGCTGGATCTGCGACATCCTGGCGGACCTGAACAACGAAGCGGTGATCGACGCCGTTCGCGAGAAGGTCAAGGCGATCTGCAAAAAGCTGCCGGTATACGGCGCTTAATCAGCCCGTTACACCTCAGTAAGAAAGGCCTCCATTGAAAGATGGGGGCCTTTTTCATGGGCGCAAACAATTACCCCAAATAATTAACCCCCACGCTTATCTAATGTCTTGCAATACACACACCACCACCGACAGCTAATAAATCAATAATATCGCTCCATAACTGCACACTTCATAAACCCAACGAGGAGTCGAATCACATGGACCGTGATCAATCTTTTAACGCCACACTTCGAATGTTTGACAACCACGTCAACCTGCTTGAAATACTTCATGGCAAACCCGCGATGGCCACCGTGAGTTTATTCAGCGGCGGCTTCTTTACCGGCCGCCCGCAAACCCACGACCACTCCAGCCTGCTCGGCATGCGCCCCAAAAATCAGGGTCAATCCAGCAACCCATTGAAATTGCATTTGCGACACACCCCGAACGGCTACAACCTGGTCATTAAAAACACGGGGGAACATGAAAACAAACTTATCGGTAAACGCTGGCTTGAGGTTCTCGGCGCACAGGACTCCGGCACGGATGATCCGATGCTCTTTACCCTCGTTGATCATCAGAACAACGCCATCACCCGGCAGAATATTTCCACGCCGCATTTACCTGTCTCGTTCATGACAAAAAATAAAAAATATATCGGCGGATTGAAAGTTCGAGGCTCGCCTTATATTTATCTCGCCGAGACAGAAGAAAAATCGAAAGTGACATTCATCCTGAGTGTTCTTTAAAGAGCATGTCGATACTTTGTGGCGAGTGGGCTGATCCCTCGCCACAGGGAGCTGTGGCGCACTGCTTGCCACCCACATTTTTTCACTGCAACAAACGGCTCAAGCACAAGGGTTCCGGCCTAACTGGTAAGACCGGTCATGCCAAATCTCTACAGATCAGCTTGCGCAGCAGCGAAAACAGGGCCTAGACTGCGCCTGCACTGGACAAACCGGTAAGACCACAATAATGAAGTCCTGACGCCAACAGCTCTATTGACGGCGAAAAGGACACCGAACCAGGAATCCCTCCCATGCTCAAATGGTGCTCGCGTTCGATCTTCCTTCAAGTTGTCCTCGGATTGGTGCTCGGCATCGTCTGTGGACTGACCCTTCCCGAATACTCCGCACAGCTCAAACCCCTCGGCGACGGCTTTATCAAGCTGATCAAGATGCTCATCGGCCTGATCGTGTTCTGTGTGGTAGTCAGCGGCATCTCGGGTGCCGGAGACCTCAAGAAGGTCGGGCGCATTGGCCTCAAGTCGGTCATCTACTTCGAAGTATTGACCACCATCGCCTTGGTCATCGGTCTGGTGCTTGCCTTCAGCACCGGTATCGGCAGTGGTGCGAACATCCACCTGGAACAACTCTCCAGCGCGGACATGGGGGATATCGCCCAGCGTGGCGAGCACCTGGTCACCACCACCCAGTTCCTCATGAACCTGATCCCAACCTCGGTGCTCGGGGCCTTCGCTGAAAACAACATTCTGCAAGTGCTGCTGTTCTCCGTGCTGTTTGGCAGCGCCCTGAACCTGGTGGGCGATGCAGCGTCCGGCATCTCGCGGCTGATCAACGAACTCAGCCACGTGATCTTCCGCATCATGGGCATGATCGTGCGTCTGGCCCCCATTGGGGTCTTCGGGGCCATCGCCTTCACTACCAGCAAATATGGCCTGGACTCGCTGCAACACCTGGGCAGCCTGGTGGGCCTGTTCTACCTGACCTGCATCGCCTTCGTTGCGCTGATCCTCGGCTTGGTGATGCGTGTCTCGGGCCTGCCGATGTTGCCGTTTCTCAAATACCTGCGTGAAGAGCTGCTTATCGTGCTCGGTACGGCCTCTTCCGACGCCGTGCTGCCACAGATCATGCGCAAGCTTGAGCACCTGGGGATCGGCAGTTCCACCGTCGGCCTGGTGATTCCGACCGGCTACTCGTTCAACCTGGACGGTTTTTCGATCTATCTGACCCTGGCGATTGTGTTCATTGCCAACGCCACCGGCACACCTCTGGCCATGAGTGATTTGCTGACCATCCTGCTGGTGTCACTGATCACCTCCAAGGGCGCCCACGGGATTCCCGGCTCGGCGCTGGTGATCCTGGCCGCCACGTTGACGGCCGTCCCGGCGATCCCGGTGGTTGGCCTGGTGCTGGTACTGGCGGTGGATTGGTTCATGGGCATCGGCCGGGCCCTGACCAACCTGATTGGCAACTGCGTGGCCACCGTGGCGATTGCCCGCTGGGAAAAAGACATCGATGTCCCTCGGGCGCGCAAGGTACTGTCCGGCCAACATGGTTATACCTTCCAATCCAGGAAACCGGTGGGCACTGCCCATCAGCAGCAATTCTGAAAGACTGCGGTGCCGGCCCGCGAACCGGTACCGCTTGATTGATTTTCGAGGAGTCACCAGTGATCAGTTCATCAACCGTCGTCAATTCCGTGGTGGAGAAACTACGTGCCGCCCTCGCTCGGGGCCAATGGCGCTCGGGCGACATGCTGCCCGGCCAACGCGAGCTGGCCGAGCAATTGGGCATCAGCCGACCAAGCCTGCGCGAAGCGGTGATTGTCTTGGAAACCCTGGGGTTGGTGCGTTCGATGCCCGGCAAGGGCGTCGTGGTGCTGGAGGCCAACTTCACCGACACCGCCAATGAAGGCAGCGCCATGGCCGGCGCCAGCCTGGAGGACGTGCTGCAACTGCGCTACACCCTGGAGCCTTTCATCGTCGGCCTTGTGGCGCAATCCATCAGCAGCAAGGAGGTCGGCCAGTTGCGCCTGACCCTCATGGACATGCGCGAAGCGTTGGAGGCCAACGACAGCGACGCTTGCGCCAACGCCTACATTGCCTTCCATGAAGAGCTGTTTGCCTTGACGTCCAACCCGATTTTTCAAAACGTGGTCCAGCAGACCAGCAACGCGCTCAAGCAAAGCGCCGATGTGTTGCGCAATTCACCCCAGCATCTGGCCGAACGCCTGGAGGAAAACGAAGCCGTGGTGCGCGCCATCCGCGCCAAGAACAGCGCCCAGGCCAGTACCGAAATGCGCCGGCATATCCTCAGGGAAGGCCAGCGCATGGGCATCGAACTGAACATTCCGGACGACAACCTCGGCACTTGAGCCACACCCTGCGGAGACCGCCATGAACAACCTCATGCCCCACCCGGATCAGCCTGAGCGCAACGTGCTCGCGTCCCTGTCGCTGCCCGGTCGGGTCGGCAAACCGTCGGTGGACGATATCTACCCGCGGATCTTCGACGCCATCCTCGAACAACGCATTGCTCCGGCCAGCCGTTTCACCGAGGAAAGCCTGGGGGATGTGTTCGGTGTCAGTCGCAGCATCATTCGCCGTGTCCTGGCGCGCCTGTCCCACCAGCAAGTGGTGATCCTGCGGCCCAACCATCGGCCCCAGGTGGCGGCACCGGACCTGGAGCAGACCCGGCAAATCCTGCATGCCCGGCGCCTGGCCGAACAGACCCTGGTGCGCCTGGCCTGCAAGGCGCCGCAGCCCAAGGACCTGCAGCGCCTACGCGATCTAATAGAGCGCGAGCGCCAGTGCCTGGATCGCGGCGAACGCGGCCCGGCGATTCGCCTGTCCGGCGAGTTTCACCTGCAATTGGCAGCCATGGCAGGGAATGCGCCGTTGGCGCAGTTTCTCGGCAGCCTCGTGCCATTAACCTCGCTGGCCCTGGCGCGGCGTGAGATCAAGTCCCGCAGGCATTGCGCCTGGCAGGAGCATTTGGCGATCGTAGACGCGATGGAACGTGGCAGCGTTGATCAAGCGTTGCAACTGATGAGCGAGCACCTGGACCATCTTGAACAAAAGCTGCTGATGGCCGCAGGCACCGGGACGTCAAAGTAGCGCGGCTTCGAAGCCTGCGCGGATCTTCTCTTCGGGCAACTCGTCGGCGATGAACACAATGACGCTCTCCCGTGCTTCGCCTGGCGCCCATTCGGTGTCCCAGTCAAAACCGTACAGTTTGAGTACGCCCTGGAACACCAGTCGACGGGATTCGCCAGCGATGCTCAGTACCCCCTTGTAGCGCAGCAACTGCTTGCCGTGCTCCTCCAGCAACTGGTTCATGAACTCGCTGAGTTTGTCGATATCCAGCGGTTTGTCGGTGCGAAGCACGAGGCTGCTGATGCGGTCCCCGGTGCTTGCCTTGCCCACCGGTCGCAGGCTGAACCCCGCCCCCAGGTCTGCGTTGAGATTGAAGCCGCGGATGTCGAGCAATTCGGCCAGATCGATCTTGCCGTGTTCCACCACCCTGATCGGCGCCCGTCGGTTGATCCGCGTCAGTCGTTCGCCAAGGGCTTGGACATGGGCGGCGTCCACCAGATCGGTCTTGCTCAGCAGCAGACGGTCGGCAAACCCGACCTGGGCCTGGGCAATGGCCTGGGTCAGGTGGATCTCGGCGTGAGCGGCGTCCACCAGGGTCAGGATACCGTCGAGGATGTAGCGCTCGCGCAGGTCCTCATCGATAAAAAATGTCTGGGCCACAGGGGCCGGATCGGCCAGGCCGGTGCATTCGATCACCAGGCGATCAAAGGCAATTTCGCCGCTGTCCAGACGTTCGAGTAGCAGGTACAGGGCTTTGGTCAGGTCAGTGTGAATGGTGCAACACACGCAGCCATTGGCCAGGGTCATGACTTGCACCGGCTCATCGCCCAACAGCTGGGTGTCGATGCCGGCATCGCTGAATTCATTCTCGATCACGGCGATTTTCAGGCCGTGCTCGGCCTTGAGCAAATGACGCAAAAGCGTGGTCTTGCCGGCGCCGAGGAAGCCGCTGAGGATGGTGACCGGGATGGGAGAGGACAACGTGATTCTCCTGTTGCGAAATTAAAAGAAGAGCACCGAACCCATGTGGAGGCGAGGCAAACTGTTGCGACGCCATCGCGAGCAGGCTCGCTCCCACAAGGGGATTGGTGGTGTATGCAAATGTTGAGATCCCCCCAAAACAACTGTGGGAGCGGTGGCATATGCAAATCCCGAGGCCATCCTAAAACAACTGTGGGAGCGAGCCTGCTCGCGATGGCGGTGGATCAGTCAACATCATCGTAACTGACCCGACGCCATCGCGAGCAGGCTCGCTCCCACAGGGTTACCTCATCAACCTGAAATCAGTTGATCAACAACACTTGGGCCCCGCCTTGCCACCGTATCGGGCTTCCTGGCGTTCGCGGAAGAACGCCTCGTAGTCCATCAGCGGTTTGTCCGGGTGTTTGCTTTGCATGTGCTCGACGTAGTTGTCGTAGTCGGGCATGCCGACCATCAGGCGGGCGGCCTGACCGAGGTATTTACCGAG
>LNAP01001718.1_pt1 | contig 22933 bp, 21 predicted proteins | sample 602601 | NCBI WGS metagenome assembly LNAP01 (sample SAMN02440304, study PRJNA202911) | soil metagenome | biome: Subtropical and temperate rainforests or woodlands; isolation source: soil samples (1 kg each in a 20% v/v slurry with milli Q water) were... ...
TCAATATACTCCTCGACTTCCTTCACCAGCTGCTTTGCTCCCGGGATATCGACAAGATCTAACGCTAATTGAAGTTCCATGGATTCTCCACTCCTCATTTAAATTCTGTTTTATACGTTTTATATTGTAGGTTCAAACTTTCTAAAAAGATAGTACGCACTTTTATGTAACGTAGTACCTAATCAGATACTATAGTGAGCAAGAAACGCAAAAAAAGACCCCTATTTCATAGAGATCCTTCAGATCGACACTAGATTTGATGAACGGGTTTTCCTCTCTCTTGATGCTTTGCTCCCCAGTCGGACATGACATTTAGGACTTCTTTAATCGTTAGGCCATAGTCGGTCAGGGTATACTCCACCTTAGGCGGTACCTGGGTGTAAACTTTACGGTCGATAATCCCGTCCTGCTCTAATTCCCGCAATTGTTGAGTGAGCATTTTCTGAGTGATATCGGGCATATCGCGTTTCAATTCTCCGAATCGCTTGACCCCATCGGTTAGATGGCAGAGGATCACGGGCTTCCATTTTCCCCCGATTACCTTAAGTGTCATTTCTACAGAATGCTTAAATTGCTGATCGCCCAAGTTTAACGACTCCTTTGGTGTATAAAAAGATACTATCTTACAAAAAAGTGGGTACTTGCATTTAAATTATATATCATCTAATAATAGTTTGTGCAGCTTTTTTTTCTGTGCAAATTTTGGGGCGCATGCTGCACTAATAATTGGGAAGCATGATAAATATTATATAAAAATCATAAACGCCATTCACAAAGGAGCGTTAAAACATGGAATTACGACATAAAACGGCTTTAATCACAGGGGCTGGTAAAGGGATCGGAAAGGCTACCGCCATTGCTTTGGCAAAAGAAGGAGTAAACCTTGGTTTAGTAGCCAGGAGCAGTTCCGATTTGGAATCCCTTCAAACATTTTTGACGAGCACATACGGGATCAAGGTTTACTTCGCCTCGGCGGATATTTCCAAAAAAGCGGAAGTAGACAATGCGGTTAACACTCTGATTGAAAATCTCGGTTCCATCGATATCCTGCTCAACAACGCGGGAATTGCGCAGTTCGGCACACTGGTCGATATGGAGCCGGAGCTGTGGGAGCGTATTATTCAAGTCAATCTGATGGGAACGTACTACGTAATTCGCGCCGCGCTCCCAACCATGTTGAAGCAAAACGGCGGAAGCATTATTAATATTTCTTCATCCGCCGGGGAACGGGGGGCTGCCACCACCTCCGCTTACAGCGCCTCCAAGTTCGCTGTTCTTGGCTTGACGGAATCCCTGATGCAAGAGGTTCGAAAATCCAATATCCGGGTAACAGCCCTCACACCGAGTACCGTTAATACGGAGCTGGCGGCAAACGCCGGGCTGAAAATAGGGGATGAGGATCGTATGCTGCAGCCGGAAGATGTGGCGGAGCTGGTTTTAGCCACCTTAAAATTGCCTCAGCGGGTTTTCATTAAAACCGCTGGAATCTGGACGACAAACCCGCAATAACTTTCAGACAATAGCCCCTATCCTATCAAGGTGCCGGGGTTTTCCTTATATTAGAAACGGAGGTCAACGTTACAATGCCCGAAGAACATACAGCAAATAAGCCCATCAAACGAAACCGTGATGTGCCTATCTCAATTTTGGATCTTGCCCCAGTCGTTGCGGGCGCAACACCGGCGGATTCCTTTCGAAATACGCTCGACCTTGCACACCATGCCGAAAAATGGGGATACAACCGATATTGGCTCGCCGAGCATCACAATATGCCCGGGATCGCCAGTTCCGCCACATCGCTGGTTATCGGATACGTAGCAGCCGGCACTGAAAAAATTCGTTTGGGTTCCGGCGGAATCATGCTGCCAAATCATGCTCCTCTGGTGATTGCCGAGCAGTTCGGGACGCTGGAATCCATGTACCCGGGTCGCATTGATTTGGGGCTGGGAAGAGCGCCGGGATCCGACCAGCTTGCCGCCCGCGCTCTGCGGCGCACTCTGGCAAGCAATGGCGATGATTTCCCGGAGCTGTTAAGTGAGCTGCGTCATTACCTGAACCCATCTTCCGAATCCTCCACAATGGGAGTTCGGGCTATCCCAGGCGAGGGTTTGAACATCCCTATTTGGCTATTGGGCTCTAGCGGCTTTAGCGCTCAGTTAGCAGGCCGACTTGGTCTGCCCTTCGCCTTTGCCAGTCATTTCGCTCCGGATTATATACTGCCTGCCTTAGAACTATACCGCAGCAGTTTCCGTCCTTCAGAAGCGCTGAATGAGCCTTACGCTATGGTAGGCATCAACATAATTGCAGCCGATACCGAGGAAGAGGCCCATAAGCTGGCTACCTCGCAGGAGCAGCAGTTTCTTAACCTCATCCGCGGTCGAACCGGCCTATTGAATCCTCCCGTGGAAAGCATGGACCCTCTGTGGAATGTTCATGAAGAAGCGATGGTTCGCAAAATGTTGAGTTATTCCATTGTCGGGAATAAAGATACGGTTCGGGATAGACTGCAGTATTTTTTTGAAGAAACTCAAGCCGATGAATGGATTGCAACCGCCCAGATTTATGATCATCAAGCCCGTTTGCGATCCTTTGAAATTCTGGCCGAGGTGGTCAAAGGAAACTAGGCAACGGTTTATTCAAACTTCCAACAGTTTAAACTCAGGTTGCCGAATTGATAATCCCGGCGCAGGAGGGTAGCCTTTTTGTTCGAATCGCCGCTTCCCATAGCTAACAATAAAGGGATGAAATGCTCAGGAGTAGGCACCGCCTCTTTCGCATACGGAGCAATTTGATCGTATTGGAACAATGATTCCACATCCCATGCTTTCAGCTTATCTTCTAGCCAGCCGTCAAATTGCGCCGCCCAATCGTTGATATGGGAAGCTCCCCAATCCAATCGACGTAAGTTATGAACCGTCCCTCCGCTGCCGATGATCAGAATGTCTTTCTCCCGAAGGGAAGACAACGCCTTTCCAATACGGTATTGCTCGGCATTCGACAAATGACGGTTTACGGATAAAGCGATAACCGGGATATCCGCCTGGGGATAGAGCAGATGCAGGACGACCCAAGCTCCGTGATCCAATCCCCGAACGGTGTCGATCCCGGAGGGAATATTCTCTTTTTGCAATAAGGCTTGAACTTCATTCGCGATAGACGGATCGCCTGAAGCAGGATATTGGATCTGATACAGCTCCTTTTGAAAACCTGAAAAATCATAGATAGTATCGTACGATGCGGATCCGGAAACTTGCTGTTCCCTACTCTCCCAGTGAGCGGAGAACAGGACAATGGCTCTTGGTTTTGGGAGCTGTGAGGCCAGATTTCTCAGGAAAGCCGTATATTCGTTATTTTCTAATGCAAGCGACGGGGCGCCATGAGCAATAAAAAAAGAAGGTATCATCAGACCGCTCCTCCATCGTTATATAGTGGCTGCATCTTGCTTTAACCAGTCCGTAAAATCTCTTATGTTGTCCACAGGCACTTCATGGGCTGAAGCATAAATTTTATACGTAACATGGTCGGAAGCTTGACTGAAATATTCATGATTGGCATCGCCCATCTGCCTTGGAATTACCTGGTCATACTCGCCGTGGGATATGAAAACAGACATATTTTTAACGGATTGCAGCGTATATTCGCTTTTCACAAAAGACGGAATATAGCCGTTTAAAGCGACAATCCCTTTGATTTGCTCTCCCATGACAAGAGCTAGCGACATGGAAAGAATAGCACCCTGACTAAAGCCGAGAAGATAGCGACGGTCAGGGTCAACTGCATATTTGTCGGTAGCGTAATGAACAAAACTTTCCAGCTGTCTTATCGACTGATCGAACAGTTCGCGATGCGGATTGCCGATGCTTTTAAGATGGTAATAGGCGTATCCGCTGCCTTGAGAAAGGTCTCCCCGAATGCCGATCACAATAAAATCATCTAATCCCTCAAGCAGACGCATCATATTTTTTTCGTTAGACCCGATCCCGTGCAAAGCGAAAATGACAGGATATTTCTTTTCAGGGCTATACGGATGAGGCAGCCGAATATCATAAGTGTAGAATGTAGACATAGGAATCAATCCTTTACTTAAGATATGAAAAAGAGTGTTTCGCCTTCGTTACTTGTTCTTCTTTTTAAACAACAGCTGATCCAATCCCAATCCACGCTCATCCGAAATTGCAAAATAAAGCGCCAAAGCCAGCAGGGCAAGATCCAGCTCATAACCGGCCATTTGGTTGTTCCCAAGCAACCCGATCGGCAGCTTCACCGTAACGATGGCCCCGAGAAGCAGCACCATATACCCGATTGATAAGTAACGGGTTGCGAATCCGACTATCAAACTAATTCCGCCTATCAACTCCAAATACGCCACAATATAGGCCACAAATACAGGAATACCGATACTGCCGAACCATCCGGCAACATTTTCAAGACCCATTTGAAACTTCGAGATACCGTGTGCCATAAAGATGATTCCTAATAAAACTCGCATGATTGTGGAAGCCGTTTTTACCTTCATTTTTACACTCTCCTATATATTTGATGAAAATCTGAATCTTATTCTATTTATTTCCTAATTTTACAGGAAAACCACCCCTTTATAGTATTCATATAAAGAACTTAGATTCATATGAGACAACTCTAAATTAGCATGCTGAGTTTGTAATGTCAACCGTTTGTTTGGTATTATGAATATCAATATATGGATCAAGTAATCAAGGGGCGTTCACAATGGATATTGGAGCTACTATTCGCTCTATACGCAAACGTAAAAAAATAACTATTCCTCAATTGTGCGAAGGAACCGGTCTTTCCAAAGGATTTATCAGCAATGTGGAGAATAATAAAACCTCTCCTTCCATCGCTACTTTAGAAAGTATAGCTACTTATCTAAAAGTGCCCCTTCCTTATTTATTGCTGCAGAAAGAACAACGTATGCATGTAATTAGGAAAGAAGAAAGGGAGCTCACTACGACAGGCAGGGAAAAATTGAAGGTAGAACATCTTTCCGCCAAAGGAGGCTTGCGGATGATGATTGTGGAATTTCCGCCAGGCGCAACAACCGGCGATAATCCCCATGCCCATGAAGGAGAGGAATGCCATTTCGTTTTGAAAGGAAAGGTTTTAGCAGAGCAGGGGGAAGATATAGCGTTGTTGGAAGAAGGGGATTCCTTCAGCTGGAACGCCAGCGTCCCTCATAAAGTGACAAATACCGGAGAAGATCCTGCCTCAGTACTTATAGCCGTATATAGGGAAGTTTATTTGGATGACACGATGTAATGAAATTATTCGCCCACTCCCCACTAAACCTGCCTGCTCCTTGTCGACAGCTGACAAGTATGACGTCCTCTTTCATCCTGCAATCTCTCTTCCGTCGGCATCTGAATCCAAGGAAATTAGCATAACCGGAAGAGAAAAATAAAACGTGCTGCCGATACCCGGCTGACTTTCCACTCCGATCTGCCCATTATGATATTCAATGATTTCCTTTGAAATCGCCAATCCTAGCCCTACTCCGCCGGAATGAGCCTTGCGGGTATGCTTTCCCCGATAAAAACGATCAAACACAAGCCCTGTTTCTTCCTCAACAATCCCCGGACCGCTGTCCGTAACATGAACAATGAAGTGGTATGCACCCTGCCTCTTTTCGATAAGCTCTGCATGCACGCGAACGCTTCCTCCTGCTGGAGTGAATTTTTTGGCATTCATCATAAAATTAGCGAATACTTGCTCAATTCGAACTGGATCCACTTCGACCAACGACATATATCCGGCAGGCGATTCGATCATCTCGTCCATTTCCACATTCAGCCCCTTGCTTCTAACGTCCCATTCATACTTTTCGAACAGGCTGAAAATCAAAGTTTTTACAGGCATGAGCTGGTATCGGAATTCGGTTTTTCGGGCTTCTAGCTTTGAAAGCTCCAGTAAATCGCGAAAGATGTGATCCAACAGCTGCGTTTTTTGATAAATCAATTCCAAATACTTCAACCAATTTTCTTTAATCACTCCGTCCAATAACGCTTTGACATATCCTTGGATGGAAGTAAGAGGAGTCCTGAGTTCATGTGAAATATTGGATAAGAGCGTTCGCCGCGACGATTCCATCAGCCCCAATTCATTGTTTACCCTCTGCAGTGTCTCGTTGGATAGCTCCAGTTCGAACGTTCGTTCCCTCACCTTTCTTTCCAAAGATACATTAAGCTCCCGCAGTTCTTCAGATAACCGTTCCGATTGAATAAACGCCCGGGAAAACTTCGTGGATAAATGAATCGATTGCATAAACAAATACGATAGCAAACCAAACGGAATCATTTCGTTCGAGTGAATCACATGGTTGTAAAACAAAGTATCATTCACAACTGTCGCGAAGAAGACAACCAGCGCAATGAAATTAAGTAGGGCTCCATCTCTCTTGCGAATGGTTGCCATTATAAATCCATAAATCATATAAAGGAGCATGGCAATTGCAAACAGCTCGAAAGACGGCATTATATAAGTATAAATTCGTGCCTGCGTGAACAACACCGTTGTGCAGTACCCCGCCACAATCACGCAAGACACGGTTGTCCACTTTTTTCGAATTTCTTGAGGATACTGGTAATAGCAATAGAACAGAAAAAAAGGTAAACTCATCATACCTGTTATGTACTCCACTTTCACGACCAACTCCCAATCCAGAGCGGGAATAAGTCGAACCAATAAGGTTTCCCCAAGCACCATGGTCCGCAGCGCGATCGTCAGGCAGACTGCGCCAAAAAATAGCGGGGCCTTGTTCTTCCTGCGAAACAAATAGATGCCGAGATGATAAATGCCCATAATACACAGACCGCCTATGACAAACATTTGAAACGCGATATTTTTTTCCCGTGCATAGGCGATTTGATCTGCTGTGCCAAAGCGAATGGACTCCCACAGTCCTCCTTTTCTCTGCGCATAGTTGGCTACTTGAATAACCAATTCTACTTCGCTGCCGCCTGGTTCGAAATAAGCCACCTTTCGGTAATTTTTGGGGACCATATCTTGTCGAGTTTTGCCGACAACCCCATTCTCAGCGCTCAATCGGCCGTTAACCCAGAGTTTATAAGATGTCGCTACGCTTGGCATGTAAATAGCCATTTTCCGTTCGGAACTTTCTCTGCTCAGTCGGATGATCAGTCGATAGGTCGCATATCCGAAGTTGGACATATGCAATCCATCAACCGCTTCGTTCTTCCACGCTCCAGGTACCGGGAAATAATGGGCAAGCACTGGCTGATCCATCCGGAAAGACTCCGGGGTAAGCAGTTGAGACCAATAGAACTCCCAGTCCCCATTCAATTGAACCGTTCCCCTCTTTATGTAATCATATTGCGAAGTATCCAGAACGCCTTGAACAGCCCGCGGCTCTTCGAGTTCATTCGCCGAGGCAACAAATGCGCACAAAAACATAAGTAAAATAAAACACGTAACAAATGAAGCCAATTTCCGTGCCTTTAAGCTCATCTCTTGCACCTTCTTGCATTTTTCAATATTTACTTTGGAATAATTTCTCTAGGTATTTCTGGAATCCTTCTATGTAAGACGCAAAATCTGCGGTATTTGGCTAACACGCCAAAAAGCCGTGAACGGTTATGTCCACAGCTTTTGTTCGATTACTTGTTTTGTTCAAATGTCTGTTGCTTTAAATGACTTTTCTACATTGTGTGTAAGCTTTCTTTTACGGACCAATACAAAGTAAGATACAACTGACCCCATACTGGCCAAAGCAATGATGATACCCATAGGTACAGCATTGTTACTTCCGCCTAGGCCAACAAAAGGCGCTGCAGTTCCTCCAAGTGTCATCGATAGAACGCCAAGCACGGCTGATGCGCTGCCTGCTGAACGGGCTTGTTTTTTCATGGCAAGTGAGGAACCCGTAGTATTTACGATCCCTACACTTGACACGACTAAGAATAGGGGGGGTAAGACCGCCGCTAACCCTGCTTTAGCAAGAATCATGACAAGCAATACAATGCTGCCGATAGCTGAAATTCCTATACCAATAACAAAAAGTTTAACCTCGCTGACCCGACCTGCCAGCCTGCCGGTAGTTTGGCTAGCAATAATCATACCTAGACCATTGATTCCAAATATGAGGCTGTACATCTGGGGTGTCGTCCCAAAGACATTCTGCATGACGAATGGGGAACCTGATATATAGGCAAACATGGCGGCATACACCAGTCCTTGCGACAATGCATATCCCATAAAATCACGGTCACACATGAGTTTCCCAAATGTAGTTAGTGTATGGTTAATCCCGCTCTCTGAACGCCGTTCAGCAGGAAGTGTCTCGCGCAAGCCGAAAAAAACAGCAAAAAGCATAATCAAGCCAATTAAACTAAGTACGATGAAAACTCCCTGCCATGGAAACAGCTGCAGTACTTGTCCCCCTGCAATTGGTGCGAAAATGGGAGCAATACCGTTGACTAATGCTAGAAGAGAAAAGAATTTGGTCATCTCCGAACCTGAATAGAGATCCCGAACTATAGCGCGGGAAATAACGATGCCGGCCGCGCCCGCTACCCCTTGAATAAACCGCAATACGATAAATCCTTCAATGGAATGACTAAAAGCGCAAAGCACAGATGCAAAGATATAAATCACAAGTCCAATGAGGATGGGGGTGCGACGTCCTCGTACGTCGCTTAATGGTCCTGCAAGTAATTGCCCGAAAGCTAATCCTAATAGACAGAATGTCAAGCTGAGCTGAACAACAGATGGACTGGCACCCAGCTCTTCGGATATCATAGGTAAAGCAGGTAAATACATATCAATAGAGAGCGGTGCGAATGCCGCGAGTGCCCCAAGTAAAACAGCCATCCATATCCGGTTTAATCGTGGACTTGGATGTGATGTATTTTGAGAAATCGGAACCTGATTGCTCATCCTAATGTCAAACCCTCCTCAATCTCTCAGTAAATTTTCTATGGTGCCCTCCTCCGCTTAAGTAAAGTACGGATCAATAACGAGCAGTTTCCCACATCATTAAAATTAACATCCTTAATCTATTAAATCAAATAAAAGGGGACTCCTCACGAGTCCCCTTTCCCCCACAATACTATACATGCGGGCCCTCATACAGCGTTTCACCTTGTTTAAACCTCTACAAGGACCTCGTGAGTCACTCTTCATGTGTTTCTTGGGTTATTTCTTATGATGTCCGTAAAGCCAGTCAACTGCACTGTAGTCTTCCGAAGTCCTCGCCGACAATATCGTATTTCGCAGCAGCTTGGAAATATCATCGCCAAGATGCAAAACTTCCCCAAAAATTCGGGCGCTGCGCTGTACTCTTGCCGTGCGATCGATGCGTTCCTGTTGGTACGCAAGAAAAGCCGCTTCAACATTAGAATCGCTGGCAAGCTTTTCTGACAAGCATGCGGCGTCTTCCATCGCCTGACAAGCCCCTTGTGCGAGATACTGAAGCATAGGGTGAGCGGCATCCCCAAGCAGAGCAACCCGGCCGCTTATCCAGTTATCAATCGGATTCCTGTCGGCCATCGGCCATCTGCGGTCGCGGTTTATATAAGTCACTGCTCTACGGACAGTTGGATAGCACTTTGCAAAATGCTCGTCCATTTCCTCCGGCGTCCCCCAATCATCGGAGTCCTCCTTGTGCCGATAGCTCTTGAAGACGACTACTTGATTGTATAGCTCTTTGCGGCGTACCGGATATTGAACCAAGTGAAGATCAGGACCGATCCATGCAACAACTTCATCCATTCCGAAGTCTGAATCTATCTGCGACACCGGTATGGTCCCGCGATAAGCGACATAGTGCGAGCTAATAGGCGAATCATCACAGATAAGCTTGCGTGTCCTCGACTTTAGTCCATCCGCTCCGATTACAGCGTCAGCCAGGTAAACCGAGCCATTGCTGCAGGTGACCCTCGCCTGATTATCTAGCTGTTCGACGGAAACTACTTCCTGGTTTGTAAGCAGCGTGATCTTATCGTTCGCTTGGCAAGCTTCAAGCAATACCGATAGCAAATCAGATCTGTGCATCACAATATACGGGTAGCCATATCGCTCGCGGAAAGAATCGCCCAGGTCAAGAGCGCTTAACTCCTTGCCTGTCAGGGCGTCTTTTAACACTAACCGCTGTGGAAAAACCGCATGTTGTGCTACCGCGTCATACAGTCCGAATTTCGATAATACTGCAATAGCATTCGGCGCTAGCTGCAAGCCTGCACCGACCTCGGAAAATTCCGAGGCCTGCTCCAGAACATGAACCGGCCGACCCGTACGCGCAACACCCAATGCAGCTGCGAGCCCGCCAATACCGCCGCCAATGATTAAAAATGGAACTTCATTAATTTTTGTCATACCGATATCCACCCCGTACTTTTTACATTAGTAGTATTATAGATGTTTGTTTATTTTACGGAAAAGAGCCGGATTCTCTAATTCGCTTATTTGGCCAAAGCAACATTTACCGAGAAGCTTCCCACGCCTTCGATGTCGAGGGTTACGACGTCACCATCGTGGATAGGTCCGACGCCTGCCGGTGTACCGGTTGTCACAACATCTCCCGGTTCCAATGTCATAACGTGTGAATAAATTTCAATCAGTTCAGCAATATTGCAAATCATTGATTTGGTGTTGACCTGCTGGCGGATTTCCCCGTTTACTTTGAGATTCATGTTGAGGTCATACGGATTTTTGATTTCATCACTCGTGACTATCCAAGGCCCCATAGGGGTAAAAGTGTTAAATGACTTTCGGAGACATCTTTCTTCATGACTTGTTTCATTAGGGCGCAGAGTTACATCAATGAGTCCCGTATAGCCAAACACATAATCGAGAGCGTCCTGGGCCTTTACACGGGTCGCTGATTTTCCAATAACGAAAGCAATTTCCAATTCGTGATCAAAGCGTCTATCCGCGTATGGAAGTACCACCGTGTCTCCAGGGCCGATCAGCGATGTAGTCGCTTTGAGGAAAAATCCTAGGCCTCTCGCCGTATGCTCTTCGTTCATCTCATCTTTGTGGTCTAAATAGTTTACAGGCGCTGCAACGATTTTCCCTGGATGTCTTACCGGATAGCGAAGGCGAACGTCCGTTAATTTGTAACTGTCCGTTTGTTGGTACGATTCAGCAATTTGCTGCTTTTTTTCCTCAAACTTTTGTATCAAATCAACCATGCGGCAGCCTTTGAACGATTCGTTCTCCGTACTTTGCACAATGCTGCCGATATCGTAAATTTTATCGCCATCGACTACGCCTAATTGAAACTCGTTAAATAATGCTAATTTCATGCTCGTTCATCCTCCTGGCACTCTATCAAGTCTATTATTAGTGGGTTCAGCCGGAAAATTCGCTATCGGGCACAAACGTACTGGTTACCGATTGGAAACCGCCATTTTCCGTATAAGCTTCTACTTTATCAAGGCCCAACATTTCGAGTACCGGAGCGTCGCTAATTGAGAATAAATGTACATCCTCCGACCCGGTGTTAACATGTTCGTGCCAATTCCACGGAGGCAAGATGAAAAAGTCGCCTTTCGACCATTCAAATTTTTGGCCGTTAATAACTGTGTAACCGTTGCCATCCCTAACATGATAAACAGCGCTGTGAACGTGACGGTGCGCTTTAGTATGCATGCCCGGCGTCAGCTTTTGCATGGTCGTGCCAATGCGTGCATCTGCTGAACCTCCTGTAATCGGGTTGATGTAATCAACGGCATACCCGTCATGCGGATCGGGTTCATATTGAGCTAGAGCGGTAAGCGCTTCGTCTGCTTTGGTCCATTTGTAAGCGAGTAATGGCGATGGGTAGCCGGTGCGTTTACGATCTGCTATAGGACGAAAAGCACCCGACGAATACATGCCAACCGAACTATTATCTGTATTAGTATCGGGATATGTATCATCCGGATATGCCTCGAAGAACGAGCTGGCCAGTGTACGTACTAGACCGACGTCAAGCCCATCCATCCAAATCATCGGCTTATCGCCGCTATGACCATGGTCGTGCCACGTCCAGGCGGGAGTAAGAATCAGGTCCCCTCGATCCATATAGGTCTTCTCGCCATTGACCGCCGTGTAAGCGCCGTCACCTTCGATAATAAAACGAATCGCCGTTTGTGAATGGCGGTGGGCAGGCGCTACTTCCCCAGGCATTAACAATTGAATCCCGGCGTATAGCGTATGCGTTGCGTAACCAATTAAACCCTTTTTAAGCAAAGACGGATTCTGCAAATAAATAACTCGTCTTTCAGCAGCGCGGCCCAGACCCAGGAGCTTGCCGGCTTCAATCAGATGATTGCGGATGGTTTCCCATTTCCATAGATAAGGCACTACTTCATGGTAAGGCTCCTTGGTCACCATATGCAGAATATCTTCCCACAAAGGACCTAAATTTGCCTTTTCCAGCTTGCGATGTAATTCAGCCAGTTTTTCATTGCTTGCTACATTTTTCTCCATACTAAAACTCCTCTCTACTTGTAAAATGATGAGTTGCGAGCATCCTATTCACTACATGAATCAACGATTCACTTTAATTCGAATATAATATTGATTTACTCGAATGTCAATAGGTAGTTGCCGATTTCAACTCCTAAAAAAAGAGATGATTACGTAGTTTTCACATAACCCAATCTTTCTGAAATCTTTAAACCTGTGTTTAACGCCATTCTTTTAACCTTCTCCAAGTATTCGCCTTGGAACTGGAAACTGTTCCCAATAACCCCGAACACCGTATCCACTTCTCCCCGGGATCCGAACACAGGGATCGTGACTCCAGTAAAACCTACGAATACCTCGTCTACATCAATGTAAAACCCTTGCTCGCGAATTTGTCGCAAACGCTTAAAAAATATTTCTTCATCTGTAACCGTATAAGGAGTTATCGGATGAAGCGGATTCTTTTTTATAATATCACGCGCCGACTCCTCCGGCATATATGCCATTAGCAGGATTCCCAGCGCGCCGTAATGCAGCATTCGCCTTCTTCCCACAAAAGAAAGCGGTTGAAACCCTTCTTCGCTATCGTATCGTAACAAATACTGAAGGCTGTCCTGCTGACGAACGGCAAGCATCACCATATGACCGAGTTCATTGTGCAATTCGGATAGGAAGGGCTCCGCTTCACGCCGAATATCGATATTTTCCAGCACAATTCCGCCATACTCCAGCATTTTGTAGCCGAGACGGTACTTATTTTCTTTAGGTTCGTATTGAATCAAACCGTCTTGCTCCAGGGTCCACAATAAACGGTATACCGTTGCCTTCGGCAGTCTGGTGCTCTGCATAATTTCCTCAATTGTCAAATTTACACGATCAAAAGAAAAGCAATTCAGAATTTGAATTGTTCGCTTAAGCACCCGAATCGGTTCGACATTAATTTTTCTCAACCTTTTTCAACCCCAGTTAAATCGTAGTGAGAATCAAATCACATTATATAAGAGAGCGGAATGGCTCGTCAACAATGTAATTTTTATTTTAATTCTGCCTGGGCTGTTGAAATACTACACTGTTTCCGTCTGACGTGATTACATAACCGTGCCTGATCATACAAATAAATAGAGGCGCCAGGTTCGCTCCAGTTTTTAAAAACTTCCTGCATGGGTATCAGTCTCGGTGAATTCGGCACCCCGATGAAGCCTAAAGCCAAAGTTATTTTAATCAACTAGGGATTGCGAATGAGAAACATGTCGCTGCTTGGAAAAAGGTAACCGATGCCGTTCATCAAGCCGGATCAAAGATCATTGTCCAATTGATGCATTCAGGCGCCCAAGGGCAAGTCAGCGACTACCATCATAAATAAATGGGCCGGAGCCGAAAAAGATGCCGAGGTTATCTTTTCGAGCTTGTCGAAAGCTGGCTTAAGCCGGCCTTCGAAAGAAATGAACTTACGCTTGCCGCGCTTGCCAAAAAGTACGGTACCATTCCTGTTATTGCGAATGGCAACCTCGAGGATCCTGATAAAGCAGAGCAACTGTTGATTCTAGGTGAAGCTGATCTTATTACATTGGGCAAGGGGGCGCTTGCCAACCATGATTGCCGCATCGCATAGCGAAAAGCCAGCCTTTACATGAGTTTAATCCTGAAATTTTAGGACCAAAAGCCAATATAAAGGAACAGGAAATTTAACTGGATAACTTAGCCATTATCGTTCCCAAACAGTAAGATGCCCTTCACTTATAGGTGACGGGCATCCATGGTTCTTAGGATTATACTTGCATTTTCACCGCCAAATCCAAAAGAGTTTGATAAAGCGGCTCTTACCGATTGGGGGCGAGGAACCTTCGGAACATAATCCAAATCACATTTTGGATCTCGTACTTCGTAGTTTAGTGTCGGCGGGACGATGCCTTCCTCCATTGCTTTTACCGTAGCGATTAATTCTACCGCTCCCGAAGCCCCAAGTAAATGTCCCGTTGCCCCTTTAATTGAACTGACACTCATACGATAAGCATGCTCTCCAAACACCTGTTTAATTGCTTCGGTTTCAATCTCATCCCCTAGCGGTGTTGATGTACCATGTGCATTAACGTAATCAATTTCTTGAGGATCTATTTGTGCATCTTCCAATGCTTGCCGCATCGCTTGTACTTCGCCTGAGCCATCTGGCGAAGGAGCTGTTGGATGATGGCCTTCGCCGTTGCTTCCATAACCAGCAAGCTCACAGTAAATTTTTGCTCCTCTCTTTCTCGCATGGGATTCGGATTCGAGCACGGCAATGCCGCAGCCTTCTCCCATTACCATGCCGTCGCGGCGCAAATCGAACGGCCGTGACGCTCGCTGCGGCTCGTGGATCATTTTGGATAATGCACGGTTCGCTGTCAAACCGGCTTGGATGATTGGAATGAACAAACTCTCCGTTCCGCCGGTAATGATGATGTCCGCTTCTCCATTGTTGATCATTTTTTTCGCTAAGCCAATAGCGTTATTCGATGAGGCGCAAGCAGTGGATATCGTTAAGCTCGGACCTCGGATACCGAATTGATGTGCAACTTGATAAGCGGTCATATTCGGGATCCACTTCGTCATCAATTTGGGGCTCGTCCGATCAGGTCCACGTTCTACAAATTGACAGAATTCCTCCCATAATGCGTTCACACCGCCAAGGGATGTACCGATGACGATCCCGACGCGTGTCGGTTGCAGAAACGGATGTTGCAGATGCGCGTCATCCAATGCTTCTTTCGTTGCCGCTAAAGCGAATTGTGTAACAATATCCGTATCCCTGGCCGTTTTTTTCTCCATATAATTCAGTGGATCAAACTGCTTCACATCCGCACCAATGTGCTCCGTTCCGTAAGTCGATTTAAAACGGTGCAGCCGATTGACACCGCAGTATCCCGCCAACAAATTACGCCAAAATACCGGAACATTATTCCCAATCGGAGAAACAACTCCTAATCCGGTGATGACGACCGAATTGTTGCCTTTTGTCATATTATGAGTCTCCTGTTCAATACACTATACACCGTCAGTAAGGTTTAAACGTTCTTGAATGAACTGTGCCAATTTAAATTTCTGAATTTTGCCAGTCGACGTCATCGGAAGTTCATGGACCTTGATAAACAGTATGTGCCGCGGAATTTTATATTTGGCCAGGTGTTTCCGGCAATACTCTATGATTTCCGTGCGGGAGCATTCAACCCCTTCTTTTAACTCGATACATGCTGCCCCGACTTCTCCGGCATGCTTATCCGGGATCCCTACGACATGGACTTGATTGACTTTCGGGAATTTACTGATGACATCTTCGACCGATTTCGGAGAAACGTTCTCTCCCGATATTTTGTACATTTCTTTTGTTCTGCCGGTAAACTCGAAGTAGCCGTCTTCATGCAGAATTCCGACATCACCTGTTCTCAACCATCCGTCCTTATCGATGACTTTTGCCGTCTCTAGTGGATTTTTATAGTATCCTTTCGTTACGATCGGTCCGCGACAAACGAGTTCTCCATCTTTGCCGGGCGGTAAATCTTCCCCCGTTTCGAGATCGACCACTTTATAAATGGCCGCATAACCGTTTAATTCTTTGGCTCCCGCTGCCCCTGAAGGTTTTAACGTTCCTATTCGTGTAGCGACAGTTTCAAGCGAATCGCCGACCATGGTCATCATCGAAGATGCAGACACCTCGGTCATTCCGTAACCTGTATAAACGTCGGTTACTTTTAATTCATTGCGGCATCGTTCCCATAAAGCAATCGGTGCATTGGCCGCCGCGCACATGACTCCATATAAGCTGGAAAGGTCGAAAATCGGCAAGTCCGCGTGATTTAGCAAAGCGACGCACATCGACGGAACGCCCAGCCAGACGTTCGCCCTAAACGTTTCTATTAATTGGAACGTTTCTCTTGGGTTGAATTGTACTTGCGGGATGAATGTTCCCCCGACAAACGTACTCGTCAAAAATCCTTCTGTATAGGCAAACACATGATATAGAGGCAGGCCTGAAACAAATTTTGTTCCGTCCGCGTAGCCCCTCGTATAAACGGAAGAATAGGAGCAGCGTAAAAAATTATCGTGAGTCAACATAACTCCCTTTGGGTCGCCTGTTGTCCCGGATGTAAAAATGATGTCGGATACATCTTCCGGAAATTCGGATTGCTCTTGACGTTGCACCCGCTCCATCTCAGTAGTTTCATCAGCTAACTGTAACAATTGTTCATGACTGATCATTCCGTCATAAGCAGTCTGTGTTTTAGAAACGGTGATAATATGACGCAATAGCGGAAGTGTTTCTATGTTTAATCGATTGAATGTTTCGGATGTTCTGATTTCCGGGTATAGATCATATAGGAATTCTGCATATTCCTGTCGGTTCAAGCGGTCATTCATGACCAATACCGACGCATCCCCGTTTTTTAGCACGAATGAAATATCTTCTTGCTGTGACATCGTATTGATCGGGATACAGACGGCGCCGATTTTGGCAATCGCGATTTTATAAATAATGAACTCTACATAGTTCCCCATCAGTAGAGCTACATGGTTTCGTTTTTTCACACCCAACGTCATTAAGCCCCTGGCCACGCGATTAGCTTCTTCGAGAATTTGGCGGTAAGTCCAGCGCTCTTGCAACGTTTCGACTAACACTCGTTCTGAAAATTGACTTGCTTGATCATCGAAATGCCGAGCGATTGTTTTTCTTTCCCAATGCGGAAACAATTTGTCCAATTCTGCTCTTCTTTTCAACATCTCTCAATTCCCCCTACAAGCTGATCCCATTTATTTTGAGTTTCCTAACTTTGCTAAATGAAGTATTGTATTTGAATCTGTGAGCTTTAACTAGGATGAAAGGATGATCTCATTCTATGTATTCTCCTCCACTTATTAAAATGGAATTAAGTTGTGCTTAAAGCGGAGTCTGGCTTGACTTAGGTGTTATCCCTCTCATAAACAGTATATTGCGAACTTTGTTTACCTGTAAATATGGAGATTTATTATTCAGAAAATTTATTATTTTTCGAATTCTATTTATGCAGCGACTCTTGCCCCGGATCAGAATCATTCGAAAGTGCGTACGTACGTTCATTATCGGGGGTATAATATATGTGGAGGTGAACGAAATGACGAATCCGGATTCACTCGCGGACGAGAAGTGGCAGGCCATTATCAACAACGACGCATCCTACGACAGACAGTTTTTCTATGCGGTAAAAACAACGGGCATTTTTTGCCGGCCTTCCTGCAAATCCAGGGCACCAAAGAAAGAAAACGTCCGCGTTTTCCAGCATCCCAAGCAAGCAATCGCAGAAAAATTCCGTCCATGCAAGCGATGCAAGCCGACCGGCCGGCGTTTGCCGGATGATGAGTGGGTAGCATTGGTCACGGAGTTTATTGACAAACATTTTACGGAATCATTGACGCTGGAAACTTTGGCGGATATAGGCTATGGCAGTCCCTATCATTTGCACCGTACGTTCAAACGAATCAATGGCCTAACGCCTGTTGAGTATATCCGACACAAAAGAATCGAGATGGCCAAGGAGCAGTTGGTCTCTACGGATAAAGCCGTCGCGGATATCGGAATAAGCGTGGGCTTGCATAATACTCCCTATTTCGTAACCTTATTTAAAAAGAAAACCGGGCATACTCCCGCGAGTTATCGTCAATTAATAATCCAACCCCCTACGGAGGTGTTGCCGAATGAAAACCAAACCTAAACCCGCGATTTACTGGACATTGAATTTGGAAGAAGAGAGCTATATGTTTATTGCTTATTGTAAATAGCAGGAAAAAGGGAAGTGATTATTGAATCAGTATTATTGAATCTAAATGCTCCAAATCTTGCAAATGGAGGATGTTTGATGTCTTTGAAACTATCAACTTAGCAATTTGAAAAGGCAAGAGAATATATAATGGTTCAAGGTCGAGAACTTGACCAAATGCTTTTTAAGTACCATTTTGAGAATGGCTCAAAAGTAGCAGTGTTGGAAGTATTAAAAAAGCATCAGAACCCCGACGGAGGATTCCAAAATACTGGTGAAGGACCACGCAATGAATCTTCACCTATCGGAACAAGCGTTGCGTTTCAGCATCTTATTGAGTTGGATGTATCTCCAAATTCCCCAATGTCAAGAACGGAATCAACTACATAATCACATCCTTCAATACTGACCTTGAAATGTGGCAACCAGCATCAAACTGGTTACACGAAGGTGACAACCTCATACAAGGATGGGGAAATCCAAGTGCTGAACTCGTCGGCTATTTATATAAATACACACAATGGGTTCCAGCATCGTTCTTACAAAAAGTATTGGAACTAACGGAAAAGAATTTACGTGCGGTTAATCGTCCAATGGATCCGTTCGTCTTGTTATGCTATATGAGGTTAGCCAATATTATACCCGAACCACTCAAAGGACATATACTTCAAAGATTGCGTGAAGATGTCCCCCAAGTTATTGAAGTGGATGAAAGCAAATGGTCTAAGTGGTACATTAAGCCTTACTGGTTTGCCAAATCCCCAAGCAGTCCTGTTTCAGACATCATAAAACAAGATGTAATTCGAGGCTTAGAGTACGAAATAAGAAACTTATCAGACGAAGACTTCATTCCTTTGCATTGGAACACCTCTGAAGAAGAAGCAAAAACATGGAAAAGCATCCTTACTCTAGATGTGTTAAGGGCTGTGCACAATTATTACATGCTTGAAGCATAACGAATTAATATTGGGAGGGATAATCTATGCCTAAACTCTCAAGAGACCAGTTTTACAAAGCAAAAAGCTTCATTATGGCAAAATCAAGGAAACTCGAACAGGCTATGTTCGAATTCGAGTTTGAAAACGGCACTAAGGAAAGCGTACTAGCTGAACTTAAAGCCTATCAAAATAGTGATGGTGGCTTTGGAAATGCCATTGAGCCTGATTTTCGATGTAACGAATCATCTGCTTTAGGTACAACCGTTGCATTCCAGTACCTTTCAAGAATCCATGCAGATGAAAATACTGATATGGTAAAACAGGCTGTTTCTTATTTGCTTAATTCGGTCAAAAGAGCGGATTCTTATTACTGGGAAATAGTTCCCAAAGAAGTTGAAACAGCTCCAAGAGCACCTTGGTGGAATTATAAAGAATCAGGTCCATTTACAGGTAACCCTAATGCGGAGATTTTGGGATACCTCCATGAATTTAAGGGGCTTGTATCACCGGACTTGTTAGATGAACTCACACAATACATATTGAATTATATAGATACTCTGCAAGAACCAGAATTTCATGAGTTGTTGTGTTTCTTAAGGATGTCGGAACGATTGCCATCAAGCTTGAGGGAGCATCTGTCTGAAAAACTAGCCATAATGTTGAAAAATGTTACTGTTCAACCGGAATTGTGGCAAAAGTATTGCCTACAACCAATACAAGTTGTTCTGTCCCCTCGTTCTCCGTATTACAAGATGTTTGAAAATGTTTTACCCGCTAATCTAGACTACCTTGTTTCAAAACAAATAGAAGAAGGCTGCTGGAATCCTACCTGGTCATGGGGTCAATTTGAAGATACATGGCAAATTGCAAAAGTAGAATGGCAAGGTTGGTTAACCCTCGATTACCTTAGAATATTACGTCAGCTTAATTACATTGAAATTTAGTTTGCCATTTAGACCGGATAGAGGGCAAACTCTTCCGGTCTTTTCTTTTTATCGACTACACAGCGTTTGTTAATATCGCAACAATAGCTTCCCCCCTGGAATACTTATCCACAAGCCATTGACTATCACCTAAAAAGCTTTTATCCTTTCATTATGCAGTTTTTGAGTATCTAGAGATGAACGGGAATGTTTCAAGGTATACGGTAAAGATAATGCTCGAAAAATCCAAGCAAGGTACGCAGAACTCCTTGCTGCTACGAATTTAAGTGAAATCCCCCATGTCCCTCCTGCTCGGCTTCACGAATTGAGTAACAATAGGAATGGGCAATTTAGTTTTACCGTAAAAGAGCCCTTCCGTATTATTTTTGTCCCCGAACATGAACCTATTCCAACTACATCCAGCGGAGGAATAGACAAATCACACGTTACTGACATAAAAATTATTGAGGTGGTGAATTATCATGGCGAATAAGCTGGATTTGAAAGGTAATCCTAATTACGCCATTCCACCCGGACAAACTCTACTTGATACTCTTGAAGAAATCGGTATGACTCAAGCTGAATTATCTAGGCGAATGGGAAGACCAATAAAAACCATCAACGAAATTATTAAGGGCAAAGCTGAGATTACACCGACAACAGCCATTGAATTAGAAAGAGCCACCGGGGTTCCAGCGACATTGTGGAATAATCTTGAAAAGAACTATAGAGAAAAATTAGCTCTTCTTAAAGAAAGGGCTCGCCTTGAAAATCAAACGGACTTTCTTCGGAAAATCCCCCTTCTTCCAATGACAAAAATGGGCTGGATAGAAAAAAAAGCAGATAAAATAGACCAGCTCCATGAAGTCTTGTCTTTTTTTAGAATATCAACAGTTGAAGCTTGGGAAGCGATTTGGGGAGAAAATTTAGAAAGTCGAGTTGCCTTTAGAAAAGCTGTAGCAAATAAAAGTGACCCTTTTTCTTTATCTGCTTGGTTAAACAAAGGCGAAATAGAAGCTACTAATATCCCTTGCAATCCCTATAACAAATCTGAGTTTAAATCCCTTTTTCAAAATGAGATAAGAAATTTAACCAGAATACAAGACCCTCAAGTTTTCTTGCCTAAACTCACGGAAATATGCTCCAGTGTTGGTGTCGCTGTTGTTATTGTCAAAGAGTTACCTGGCTGTTCCGTTAACGGAGCCACCTATTGGTTAAATTCAGAGAAAGCTGTTATTCAGCTAAGTTTAAGATATCGTTCAGATGACCATTTATGGTTCAATTTCTTTCATGAAGCAGGTCATATCGTTCTTCATGGAAAACGGGAAACCTTTTTGGAATACGGACACAATCCTCTTGATAAAGAAGAACAAGAAGCAAATAAATTTTCTGCTGATACACTTATACCTCATGACGAATATGTGCATTTTTGTCAAACACCTATTATTACAAAGACACATATAGTTAAGTTCGCTGAAAAGATTGGTGTATCACCAGGTATAGTTCTAGGCAGATTGCAGCATGATGAGCGAGTTCCATTCAGAACTGTTCTGAATGAACTGAAAGTTAGATACGTCTGGACAAAATAACCCCCGTTTATGATTCGGGGGTTATTTCTTTTATACTAATTGTCAATTCAACTCTCCGCTTTACCACTATTTGTGATAAGGAGAGAAGGCCGAAAATGATGTTCAGCTTTATACAAGAACTCGGGTGCCGTTCTCCGGCTCCGGGTTCTTGTTTATGCGCGTATGCTGTCGCTCCGGCTTCTTCGCCCGCTCGACAACCTTCTCGGCCAGCCGCTCTTGTGTGAGTCCAACACACATAGCGGAAGAATTTTGGTCTTCTTGGTTCGCAGCCTCACATTCCCAATGATTCATAAAGGTTTTTTTGTACAAAAGAAAATACAGGAGCATGGTCACCAACGCTCCTGTTTCCCACGTACACGCTATACTTTAAAGGTTAACGTCCTCGAAATATCCCATTGCAGGATAGCTTCGTCCCCCACTCGTACACCAAGCTCTTGTTGCGAATGCTGGATTCGAACCATTAAGTGCTTCTCTATCCCCTCCAGGGTAACCCCGATCAGATAAGATGAGCCTGTATAATGGATAAAGGATACGGTACCATACAGGCAATTATACCGCTCATCGCTCTGAGCCGGATTGGCTTGCGTCCCCAACGGCAGCAGCTCGACCCCCTCCGGCCGTACCATGACAAAGGTCGGAGGGACACCGTCGGCGTTCTTTTCTGCCCGCAGGATCTGTCCGTTCGCGATCTCAATCCGCCATTTTCCTTTTTCCTCCGTTGCATTGGTAATCGGGAGAAGATTCGATTCGCCCACGAAATCGGCTACAAAAGGATTAGCGGGTTGCGTATAGATCTGCTGCGGCGTTCCAATCTGAATGATCTGCCCTTGTCGCATGACGGCAATGCGATCCGATAACACCATGGCTTCTTCCTGATCATGCGTTACAAAAATCCCTGTAAATCCATATTCTTTTTGGAGCGTTCTAATTTCAATGCCTAAGGCTTGTCTCAGCTTGGCGTCCAGGTTACTAAGAGGTTCATCAAACAACACTACCGGCGGCTTCAGCACCAGAGTCCTTGCCAAAGCCACTCGCTGCTGCTGTCCTCCGGACATCTGTGCGGGAAACCGCTCTGTATAATCGCTTAACTGTACAGATTGTAGAGCATCGAGGACCCGCTGTCTGATCTCGGATTTTGGAACACCATGCCGGCGCAAGCCGAATGCCACATTGTCATAGACGTTCAAATGAGGGAATAGGGCGTAATTTTGAAACACCAGACCGACATTTCTTTTGTGAGGCGGCACATAGGTCAGATCCCGATTATTTAACAGAATGGTTCCTGAGGTAGG
>LNAP01001720.1_pt1 | contig 22928 bp, 17 predicted proteins | sample 602601 | NCBI WGS metagenome assembly LNAP01 (sample SAMN02440304, study PRJNA202911) | soil metagenome | biome: Subtropical and temperate rainforests or woodlands; isolation source: soil samples (1 kg each in a 20% v/v slurry with milli Q water) were... ...
TACGTTGCGCGGGTTGTACAGGTGCGCGCGGTGCCAGTCATCGGAGTAGCGGCCACCGACACGGGCCAGGTCCGGACCGGTACGCTTGGAGCCCCACAGAAACGGGTGGTCGTAGACGCTTTCGCCAGCAACGGAGTAGTGGCCGTAGCGCTCGGTTTCAGCACGGAACGGACGGATCATCTGCGAGTGGCAGCCGACGCAGCCTTCGCGGATGTACAGATCGCGGCCTTCCAGTTGCAGCGCGGTGTAGGGCTTCATGCCTTCGACCGGCTCGTTGACGGCGTCCTGGAAGAACAGCGGGACGATCTGGGTCAGACCGCCGATGCTCACCGCCAGGATCATGAACAGGGTCAACAGCCCGACGTTCTTTTCTAGTTTCTCGTGCGATTTCATTTACCTAGGCTCCTCAGGCGATCTGCGCGGCAGCGTCGTACTCGGCCGGCTTGGCAGCCTGCACGGTGCGCCAGGTGTTGTAGGCCATCACCAGCATGCCGGCGAAGAAGATCGCACCACCGATCATGCGCACCACGAAACCGGGGTGGCTGGCTTCCAGTGCTTCGACGAAGGAGTAGGTCAGCGTGCCGTCGTCATTGATCGCGCGCCACATCAGGCCCTGGGCGATACCGTTGACCCACATCGAGGCGATGTAGAGCACGGTGCCGATGGTAGCCAGCCAGAAGTGGGTGTTGATCAGCGCGACGCTGTGCATCTGGGCGCGGCCGAAGACCTTCGGAATCAGGTGATACAGCGCGCCGATGGACACCATGGCAACCCAGCCGAGGGCGCCGGCGTGAACGTGGCCGATGGTCCAGTCGGTGTAGTGCGAGAGGGCGTTGACGGTCTTGATGGCCATCATCGGACCTTCGAAGGTCGACATGCCGTAGAACGCCAGCGATACCACCAGGAAGCGCAGGATCGGGTCGCTACGCAGTTTGTGCCAGGCGCCCGAGAGGGTCATCATGCCGTTGATCATGCCGCCCCAGCTCGGAGCCAGCAGAATCAGCGACATCACCATGCCCAGGCTCTGCGCCCAATCCGGCAGCGCGGTGTAGTGCAGGTGGTGCGGACCGGCCCAGATGTAGACGGTGATCAGTGCCCAGAAGTGGACGATCGACAGGCGATAGGAATACACCGGACGCTCGGCCTGCTTCGGCACGAAGTAGTACATGATCCCGAGGAAGCCTGCGGTGAGGAAGAAGCCCACGGCGTTGTGGCCGTACCACCACTGCACCATCGCATCGGTTGCACCGGCGTAGACCGAGTAGGACTTCATCGCGGTGACCGGGATTTCCAGGTTGTTGACGATGTGCAGAATGGCCACGGTCAGGATGAAGGCGCCGAAGAACCAGTTACCGACGTAGATGTGCTTGACCTTGCGCGTCGCCAGCGTACCGAAGAAGACGACCGCATAGGCCACCCAGACGATGGTGATCAGGATGTCGATCGGCCACTCCAGTTCCGCATATTCCTTGGAGCTGGTGAAGCCCAGCGGCAGGGAGATCGCGGCGAGCAGGATGACCAGCTGCCAGCCCCAGAACGTGAACGCGGCCAACTTTGGCGCGAACAGTGTGGTCTGACAGGTACGCTGTACCGAGTAGTAGGACGTTGCGAACAGAGCACAGCCGCCGAAGGCGAAGATCACCGCGTTGGTGTGCAATGGACGTAGACGACCGAAACTGGTCCAGGGGAGGTCAAGGTTCAGAAATGGCCAGGCCAATTGTGCTGCGATGAAAACGCCGAGCCCCATCCCGACGATTCCCCACACCACCGTCATGATGGCGAATTGGCGGACCACCTTGTAACTGTAGGCGGTACTGGTTGCTGTGTTCATGTATGGGCTTCCATCCACGGGTAATGAGCAGTTTTTTTCTTTCTAATAGAAAGCGGGGCAAGGATGGGGAAAGGGCAATCTGCCGGTATTGACACGGATCAATACACACAAAGTGACAAAGGGCATCTCGTCAGGTGGAACCAGCCGTCTGGCGGCGCATGGGTGAGCCTGATCCTGGCGCATGGTGCAGGCGCACCGATGGACAGCCCGTTCATGGAACAAATGGCTGCGCGCCTTGCTGCGCGCGGGATAGCGGTTTGCCGATTCGAGTTCGCCTACATGGCGGCGCGACGTGCCGGGGCAGGCAAGCGGCCGCCCAGTCCACAGGCTCAATTGTTGGCCCAATGGCGTGAAGTCCATGCCCTGGTGCGACAGCAGGCCACAGGACCGCTGGCCATCGGTGGCAAGTCGATGGGGGGGCGAATGGCCAGTTTGCTGGCCGATGAGTTGGGCGCGGACGCGTTGGTCTGCCTGGGTTATCCGTTCTATGCCGCCGGCAAGCCGGAAAACCCTCGGGTGGCGCATCTCGCCACGCTGCAGACGCCGACCCTGGTTGTCCAGGGTGAGCGCGACGCCTTGGGTGATCATGAAACGGTGGCACAGTACGCGCTATCCCCGGCGATTGCGCTGCACTGGCTGGCCGCCGCCGATCACGATCTCAAACCGCTGAAACGCTCGGGCCTGAGCCACGACCAGCACCTCGACAGTACTGCCGATGCGATTGCCGCGTTTCTCCAGGGTGTGATCTCGCACTGAGCGCTGCCTGCAGCCGGATCGAGCGATACCGGCTGCGGCTTTTCCTAGCGGTTGAAGCGCTCGACCAGGGCGTACTGCCCTTGCGCCGTGGCGGCGAGGTCCTCGCTGAGCAGCGCAGAGCTGCGCGCGTCACCGGTGGTCTGTTCGGCCAGCTGGGCGATGGTGCTGACGTTGTTGCTGATCTCGTCGGCCACCGCGCTCTGCTGCTCCGTCGCGGACGCGATCTGCGTGGTCATGTCGATGATATTGCCCATCGCCTCATTGATCCCGCTGAGGGCCTGATCGGCCTGGACCACCTGATCGACGCCGCGCGTCGCATGCACGCGGCCATCCTCGGTGGTCTGCACGGCGTGGCGCGCCTGCGACTGAAGCTTCTCGATCAGTTGATGGATCTCACCCGTGGCACTGGCCGTTCGTTGGGCAAGCTGGCGGACTTCGTCGGCGACCACCGCGAAGCCGCGGCCACTTTCACCGGCACGCGCAGCCTCGATCGCGGCGTTGAGTGCCAGCAGGTTGGTCTGGTCGGCGATGCTCTTGATCACATCGACCACGCTGCCGATCGCCTCGCTGTCGTTGGCCAGTTGGTTGACCGCCTCGCCCGTCTTGGCGACGGACTCGGATAGCTGCTGAATGGCCTTGCGTGTCTCGGCAGTGACCGCACGGCCCTGATCGGTGAGGCGGCTGGCCTCTCGGGTCGCGTCGGCGGCCAGCGCGACGTTGCCGGCGACTTCCTGCGTCGTCGCGGCCATCTCGTTGATCGCCGTTGCGACCTGCTCGGTTTCCTGATGCTGCTGCACCAGGCCGTTGGCGCAGTTCTGTGCGAGCGAGTCGGCCTGTTTGGCTTGGCCCTGCAACTGCACGGCCATGTCCTGCAGGCGTGTGAGGCAGGTCTTCAGGTGCGCATGCTGGCTGAGCATCGCCATTTCCAGCTGGGCTTCGACGTCGCTGCTGTCGGTATACATCCGCGCGATGAGCGGGTCACTGGTGCTCTGGCTCGCCAGCTGCAACAGGCGCTTTATGCCACGTTGCTGCCAGTGCAGCGCGACCAGGCCGAACGGTACGGCCAGCAGCGCGGCGGCGATGAACCCCAATGCATGATCGAAGCTGGCCCCGACCAGAAATCCTATCTGGCTGATGACCAGAAACGGCAGCCATTTGCTCAGTACGGGCAGCCAGGTGTCGCGGCGGGGCACGCCGGACTTGCCGGAATTGATGCGCGCATACAGGGCTTCGGCTCGCTGAACCTGGTCCCGGGTCGGTTTGGTACGCACCGACTCATAGCCTGTTACCTGGCGATGTTGATCGAAAATGGGCGTGACGTAGGCGTTGACCCAATAATGGTCGCCGGTCTTGCGCCGGTTCTTGACGATGCCCATCCACGGCTTGCCCTGCTTGAGGGTCGTCCACATGTGGTCGAACACGGCCGGCGGCACATCCGGATGACGCACCAGGTTATGCGGCGCGCGAATCAGTTCGTCACGTGCGAAGCCGCTGACCTCGGCAAATATGTCGTTGCAATAGGTGATCTGGCCTTTGAGGTCGGTGGTCGAGATGAGGCGTTGCTGATCAGGAAACGCGTATTCACGCTGAGTTACGGGTTGATTGTTACGCATCGACTATCACGCCTGGCAGAGGAATCGTAGGGTGTCGCACCCGACCTTATGTTTTTCTAATGGGTCAGGCTGACCAGTTGGTCGGCCGGAGAGTGGCGTTCTTGAGCCAAAGCTGATTCGTGGATCAGCTTCTCCTGCGCACAGGCGACCAGCGGCAGCCATGGCTTAATGGTTCTGTAACGGGTTTTGGGCATTGTCGGTGCGTGTCCGGTGCTTCGCTATGCGAAGCGAACTCAGGGAGCCGGGCAGCGGGCAGGGACGTCAGGGCAGCTGGAAACCAATCGCCGAAGGACCGGCGGACGCCGATGCGAAAGGAATCGCATCGGCTTCCGGTTTCGATCAGCTCCCGATCAGCTGGCGCAGCACGTAGTGCAGAATCCCACCAGCCTTGAAGTACTGCACCTCGTTGAGCGTATCGATGCGGCTCAGCACCTGGAACGAGTCACGCGAACCATCGCCGCGCTCCACATCCACGGTCAGCATCTGGCGTGGCGCGATGTCGGCGCCTAGACCGCGGATCGACAACTTCTCCGTACCGTTCAGGCCCAGCGACTGGCGTGTCTGATCATCGACGAACTGCAATGCCAGCACGCCCATGCCGATCAGGTTGGAGCGATGGATACGCTCGAAGCTTTCGGCGATCACCGCCTTGACGCCCAGCAGATTGGTGCCCTTGGCCGCCCAGTCACGGCTGGAACCAGTGCCGTATTCCTTGCCGGCGATCACCACCAGCGGTACGCCCTCGGCCTGGTAGCGCATGGCGGCATCGTAGATCGAGAGCTTCTCGCCACTCGGCTGATAGAGCGTGTTGCCACCTTCCTCCCCGCCGAGCATCTCGTTCTTGATGCGGATATTGGCGAAGGTGCCGCGCATCATCACTTCATGGTTGCCGCGGCGCGAACCATAGGAGTTAAAGTCCTCCGGCGCCACGCCCAGCGACTGCAGATAGGTGCCGGCCGGTGAGCTGGAATTGATATTGCCGGCCGGTGAGATGTGGTCGGTGGTGATCGAGTCGCCGAACAAGGCCAGCACGCGAGCGTTTTCGACATCTGCCGGTGGGGTCGTAGGCTGGCCGATATCCTCGAAGTAGGGCGGGTTCTGCACGTAGCTGGAGCCAGCGTCCCACGCGTAGGTATCTCCGGCGCTGACTGGAATCTTCTGCCAGTGCTCGTCACCGCTGAACACGTCGGCGTAACGGCTGCGGAACATCTCGCCGTCGATGCGCGCCACCGCTTCGGCGATCTCGGCGCTGCTCGGCCAGATGTCCTTCAGATAGACCGGCTGGTTCTGTGCGTCGTACCCCAGCGGTTCGCGATCCATGTCGATGCGTGTGGTGCCGGCCAGTGCAAAGGCGACCACCAGCGGCGGTGAGGCCAGCCAGTTGGCCTTGACCAACGGATGTACGCGCCCTTCGAAGTTACGGTTGCCGGACAGTACGGAAGAAACGATTAGATCGTTATCTGTGATCGCCTGGCCGATGGCATCCGGCAGCGGCCCGGAGTTGCCGATGCAGGTGGTGCAGCCGTAGCCCACCAGGTTGAAGCCGAGTTCGTCGAGATAGCGGGTCAGGCCGGCGCGCTCGAGGTAGTCAGTCACCACCTTCGAGCCCGGCGCCAGAGAGGTTTTGACCCAGGGTTGGCGTTGCAGGCCGCGCTCGATGGCCTTCTTCGCAACCAAGCCGGCGGCCATCAGCACGTTCGGGTTCGAGGTATTGGTGCAGGAGGTGATGGCAGCGATCACCACCGCGCCGTGCTTGAGCTGGAACTGTTCACCTGCGACCGCAAACTCGGTATCGGTCTGCTGCTTGCGCCCGCTGGTTTCAAGCAGCAGGTCGAAGTTCGCGCCGATATCGCCAAGGGTCACACGATCCTGCGGTCGTTTCGGTCCGGCCACGGACGGGCGCACCTGGCTGAGATCGAGTTCCAGAGTGGCGGTGAACTCCGGATCGGGCGAGTTGGTGTCGCGCCACATGCCCTGCGCCTTGCTGTAGGCCTCGACCAGCGCGATGCGTTCTTCATTGCGGCCTGTCAGGCGCAGGTAATCGATGGTCACCTGGTCGACCGGGAAGAAGCCGCAGGTGGCGCCGTATTCCGGGGCCATGTTGCCGATGGTGGCGCGGTCAGCCAGCGGCAGGTGATCCAGGCCGGGGCCGAAGAACTCGACGAACTTGCCGACCACGCCGTGCTTGCGCAGCATCTGCGTCACGGTCAGCACCAGGTCGGTGGCGGTGACACCTTCATTGAGCTTGCCGGTCAGGCGGAAGCCGATCACTTCCGGGATCAGCATCGACACCGGCTGGCCGAGCATTGCCGCCTCGGCCTCGATGCCGCCGACACCCCAGCCCAGTACGCCGAGGCCATTGATCATGGTGGTGTGCGAGTCGGTGCCGACCAGGGTATCCGGATAGGCGAAGGTTTCGCCGTTCTCTTCGCGGGTCCAGACCACCTGGCCGAGGTATTCCAGATTCACCTGGTGACAGATGCCGGTGCCCGGCGGCACTACGGCGAAGTTGTCGAAGGCCTGCTGGCCCCAGCGCAGGAACTCGTAGCGCTCGCCGTTGCGCTGCATCTCGATCTCGACGTTCTGCTCAAATGCCTGATCGTTGCCGAAACGGTCGACCATCACCGAGTGGTCGATGACCAGATCCACCGGCGACAGCGGGTTGATCTTCTGCGGATCACCGCCGGCTTTGGCCACGGCGTCGCGCATGGCTGCAAGATCGACGACCGCCGGGACGCCGGTGAAGTCCTGCATCAGTACGCGGGCAGGGCGATACTGGATCTCCATCGTGGAACTGCGGGTATCCAGCCAGCTCACCAGGGATTTCAGGTCGTCGGCGCGCACCGTCTGGTTGTCTTCCCAGCGCAGCAGGTTTTCCAGCAGCACCTTCAGTGACGTGGGCAGGCGGCTGATATCGCCGAGTTGGGCGGCTGCGTCGGGCAGGCTGTAGTAGTGGTAGGTCTTGCCGGCAACTTCGAGGCTGCGGCGGCAATTCAGGCTATCCAGGGAAGGCATTCCTCATCTCCTTGTGCCCACACGGTAAGGGCTGGCTGATGAACGAGCGGTGAAACCCATGGGGCTTCGCTACTGCACTGGACCGGGTCATGCAGGCGAGGGTTCCCGTGGTCGGCTATGATGCGCGGCTTTGACGCTGGCCCGACCGCTGACAGGATTCGAACATGAACACATTGCTGCTGCATTGCCGCCCCGGTTTCGAGGGCGAGGTTTGTGCGGAAATCAGCGAGCACGCCGCTGTCCTGGAAGTGGCCGGCTACGCCAAGGCGCGGCCCGAGAGTGCCTGTGCGGAATTCATCTGCAGCGAAAGTGGCGGCGCCGAGCGGCTGATGCGCAAGCTGCGTTTCGCCGAACTAATCTTTCCGCGGCAATGGGCGCGCGGCGAGTATCTGCAACTTCCTGAAACGGATCGTATCAGCGTCCTGCTGGAGTATCTGGCGAGCTATCCGGTGTGCAGCAGCCTGTGGCTGGAAGTGCTGGATACCAACGACGGCAAGGAGCTTTCCAACTTCTGCCGCAAGTTCGAGGCGCCGCTACGCAAGGCACTGATCAAGGCCGGCCGCCTCGACGAGCAGGGCAACGGCCCGCGACTGTTGTTGACCTTCAAGAGTGGCCGTGAGGTGTTCGTCGGTATTGCCGAGGTGAACAACAGCGCCTTGTGGCCGATGGGCATCCCGCGACTGAAGTTTCCACGCCTGGCGCCCAGCCGCTCCACGCTCAAGCTGGAGGAGGCCTGGCACCATTTCATCCCGCGCGACCAGTGGGATGCGCGTTTGGCGGCGGGCATGACCGGCGTCGATCTCGGCGCAGCGCCGGGTGGCTGGACCTGGCAGCTGGTAAATCGGCACATCAAGGTCAGTGCAGTGGACAACGGACCGATGGACGCCGATCTGATGGATTCCGGGCTGGTCGAGCATTTTCGCGCCGATGGCTTTACCTTCCGCCCGCGCAAGCCGGTGAACTGGATGGTCTGCGATATCGTCGAAAAGCCGGCGCGCAATGCCGCGCTGCTGGAAACCTGGATCGGCGAAGGCCTGTGTCGCGAGGCGGTGGTCAACCTCAAGCTGCCGATGAAGCAGCGCTATGCCGAGGTCAAGCGGCTGCTGGAGCGCATCGCCGATGGCCTGGCCGCGCGCGGCGTCAAGGCCAGCATCGGCTGCAAGCAGCTGTACCACGACCGCGAAGAGGTGACCTGCCACCTGCGGCGTCTCTGATCAGCCAGCGGATGACCCGCCTGCGCGCATGCGTAACAATGCACGCCAGTTTTCCGGAGCCCAAGATGACCCAATCAGCTGAAATGTCCGTCGATGCCGTGCTCGATGCCAGCGGCCTGAACTGCCCCGAGCCGGTGATGATGCTGCACAACAAGGTGCGCGATCTGGCCGGTGGTGCGCTGCTCAAGGTGATCGCGACCGATCCCTCGACCCAGCGAGATATTCCGAAGTTCTGCATCTTTCTTGGCCATGACCTGGTCGAGCAGCAGGAAGCGGCTGGCACCTACCTCTACTGGATTCGCAAGAAGAGCGAATGAGCGACGCGGCTGCACGCTCGTTCGCAGCCTCAGCCCAGCTCCTCCCGGGCAGCACCCGTTTGCTGGCGCCGCCACATGCGGGTCAGCCAGCGCCAGGCGATCCAGCCCCCGCCGATCAGATAGATAAGCCCACCGGGTACCCACATGATCAGGCCGGCGAGTTGCTGGTCGTCCACCGAGCGACCTTCGCCATAGAACGAGACGGTGCCGAAGGTGAGCAGGGCGCCCAGCAGGCCGGTGTGCATCAGCGTCAGCAACACGGCCATCAACGCCTGGGGCACCTGCTTCGGATTGGCGCGCAGCACCGACCACCAGAACAGCCAACCGGTGAACAGGAAGCACGCATGTTCGAAGGCGTGCCACCAGAGGTTGTCCAGCGCCAGCACATAGAGCTTCGGCGTGTGCCAGATCCAGATGATCGCACCATGCAGCAGCGCCAGCAGCGTGGGGTAGCGGCCGGCGCGCAGAATGCCGGTCCACAGCGGCTGGGCAAAGCGGCCGGTGACGCCGCGCCATTGCGGCAGCGGCCGGGCCATCGCCCACAGCGGCGCGATCACGATGATGAACAGCATGTGCTGGGTCATGTGCCAGCTGGTGCTGCTTTCCGCCCAGTCGTCGATGGGGCCGAAAACCGAGAACACCGCCAGCAGCATGGCGCTGTGAAAGCAGAGGGCCTCGCTCCGCCGCGGCGGTACCTTGCGGGCGCCCAGCACATAGAGCAGCCAGGCGGCCGCGACCAGCACCGCCGTGAGCAGCAATGGCGCGCGGTCCAGCAGGTGGGCATCGAACAGGCCATGGGCCTGCGCCGATACCGGCAGGAAGATGGCGGTCAAGGCTGCAGCGGCTGCCCAGCGCATCGGCGGTCGGATTACAGGCATGGCGGAATCTGCAGCAGCGGAATGCCGACGAACAGGGTGGCCAGCGCGGCAATGAAGTGAATACCGGCAGCCAGCTTGGTGACGAACTGCTGCCGCTCGTTCAGCTCATGGGGTGGTCGCGACAGGCGCCAGAAGTAACGCGCCAGCCAGAACAATAGTGCAAGGGTAAGCAGGGTCAGCACGCCGAGGCTGCCGTTCAGCCAGTTCCACACCCCGTCCGCGGGGTCCGGTGGGCTTACCTTGCAGATCACCGCCTGGCCACCGTACATCGCGACAAACCACAGGCTCCAGATGATCAGGCCGATCGGGATCTGCACCGGGTGAAAGGGCGACGTGCGTGCATAGGCCATCAGGCACCCCCCCAGGTCGCCGGGAACAACACGATCGCCGCATAGCTGACCCACAGCACACCCAGGTTGTAGTACCAGAGCTGCTCGACCACGATGGGCTCGTATGGCGCTTTATCGCCCACGTAACCGAGGGCTACCCGCCACGCCTGCAGTCCGGTCAGTACGGCTGCCAGCGTGCAGTGAATCAGGTTGTACGCCAGCATCACGAAGATCACTGCATCGTGGGCGGTTTCGGTCGGCGCCAGGCCGGCCGACAGCATCAGCCAGAGCAGCAGCGCCGATTGAATGAAGGCGACGATCGCCAACACGGCAAGTTGCCCCATCAGCCCGCGATGCATACCGGCGCGCAGACGCTTGATCAGCTGGTGCAGCCAGAGCGTGCCGGCACTCAGTAACACGGTGCTGGCCAGCATCAACCAACCGTTCAGGTCGCTGTCCGGCACCTGCCATTGCGGCGACACGGTCCACAGATAGAACCAGCCGAACAGCAGCGAAAGGTACAGCGCGCCATTGGCCAGCAGCGTCACGCCCATGCCCCACAGGCCCGGGCCGTCGAACGTACGCGAGTGCAGCGGTGGCTCGCCCGGTTGGGTATGGGCGTCCGGCGCGGCAGCAGGATGGGCGCCGTTTTCCCAGGACCAGCGCAGCAGCACGATCAGCGTCGCCACGGTGGCGATGATCGCGAGGATGTACGCTTTGTTCAGCAGGCTCAGGCAGAGCACCGCAAGGAACACCGAGGCAATGAACGGCAGCCAGCTGTTGCCAGGCAAATGAATGATCTCGCGGACCTTGCCCGTCAGCGGATCACTGCCCCAGGTCTCCCGTCGACCGTGGTCGATCACCGTCAGCGCATGTTCGCCGCGGGCGATGCTGTCGGGCAGGTCCGGGTCTTTCCACAGTGGATGACGGTCCGTCACATCGGGCAGGCTGACGAAGTTGTACGCGCTGGGCGGCAGGCTGGTGGCCCACTCGAGGGTATCGGCTTTCCAGGGGTTCTTCGGTGCCGGGATGCCGAAGCGGAAATGCAGGATGATGTCCAGCAGGATGGTGGCGACACCCACGGCCATGATGAAGCTGCCGATCGACGACACCAGGTTGGGCATGTCCCAGCCGAGGCCGGTGTCATAGGTGTAGACGCGCCGTGGCATGCCGATCAGGCCCGTCCAGTGCATGATCATGAAGGTCACGTTGAAGCCGATGAAGAACAGCCAGAAGCCCCAGCGGCCGAGCTTTTCCGACGGCATGCGCCCGGAGAAGTGCGGCAGCCAGTAGTACAGACCGGCCATCAGCGGGAACAACATGCCGCCCACCAGCACGTAGTGCATGTGCGCGACGACGAAATGGGTGTCGTGTACCTGCCAGTCGAACGGCACCAGCGCCAGCATTACCCCGGTCAGGCCGCCGGCGACGAAGACGATCAGAAAGCCCACCAGCCAGAGCATTGGCACTCTGTACACCGGTTTGCCGAGCCAGAGCGTCGCCAGCCAGGCGAAGATCTGCACGCCGGTCGGGATTGCCACCAGCATGCTCGCCGCCGAGAAGAATGCCGTGGCCAGCTGCGGAATGCCCACCGTGAACATGTGGTGCACCCATAGTCCGAAGCTGATGAAGCCGGTGGTCAGTACGCCCAGCACGACCCAGCGGTAGCCCACCAGCGGGCGCTGGCAGAACACTGGAATCAGCGTGGAGACGATGCCGGCGCCGGGCAGGAAGATGATGTACACCTCCGGGTGACCGAACAGCCAGAACAGGTGCTGCCAAAGCACCGGATCGCCACCGCGGGCGACATCGAAGAACGGCATGCCGGCCGCGCGTTCCAGTTCCAGCAGGATGGAGCCGAGGATCAGCGGCGGAAAACCGACCACGATCATCATCGCCATCACCAGGATGTACCAGGCGTACAGCGGCATCTTGTGCAGCGCCATGCCGTTGGTGCGGGTGCGCAGGATCGATACCACCAGTTCGACGCCGGCGGATACCGCGGAAATCTCCACGAAGGTGATTCCCAGCAGCCAGAAATCCGAGTTCACCCCCGGCGTATGTGCCGAGCTGGACAGCGGCGTGTACATGAACCAGCCGGCCTTGGGCGCGACGTCGAGAAAGATGCTCGACAGCAGGATCAGCCCGCCGAACAGGTAGCAGTAGTAGCCCAGGGCGGAAAGGCGCGGGAAGACCAGGTCGCGGGCGCCGATCATCTTCGGGATCAGGTAGACCGCCAACCCCTCCATCATCGGCACCGCGAAGAGGAACATCATCACCGTGCCGTGCATGGTGAAGACCTGGTTGTAGACGTCCGGCTCCATCAGCTCGTAGCCGGGGAGGGCGAGCTGTGTGCGGATCAGCATCGCCAGCAGGCCGCCGACGAGGAAGAAGAAGGCTCCGGTGACCAGAAAGCGCAGACCGATGCTGGTGTGGTTGACGATGGTCAGCGCACGCCAACCACGGGGGTTGCCCCAGACCTCGTTGAACTGGTCCTGCAACTGGTCGAGATCGGTAGCGGGCGCGCCGCTCTTCGGGGTCGGTGTCATGGAGCGAGTGTCTCCAGCCAGTCGGCAAGCTGGCCGAGGGTTTCTTCGGGAATGTCGTCGTGCCGCGGCATAGCGTTACCGTGCTTGAGGCTCTGGTGATCGCTCAGCCAGCGGCGCAGGCCGTCTGCATCGTTGGTGATCACGCCGGCGCCGAGGGTCGGACGGGTGGCGAGATCGCTCAGGTCCGGTGCGCGATTGCCCTCGCTGACGCCCGCGACGCGGTGGCATTGCCCGCAGCGCTCGGCGAAGACGCGACCGGCATCGCCGCTGGGTGGCTGGTGCTGCAGCTCACGGCGGGTCTCGATCCAGCTGGCAAAAGCGTCAGCTTCCAGCGCCTCCACGTGCAGAATCATGTGCGCATGCTGGCTGCCGCAGAACTCCGAGCATTGTCCGCGGAAAATTCCGCTCTGCGAGGCCTGCACGCGCAGGGTGTTGGTCCGGCCGGGAACCATGTCCAGCTTGCCGCCCAGGCGTGGCACCCAGAACGAGTGGATCACGTCCGCGCTGGTAACCTCGACGTCCACCGGGCGATCGACCGGCAGGATGAATTGGTTGGCCGTCACCACCCCGCTTTCCGGGTAGCGCACCTCCCACCACCATTGGTGGCCGATAACCTGGATGCGCAGCGGTTGCTCGCCTTCGACCGGCAACGGCAGCATGCCGCGCCCGGTGGGAATGCCGAACGCCAGCAGGGCGATGATGGTGACGGTGGGCAGGATCAGGCCGCCGCCGATGATCCAGCGACGATTGATCCGTTTGGCTTCTTCGGCGGTGTGCGTTCGCGGGCGGCGCAGCATCGCGTAGATCCACAGCGCGCTCACTACCAGCAGCACCACCACGGAAAAGCCGAACATCGCCCACCAGACGTTCGCCACGTCGCGGGCCATCGGGCCGGCCGGTGAAAGCGCCGATTGCGGACCGTCGCAGGCCGCGAGTAAAGGAACTGCCAGCGCCAGCGTGGTCCATTTGAAAGGGTTGCCGCCTCGTCTCGACCACCGGGCGGCCCGTTTCACTTCAGTGCCTGGGAGGGCCGGATGGCCACAGAACGCGAGTCGATCAACAGCAACGCCGCCATTGCCGGCCATCCGCTGCACCCGATGATGATTCACTTCCCCGTCGCGGCGTTGATCGGCCTGGTGCCGGCGGATCTCGCCTACCTGTGGACGCTTGACGAATTCTGGTGGCGCGCTGGCCTCTGGCTTTCCGGTGTGGGTGCGATCGGCGGCTGGATCGCCAGCGTCGCCGGCGTGATCGATCTGGTCACCGTGCAGCAGATTCGCCGCAAGGTGACCGCGTGGTGCCATGCGATCCTGGCGGTGATGATGCTTTCCCTGGCCTCGCTGAACTGGCTGTTGCGCTACCAGGGCATGGATCGCGGTGACGGCGACGCCATGTGGGGACTCTACCTGTCGTTGCTGACCGCCGTGCTGATCTCGCTGGCGGCCTTTCTCGGCGGGCGCCTGGTCTACGAGCACGCGGTTGGTGTGGACATTGAAGGTGATGGGCCGTAAGCGCGAGTCGCGACGGATCGAGTCGTCTCCTGGCGACCTGCCGGGCTGCGCCGCGCAATGGCGCTGAAGGTGAACGAATCGGGCCGGAGAGTCGGTCATGCGAGGCGGTCGTTCCTTGAGGTCAGAAGGGCTTGGCCAGCACCAGCCACAGAGTCAGGGCGATCAGCACGGGCACCATCACGCCCAAGGTGATGCACTGGTATGTGACGCCACGCTCCGGCTCGCGTTCGATGCGCAGGACGAGAACGCCGCACAGCGCATGACAGAGCGCCATCGCCGTCACTACCGTGAGCTTCATGATCAGCCAGCCTGCCAGTGTGCCGTCGCGCAGGAACAGCGCCGTGCCGGAGCCGATCGCCAGCAGCGCAGCCGGGGTGCTGATGAGGGTGAAGACCATGCGGGTGAGGTGTGCATGGTCACGGTAGAAGAGCTGATCGCTACGCTTGGTGCCCGCCGCGATCAGCGCCGGGAGATAGAGCAGCGAGCCGCACCAGCAGAGCAGGGCGGCGAAGTGCAGCAGTTTGAGCAAGGGCATGCCGGTCTCCATCCTGCCTGACGCGAGTCTGAGGATGTGACAGCCCTGCTTCAGGGCAGTTCGTCGTGCCGTTGGTGGTGCACCGGGGTGGCGACCCAGCCCGCGCGACGGTTGGCTCGTGTCAGTCGCGCACCTCGCCTCCGCGCCGCTCGAACAGTTGGCTGCCGCAGCGGCTGCAGAAGGCCGCATTGGGCTCGTGGGTGAGCTTGTCGCAGGTCGGGCAGCTGTGACGCAGGCTGTCCTGGCGCATGGCATTCGCCAGCTCGGCGGTGAAGATGCCGGTCGGCACGGCGATGATCGAATAACCAGTGATCATCACCATCGTCGCCAGCGCCTTGCCCAACGGCGTATGCGGAACGATATCGCCGAAGCCGACCGTGGTCAGTGTGACCACCGCCCAGTAGATGCTTATCGGAATGCTGGTGAAGCCATTGCCTGGCCCTTCGATCACATACATCAGCGTGCCGTAAACGATGATCAGGGTGGTTACGCTGACGAGGAAGACGATGATCTTCTGCCGGCTGCCCTGCAGCGCCACCAGCAGGAAGTTCGCCTGGCTCAGGTAGGGCGTGAGCTTGAGTACACGGAAAATCCGCAGCATGCGGACGATGCGTACCACCAGCAGGTACTGCGCATCGGGTAGCAGCAGGGCGATGAAGGCCGGCAGCACCGAGAGCAGGTCCACCGCGCCGTAGAAGCTGAAGATGTATTTGCGTGGCTCGGGGTGGGTGTAGATGCGCACCAGGTATTCCAGGGCGAATATCGTGGTGAATCCCCATTCCAGAGTGGTCAGCAGCTCCCCGTGGCGCTCATTGAAGGAGGCGATGCTGTCGACCATCACCACGACCAGACTGGCGAGGATGATCACCAGCAGCCAGGTATCGAAGCGTTTTCCCGCTGGGGTATTGGTGAAAAAGATGATGACGTATAGCCGTTCGCGCCAGCTCATCGCTTTCAAGGAGTCGTTATCCATTCGCTGTGGTCTCTCGCATGGGTTGCAGGTCAGCGGGTCGCCTGCCAAAGCGGCTCATTAAAGCATTGCGACCGTGATGCTGCATGCCCGGCGGTGGCGCGGACCGCTCGCCGTTGGTAACGTCACTTTGCCTGATTCGCGCTTAGCGCATAGTCTGAATACAGGCGCAGCCAGCAGTTGGAGAGTTCCATGCCCGATTCCCAGTTGGTCGACCCGTTCGGCCGGCGCATCACCTACCTGAGGTTATCGGTAACCGATCGCTGCGATTTTCGCTGCACCTACTGCATGAGCGAAGACATGGTCTTCGCTCCCCGCGCGCAGATACTTACCCTCGAAGAGCTCTATGCCGTGGCCGATGCCTTCATCAGTCTCGGTGTCAAACGCATTCGCGTGACCGGCGGTGAGCCGTTGGTGCGCAAGGGTCTGGCCGGCCTGCTGGCGCAACTGGGCGCGCGCAGCGAGCTCGAAGACCTGGCCATCACCACCAACGGTTCACAGTTGCCAAGTCTGGCGCAGGCGCTGCGTGATGCCGGCGTGAAGCGCCTGAACATCAGCCTCGACTCGCTCAAGCGCGACCGCTTCGCCGCACTGACCCGCCGTGACCGCCTCGATCAGGTACTGGCAGGCATCGAGGCGGCACGCGCTGCTGGCTTCAAGCGGATCAAGCTCAACAGCGTGGTGCAGAAGGGGCGCAACGACGACGAGATTCTCGATCTGGTGGAGTTCGCCATCGAGCGCGGCCTGGATATCAGCTTCATCGAGGAGATGCCGCTGGGCAGCGTGTCCAGTCATCAGCGCCAGATCACCTTCTGCTCGAGTGACGAAGTGCGCGAACGGATCGAGGCGCGGCATACCCTGGTACGCAGCAGTCATGCCACCGGCGGCCCGTCGCGTTACTGGCAGGTAGCGGGTAGCGAAACACAGGTCGGCTTCATTTCGCCCCACAGCAACAACTTCTGCGGCAGTTGCAACCGCGTCCGCGTGACTGCCGAAGGCAAGCTGGTGCTATGCCTCGGCCACGAGGGCGCGCTGGATCTGAAAAGCCTGATGCGCCGGCATCCGGGCGATGGCGAACGCCTGCGCAATGCGCTGGTGGACGCACTGCAACTCAAGCCGGAGAAACATCACTTCCGCACTGATGAGCAGGTTCAGGTGGTGCGCTTCATGAGCATGACGGGCGGCTGACGAATCGTCTTTCCAGCCCGAGCGCCGCTTGCAGTTCCGATGCCTTCACCTGCCACACCGTTCTGTGCGCCGCCACGCTGCGAGCGGAGCCAGGCTGCGTGATAAACTCCCTGGCTTCTTGCCGGTACCCATTCGATGCCAGGATTTCCGATGTTCACGGCGACCCCGCTTGTTCGTTCCCACGCTGACTGCCACGGATAGGCCGCATGCGACTGAAAAGCATCAAACTCGCCGGCTTCAAATCCTTCGTCGATCCCACCACGGTCAGCTTCCCCAGCAACATGGCGGCGGTGGTCGGCCCGAACGGCTGCGGCAAATCCAACATCATCGACGCCGTGCGCTGGGTAATGGGCGAAAGCTCGGCTAAGAACCTGCGTGGTGAGTCGATGACGGACGTCATCTTCAATGGCTCTAACACGCGAAAGCCGGTAACCCAGGCGAGCATCGAGCTGATCTTCGATAACTCCGACGGCACGTTGACCGGTGAGTACGCAGCCTTCGCCGAAATTTCCATCCGCCGCCGCGTCACCCGCGACTCGCAGAACACCTACTTTCTCAACGGCGTGAAGTGCCGACGCCGCGATATTACCGATATCTTCCTCGGCACCGGGCTCGGGCCGCGCAGTTACTCGATCATCGAGCAGGGCATGATCTCCAAACTGATCGAGGCCAAGCCCGAGGACCTGCGCAACTTCATCGAGGAAGCGGCCGGCATCTCCAAGTACAAGGAGCGCCGGCGCGAAACCGAGAACCGTATTCGTCGGACGCACGAGAACCTGGCTCGCCTGACCGACCTGCGCGAAGAGCTGGAACGCCAGCTCGAACGTCTGCACCGTCAGGCGCAGTCGGCGGAGAAATATCAGGAATACAAGGCCGAAGAGCGTCAGCTTAAGGCGCAGCTGTCGGCACTGCGCTGGCAGGCCTTGAACGAGCAGGTCGGCCAGCGCGAGCAGGTCATTGGCGATCAGGAAGTCGCCTTCGAAGCGCTGGTCGCCGAGCAGCGCAACGCCGACGCGAGCATCGAACGCCTGCGTGACGGCCACCACGAACTGTCCGAGCGCTTCAACCAGGTGCAGGGTCGCTTCTATTCGGTTGGCGGCGATATCGCCCGGGTCGAGCAAAGCATCCAGCACGGCCAGCAGCGCCTGCGTCAGTTGCAGGACGATCTGCGCGAGGCGGAGCAGGCGCGTCTGGAGACCGAATCACACCTCGGTCACGACCGCACGCTGCTGGCCACGCTCGGCGAGGAATTGGCGATGCTCGAGCCTGAGCAGGAGCTCTCCGGCGCCGCCGCGGAGGAATCTGCCGTCCAGCTGGAAGAGGCTGAAGCGGCCATGCAGGGCTGGCAGGAACAATGGGAACGCTTCAATCAGCTCAGCGCTGAGCCACGCCGCGTGGCTGAGGTCCAGCAGTCGCGCATCCAGCAGCTGGAGCAGAGTCTGGAACGGCTGGCCGAACGTCAACGTCGGCTGGATGACGAACGTGCGCTGCTGGCTACCGATCCTGAAGATGTGGCGATTCTCGAGCTGGGCGAGCAGCTTGCCGCCAGTAAGCTCGATCTCGAAGCGCTGGCCGCGGCCGGCGATGCACTCAATGAACGCCTGGAGCAATTGCGTGAAGCGTTGCAGCAGGCGGCCCAGACGCAGCAGCAGGCGCAGGGTGATCTGCAGCGTCTGAATGGCCGCATTGCCTCGCTGGAGGCGCTGCAGCAGGCGGCGATGGATCCCGGCAAAGGCGTCGGCGAGTGGCTGCGTGAGCAAGGGTTGGAAAAGCGCCCGCGCCTAGCCGAAGGGCTGCGTGTCGAGCCCGGTTGGGAAGTGGCGGTGGAAACCGTGCTGGGCGCCGATCTGCATGCCGTGCTGCTGGATGATTTTGCGGCGATCGACTTCGAGGGCTTCGAGCAGGGCGACCTGCGGCTGGTCAGCCCTGCAAATGGCGGTGCGCGCCGCGCTGGCAGCTTGCTCGATCTGGTCGAGTCTGCTCTGGATCTGTCGCCCTGGCTGGGCGACGTGCATCCGGTCGATTCGCTGGAGCAGGCGCTGGCCGCGCGCTCGGGTCTCAATGATGGCGAAAGCCTGGTAAGCCGCGACGGCTACTGGGTCGGTCGGCATTTTCTGCGGGTGCGGCGCGCCAGCGAGGCCGAATCCGGTGTGCTCGCCCGCGGGCAGGAACTGGAGCGGTTACAGGCAGAGCGCGAAGAGCGTGAAACCGCCCTGGCGGCAGTTGAAGAGCGCATCGCTGAGTTGCGTAGCGATCAGGCCCGTCTCGAAGACGAGCGCGAGCAGCAGCGTCGTCGGCAGCAGGAGGAAGCTCGCAGCCATAGCGATCTCAAGGCGCAGCTATCTGCCGGGCAAGCGCGCCTCGAGCAGTTGGCGCTGCGCCGCCAGCGCCTGGATGAAGAGCTTTCCGAGCAGAACGAACAGCGCGAGATCGAGACCGAACAGCTCGGCGAGGCGCGTCTGCAACTACAGGACGCGCTGGATGCGATGGCCCAGGACACCGAGCAGCGCGAGACATTGCTGGCCAGTCGCGACGGCATTCGCGAGCGCCTCGATCGCATTCGCCAGGATGCCCGTCAGCACAAGGACCAGGCGCATCAGCTGGCGTTGCGGGTCGGTTCACTCAAGGCGCAGCACGAGTCCACCCGGCAGGCGCTGGAACGATTGGAGCAACAATTCGAACGTGCCATCGAGCGCCGCGAGCAGCTGACGCTGAACCTGGAGGAGGGGGAGGCACCGCTGGAAGAACTGCGCATGAAGCTCGAAGAGCTGCTGGAGCGTCGCATGGGTGTCGAAGACGAACTCAAGCATGCGCGACTGGCCCTGGAAGACGCCGACCGCGAGCTGCGTGATGCCGAAAAACGCCGCACTCAGGCCGAGCAGCAAGCGCAGCTGCTACGTGGGCAGCTGGAGCAGCAAAGGCTGGATTGGCAAGGGCTGAGCGTCCGCCGCAAGGCGTTGCAGGACCAGCTGCAGGAGGACGGCTACGATCTGCATGGCGTGCTTGGCACGCTCCCTGCCGATGCAGACGAGCCGCGTTGGGAGGCGGAGCTGGAGCGCCTTGGCCAGCGCATTCAGCGCCTGGGCCCGATCAACCTCGCGGCGATCGATGAGTACCAGCAGCAATCGGAACGCAAACGTTACCTCGATGCGCAGAACGATGATCTGGTCGAGGCGCTGAATACGCTGGAAAACGTCATCCGCAAGATCGACCGGGAAACTCGCAACCGCTTCAAAGAGACCTTCGATCAGATCAACGGTGGCCTACAGGCGCTTTTCCCGAAAGTGTTCGGCGGCGGCAATGCCTATCTGGAACTTACCGGAGAAGATTTACTCGATACCGGGGTGGCGATCATGGCGCGCCCGCCCGGAAAGAAGAACAGCACCATTCACCTGCTTTCCGGTGGCGAAAAGGCGTTGACGGCGTTGGCGCTGGTTTTTGCCATCTTCCAGCTCAACCCCGCGCCGTTCTGCATGCTCGATGAAGTTGACGCACCGCTGGATGATGCGAACGTCGGTCGATACGCGCGCTTGGTGAAGGATATGTCGGAGAAAGTGCAATTCATCTACATCACCCACAACAAGATCGCCATGGAAATGGCCGATCAGCTGATGGGTGTGACCATGCATGAGCCGGGCTGCTCACGCCTGGTGACGGTCGACGTCGAACAGGCCGTTGCACTCGTCGAAGCCTAGGATTAAGCCGCGTGTTTGAGCATTTTTGATACAAGGAACGCTATAAAAAGAGAACTACCGCACGGTGCAAAGTTACCGTTCGTCGTGCTAGCTTAGAGCACAATTTTTGCGATGCGCTTGAAGCAGTCCCAAGTGACTGTTCGTTGCGTCTTTATCATCGAATTCAGAGGTTAAAGCATTAATGGATATCGGTCTGCGCGAGTGGCTGATCGTCATCGGCATCATTGTCATTGCCGGCATTCTGTTCGACGGCTGGCGTCGCATGCGCGGTGGCAAGGGCAAGCTGAAATTCAAGCTGGACCGCAGCCTCTCCAACCTTCCCGATGCCGACGATTCTCCGGAGCTTCTAGGCCCGGCGCGCGTGGTTAATCGAGATCATGAGCCTTCTCTGGATGAGGGCGACATGCCGACGATGAGTGCGCGCGAGTCCGGCAAAAAGCGCCGGCAGAACGAACCCTTTCAGGGCGACCTCCAACTCAACAGCGACGAGCCCGTGCCGACGCTGCTCGATCCGGTTGTTGGTGATGACGAGGAAGGGAAAGATCAGCCGCAGAAGGAACTGGCGCCCGTCGAGGAAGTACTCGTCATCAACGTCATTTGCCGTGATCCTCACGGTTTCCGTGGTCCGGCGCTGCTGCAGAACATTCTCGAGAGTGGCCTGCGCTTCGGCGAAATGGACATCTTCCATCGCCACGAAAGCATGGCCGGCAATGGCGAGGTGCTGTTCTCCATGGCCAATGCCGTCAAGCCTGGTACTTTCGATCTGGACGACATCGATCACTTCACCACGCCGGCCGTGAGCTTCTTCCTCGGTCTGCCCGGCCCACGCCATCCCAAGCAGGCCTTCGATGTCATGGTTGCTGCGGCGCGCAAGCTGTCCCAGGAGCTCAACGGCGAGCTGAAGGATGACCAGCGCAGCGTTCTCACCGCCCAGACCATCGAGCACTACCGCCAGCGCATAGTCGAGTTCGAGCGCCGGCAGATGACCATCAAGCAGCGTTGAGTGATATTTGCACCGGGCCTTGCGCCCGGTGTTGTTTGTTAGCAGACGTGGCTTGCTCGCGCCGTCTCATGCTCATGTCTCCAGTGCAGCCATTCCATTGACGGGCGCGCTCCGCCTCTGTCCATCAGTGAGCAGTTTGATTCGGGATGGCTGAGGCCGTCCCGCTGCGCTTCCAGCCTCCGACTAGCCAAAGCCGCGAACCTGCCTTCGATTGCGCATTCGGCTAGAATCTGACGCCTCACTATCAACCAAGGCGCGCTGATACGGTCTGAATCAGCACAGCCCCAGCCACGGCTCCGTCTTATGCCTTCCGCCCAAACTGCCGCCGAGCGCATCGCCGAACTGCGCGGCGAAATTGACGCCCACAACTATCGCTACTACGTGCTCGACGAGCCGAGCGTTCCTGACGCCGAGTACGACCGTCTGTTCAATGAACTCAAGGCGCTCGAAGCAGAGCACCCGGAACTGGTGACGCCTGAGTCGCCAACCCAGAGGGTCGGTGGCGCGGCGCTGGCGGCGTTCGGTCAGGTGCGCCACGAAGTGCCGATGCTGAGTCTGGGCAATGCCTTCGAGGAGCAGGATCTGCTCGATTTCGACCGCCGCGTGCGCGAAGGGCTGGATCTGCCGGCGGGCGACCTGTTCGGCGATGACGCTGTGGTCGAGTACAGCTGCGAACCCAAACTGGATGGTCTGGCGGTCAGCCTGCTTTATGAGAACGGTCATCTGGTGCGCGGCGCCACCCGGGGCGATGGCAGCACGGGTGAGGACATCAGCGCCAACGTGCGCACCGTACGCAACATTCCATTGAAGCTGCATGGCAGTGGCTGGCCTGCGGTACTCGAGGTGCGCGGCGAGATCTACATGCCGAAGGCCGGCTTCGAAGCGCTCAACGCGCGACAGCTGGAAAGCGGCGGCAAACCCTTCGCCAATCCTCGCAACGCCGCTGCTGGAAGCCTGCGTCAGTTGGATTCGAAGATCACTGCCAGCCGTCCGCTCGAACTTTGTGCCTACGGCGTAGGGCGCAGCGATGGCGAGCTGCCGGGTACGCACATCGGGATTCTCGAGGCGCTGAAAAGCTGGGGCCTGCCCATCAGTCGAGAGCTGAAACTGGCCAAGGGCGTCGCCGAATGCCGCGCCTATTACGACGCCATCGGTGAAAAGCGCGACGCGCTGCCTTACGAAATCGACGGTGTGGTGTTCAAGGTCAACGCGGTCGCGCAGCAGCGTGAGCTGGGCTTCCGGGCGCGCGAGCCGCGCTGGGCCATCGCCCACAAGTTTCCCGCGCGGGAGGAAATCACCGAACTGCTCGATGTGGAATTCCAGGTCGGCCGCACCGGTGCGATCACCCCGGTCGCACGGCTAAAGCCCGTGCAGGTGGCGGGCGTTACGGTGTCCAACGCGACGCTGCACAACATGGATGAAGTGGCACGCCTCGGCGTGATGATCGGCGACACGGTGATCGTCCGGCGCGCCGGCGACGTCATCCCGCAGATTCTCGGTGTGATCGCGGAGCGCCGTCCGATG
>LNAP01001723.1_pt1 | contig 22920 bp, 20 predicted proteins | sample 602601 | NCBI WGS metagenome assembly LNAP01 (sample SAMN02440304, study PRJNA202911) | soil metagenome | biome: Subtropical and temperate rainforests or woodlands; isolation source: soil samples (1 kg each in a 20% v/v slurry with milli Q water) were... ...
GACAAAGGCCGTCCGCCGCGCGAGCGTTTTGAAGGCCGGGACAAGGGCCGCGACCGCGAGCAGGGCCGCGACCAAGGCCGTGACAAGGGCAAGTTCGGTGGCGGCCGCGACAAGGGCGGCCGCGACTTCGGCGGGCGTGACAAGGGCAAAGGCGGGCGCGACAGCGGCCCCTCGCACCGGCAATACGCCACCAGCGCCAACCCGCGCGAACGCGATCGTCCGATCGATCCGAATTCGCCGTTCGCAAAACTCGCCGCGCTACGGGAGCAACTCGCGGGTAACAAGGATCGTTAGTTTATTTGGACCGCCAGCGTCTCGATAAATGGTTGTGGCACGCGCGGGTGGTGAAGGCCCGTACCAGCGCCGCTGCATTGGTCGAGGCTGGCCATGTCCGCATCAACGGCGTGCGCGAGAAGGCGCCGGGTCATTCCGTCAAGGCCGGCGACGTGCTGACCATCGGGCTCGATCGCAGCGTGCGCATCCTCAAGGTCACAGGCTTTGCCGAGCGGCGGGGCGATGCGCAGGCCGCGCGCGTGCTCTATGATGAATTGCGAGAGCCGCGGGAGTGACTATCTAAGCGCAGGCTGCATTCAGCGGCGTGGGAACGCTTTAAAAACGCTACTCACAGACGCCTCGCTTCACTTGCGGCTGCGCAGTTCCTGCGCTACGCCAACCGCACAAAATTGACCCGTTTCGGAGCCCTGGATGACTTACGTCGTCACTGAAGCCTGCATCAAATGCAAATATACCGATTGCGTTGAAGTCTGCCCCGTCGATTGCTTCTACGAGGGCGACAACATGCTGGTCATCCATCCCGACGAATGCATCGACTGCGGCGTGTGCGAACCCGAATGCCCCGCCGACGCCATCAAGCCCGACACCGAGCCCGGCCTGGAGAAGTGGCTCGAGGTGAACACCGAATACGCCAAGAGCTGGCCCAACATCACCCAGAAGAAGGAGGCGCCTGCGGACGCCAAGGAATTCGAGGGCGTGGAAGGCAAGTTCGAGAAATATTTTTCTCCCGCTGCCGGCACCGGTGATTGATCCGGTCCAGGCGGACTGGACCATCTTGGCACACTATTGGCTTAACCCTAATACCGGTCATGTAACGGAAACTGCCCCGCCAGCGCCCTGCTCGGGCGTAAATCATTGATTTTTCCGGAAAATGTGCTATATTAGGCACATTACAACCCGAATCCAGCCATGCGTACCTATGGCTCGAGGGTTCCCGTGAGAAACATCGAACAGGGGCGTGGCAGTTCCGCGCGCAGGCTGTGTCACAGAAAACGCGTAAAAAGAGTGCTTCCAAGACGTCTTCTAAAAAAGCCGCTGTGGTGAGCCGCAGTGCAACCAAGGGCCGTGCCCGGGCTTCTGTCAAGGATACCCGGAAAGTCTCGGCTGCCAAATCCTCAAAGAACAAAAGAAGCGCAATGCCAAACAAGACTGCAAAAACTGTCGCGAAAGCGACCGGTACCAAGGCCACTGCTTCGAAGGTCGCCGCCAAGCCTGCTGCCGCCACCACTGCCCCCAAGACCGCCACCAAGGCGCCGGTCGCCAAGGCCGCGGTGAAGCCGATTGCCGCCGGCAAGCCCGCCGTTGCGGCGCCGCGCGTCGATGAGCCGAAGAAGGTTCTGACCCAGCGCCAGGGCTTCAAGACCAACGAATTCGTGGTGTATCCGGCGCACGGCGTTGGCCAGATCCTGGCCATCGAGGAGCAGGAGATCGCCGGTGCCAAGCTTGAGCTGTTCGTGATCAATTTCATGAAGGACAAGATGACGCTGCGGGTGCCGACGGCCAAGGTCGCCAATGTCGGCATGCGCAAGCTGTCCGATCCGGCGCTGGTCAAGAAGGCGCTGGAAACGCTGAAAGGCCGCGCGCGCGTCAAGCGCACGATGTGGTCGCGCCGGGCCCAGGAATATGAAGCCAAGATCAATTCCGGAGATATCGTCGCGATCGCCGAAGTGGTGCGCGATCTCTATCGCTCGGAATCGCAGCCCGAGCAGTCCTACAGCGAACGCCAGCTCTATGAAGCGGCGCTCGACCGCCTGTCACGGGAAATCGCCGTCGTGCAGCACGCGACGGAAACCGAGGCGGTGAAGGAAATCGAAGGCCAGCTCGCCAAGAGCCCGCGCCGCGGCGCCAAGGCCGAAGCCGGAGCCGAGGCGGACGGCGAGGCCGATGTCGATGCGGATGCCGACGGCGACGACGCCGCGGTAGCGGATGAAGCCGCGTAAGCGCGTCTGCGACCCAACAACAAGCAAAAGTCCGGTCGCGAGACCGGGCTTTTTGTTTTGGGTGCGCCCGGCATGGCCGCACTCTTATGGCCGCAAGTCCCCTCGTGAGTTGATCACAACGAGCGAAGTGAAGCGCAACTGCATGAGGGCATCATCCGCGCTACACCAGTTCCGACACTTCTCCCGCAGGCAATTCGAACTCGAACGTGTTCAGCGTCATCGATACCATCGTGTAGTAACCGCACAGACCGATGATCTCGACCAGTCCGCGCTCGCCGAGCATCTTCACGGCCTCATCGTACAGCGCTTGCGATACACCATGCCCTTCGTGCAGCGATCTCGAGACGTCGTAGATCATCTGCCCCTTCGGATCGTCGAATTTCGGCGTGCGGCGGTCCCGGATGTCGTCGATGATCTTCGGATCCAGGCCGCCCTTCAGCGCCAGCCGCTTGTGGGCGTACCATTCGTAATGCGAGGTCCAGTGCCGCGCCGTGACGAGGATCGCGATCTCGGACAGCTTCGCGGGAAATACTGTATCGAAGCGCAGGAAGCCACCGAGGCGCGTGGCGTGCCGCGCCATCTCGGGGCTGTTGAGCCAGGCCATCATTGGCGGCGGCGGGGCGCCACGCTTGCCGGCGATCGATTCATCGTAGGTCTGTTTCTGGTCGTCGTTCATTTCGCCAGGCGAAAGCAACTTCAGCCGCATGTCGGTTTCCTCTTGTTTTTCAATCGTTAGGGCAAGAGCGCATACACCCGATCGGCGATCATGACCACATCGGCCGCGGCATGGCGGGAGCCGGACATATTGAATTCCGCGATCCGAAGGCTAAGGTCGATCCAACATTCAAATGGAAACGCCGCCATGTCCGATCTGGAAAATTTTCGCCGCGAAACCCGCGTCTGGCTGGAAGCCAATTGCCCGCCGGAGATGCGCAAGCCCATGACCTCCGACGAGGATACATTCTGGGGTGGCCGCAACACCAGATTCTCATCCGAGCCGCAGCGCATCTGGTTCGAGCGGATGCGCGACAAGGGCTGGACCGTGCCGCATTGGCCAAAGGAATATGGCGGCGGCGGCCTCGATCCCGATGAAGCCAAGATCGTGCGCCAGGAGATGTCGGCGATGGGCGCGCGCCAGCCGCTGACCTCGTTCGGCATTTCCATGCTCGGGCCGGCGCTGCTGAAATACGGCACCGACGCGCAGAAGAAGGAGCACCTGCCGAAGATTACCGCCGGGCTCATTCGCTGGTGCCAGGGCTATTCCGAACCGAACGCCGGATCGGATCTCGCCTCGCTGCAGACCCGCGCCGAGAGCGACGGCGATGACTTCGTCATCAACGGCCAGAAGATCTGGACGTCGTATGCCAACTTCGCCGACTGGATCTTTTGCCTGGTTCGTACCGATCCGGCGGCCAAGAAGCACGACGGCATCAGTTTTATCCTGTTCGACATGGCCTCGAAGGGCGTGTCAACCAAACCGATCCTGCTGATCTCCGGCAAGTCGCCATTCTGCGAAACCTTCTTCGACAATGTGCGGGTGCCGAAATCGCATGTGGTCGGCACCGTCAACCGCGGCTGGGATGTCGCAAAATATCTGCTGCAGCACGAGCGCGCGATGATCTCGGGCATGGGCGAGCGCGGCGTCGGCCGGCCGCTCGGCCAGGTTGCCGCCGATTCGATCGGCAGCGACGCGCAGGGCCGGCTGGATGATCCGATGCTGCGCGGACAGATTGCGACCTTCGAGATCGACGAGGCCGCACTGACGGCTGCCGCCGAGCGCGCCGTCGATCTGGCCAAAGCCGGCCAGGCGCATCCGGCATTTTCTTCCGCGATGAAATATTACGGCACCGAGCTCAACAAGCGCCGCTACGAAATCCTGATGTCGGCCGGCGGCGTCGATGCGCTGGAATGGGAAAGCGAGCGCTCGAAAGGCGGCGCCCGCCCGCGCGCCTGGCTGCGCACCAAGGCCAACTCGATCGAGGGCGGCACCAGCGAGGTCATGCTCGGCATCGTCGCCAAGCGGATTCTGGATCTGCCGGGGGCTTGATGCCCCCACACTGTCATGGCCGGGCTTGTCCCGGCCATTCACGTCTCACTTTGTTGCGATGGCAAAGAAAGACGTGGATGCCCGGCACGAGGCCGGGCATGACGAGCTTCGTGTAATTTTGCGCCAATCGATTAAACCAGCGTAACCGGAAAGCCCCCATGGCACTCGTCCTCACCGAAGAACAATCGATGCTGCGCGACAGTGCGCGCGGGCTGATCAGCGACAAGGCGCCGGTGGCGCATTTGCGACAGTTGCGCGACGGCAAAGATCCGACGGGTTTTTCCCGGGATCTCTGGAAAACATTTGCCGAGATGGGATTCTCGGGCTTGCTGGTGCCGGAGGATTTCGGCGGCAGCGGGCTCGGCTGCGTCGAAGCCGGCGTGGTGATGGAGGAGATCGGCCGCACGCTGATGCCGTCGCCGTTCCTCTCGACCGCCGTGCTGGCGGCTTCGGCTCTGACCCGCGGCGGCAGCGCCGCGCAAAAATCCCGGCATCTGCCGAAGATTTCGGATGGCTCGTTATTGGCCGCGCTCGCGATTGATGAAGGCGCAAAACATCGCCCGCTGCAAACCAGGCTGGCGGCGGTGCGTTCCGGGAACGGCTTTAAACTGACGGGTGAGAAGGCGTTCGTGGTCGATGGTCACTCCGCCGGTCTCTTGATCGTCGCGGCGCGCACGGCCGGCGCCGCCGGCGAGAGCAACGGGCTGACGCTGTTCCTGGTCGATCCCAAAGCAAGAGGCATCGCGACCGAACGCACCGCGATGGTCGATTCCCACAACGCGGCGCGCATTGTGTTCGACAATGTCGAGATCAACGCCGATAGCGTACTCGGCGAGGTCGATCAGGGCTATCCGTTGCTTGAAGGTGTGCTCAATATCGGCCGCGGCACGGTGGCCTCGGAAATGGTAGGCTTGAGCGAGGAAGTGTTCGGCCGCACCGTCGGCTATCTCAAGGAGCGCAAGCAGTTCGGCAAGCCGATCGGCGAATTCCAGGCACTGCAACACTGCGCCGCCCAGCTTTACATCGACATCGAGATCACCCGCGCCGCGGTGCTGAAGGCGCTGCAAACGCTGGACGGGGACTTCGACAAAGCCGCTGCTGCGGTCGCGGTCGCCAAGGCCCGCGCCGGTTCAACCGCGACGCTCGCGGTCCAGGAAGGCGTGCAGATGCATGGCGGCATGGGCATGACCGACCAGTTCGACATCGGCTTCTTCATGAAGCGCGCGCGGGTCTGTCAGGAATTGTTCGGTGACAGCAATTTTCATGCGGACGAGCTGGCAAGGATGAAGAGCTATTGAGCTCTCCCCACTGTCTTTGACAAGCCCGCTAATCCGGCAGTACAGCGTTGCTGGGGGTCGGACGATCGGTGATCTGCAAACCAAACAGGCTGCCGAGCAACTCGACCGCGACCCGCGCCGTGCGGCCCCGCTCGTCGAGGAATGGATTGAGCTCGACGATGTCGGCCGAGCACACCAATCCGGAATCGTGCAACAGCTCCATGACGAGATGCGCTTCGCGATAGGTGGCGCCGCCGGGCACCGTGGTGCCGACGCCCGGCGCGACCGCCGGGTCGAGGAAATCGACATCGAAGCTGACATGCAGCACACCGTCGCGTGCCTTGACCCGTTCGATGACGCGCCGGATCAGGACGCCGACGCCGAATTCATCGATCGCACGCATGTCGGCAATCGCCACACGGCGATCGCGCACAAGTTTTCGTTCAGGCGGATCGATCGAGCGAACGCCGAATAGATCGAGCTGGTCGGGGCTGAGCGAGATGCGGGGCTGGTCGCCGAGCAGGCCGTCAAGGCCGGGCTCGCCGCAGAGGAACGCCGCCGACATGCCGTGCATGTTGCCGGTCACGGTGGTCGCCGGTGTGTTGTAGTCGGCATGGGCATCGAGCCACAGCACGAAGACCGGCCGGCCCTTTTCCTGCTGCCAGTAGCGCGCGATGCCGTTCACCGATCCCATCGACAGGCTGTGATCGCCGCCCATGAAAATCGGAGTGGCGCCCGACCGGGCGAGCAGCCAGGCGCGTTCGCTGAGCGCGCGGATCCAGCTTTTGATCTCGTCATAATATCTGGCATTCGCCGGCGGCGGCGCACCATCGGCTGTATCAGCCGAGATCGTGAGATTGCCGTGATCCTCGACGCAAAATTCGAGTTGCTCAAGCACCCGGCCGATGCCCGCGGTCCGCAACGCATCCGGTCCCATCAACGTACCCCGTTGCGAGGCGCCGATTTCGATGGGAATGCCCAGCAGGGCGACGCGCGGTTTCTTCGATACGGCATTCTCGGACATGACGATCGACTTTCAAAGTGCGTAGGGTGGGCAAAGCGAAGCGTGCCCACCATCCAACGTAACGATGCGGGATAGATGGTGGGCACGGCGCAAGTGCGCCTTTGCCCACCCTACACCCTTACGCCTTGAAATACGCGATCTGCGTCGTGGTCGCGAGCAGCCGCCCGCTCGGCGACCACAACTCGCCGTTCTGATCACCATAACTCTTGTGGAAGATCTTGGCGTCGGCAACCGCGAGAATGCGGCTGATGTCTTCGGCGGCAAGATCTTCTGCGCTGGCGTGGAAATAGGTTGTCAGCGACACTGTGCCGAACGGCACCAGTTCGCGCCTGGCATGAAAGACGCGGGCGAAGAACGCATCCGACATCGCCATCAGCGACAGCATGTCGATCTTCCGGGGAACCCGGTCACCGATCCACAATTTGGAGAACGCGTTCGGCGGCGCGGCCGGAGGCGTACCACCGAAATTCGGGTCGCCCTCGACGAAACGGAAATCATACTGTTTGACCCATGACGCCGCTACCCTCGAATAGGGAACGATCTGTTCGAACGGCGCCGCTTTTGGAAATTCCGCCTGCTGATGCGACCATGACGGGCGGCGTTCGGCGAACACGGCCGTGGCGAGCGTGGCAACCTCGGCGCCGCCTTGCGTCAGCTCGACGCTCCAATGCTGCGTCGACCGGTTGGCCTTGACCAGGCGAACGTCGAGATCGAAAGTGCCTTCTGCGATCGGCGCGCAATAATTGACGGTGAGCGCAAGCGGATCGCCTGATCGCTGCGGGTGATCGATCAGCGCCCGCAGGATCGTTGCCGCAGTTGCGCCGCCGAACGGGCCGACAAACGCCCAATAATCCTCGCTGGTCTGCCCCTGCCAGCGGCTGTCGCCGGCCGTCACCCGCGTGGCGTCGTCGAAAAGGTGGCTGGTCCTGGTCAGCATCGGTTTCCTCGGAATGTCATTCGTGCATCGCCGTCATTGCGAGGAGCGTAAGCGACGAAGCAATCCATTCTTTCTTCAGGTGGAGAGATGGATTGCTTCGCTTCGCTCGCAATGACGGTCTTATTCTTCAAGCCCAGTATCACGGCTATCGCGCGCCAATTCAATGACGCGCGAGGTAAGGGTTTTCGAAAACGGGACAGCCGGAAGAAAAACCGGCCTGCTCAGCGCGTCGCTTCGCGCTGTGCGCCCGGTTCCTGCGCTTCGCGCGGCGTGGTTCCGCGTACCGGCACGTTCCAGATATCCTGGGCGTATTCGCGGATCGTGCGGTCGGAAGAAAACCACGGCATCCGCGCGACGTTAAGGATACTGGCCCGCGTCCAGGCCGGCACTACCTGCCAGCGCGCGTCGATGCCGCGCTGGGCCTCGTAGTAGGAATCGAAATCGGCGCTGACCATGTAGTGGTCGAGATGGCGCAGCGCGTGGGCGATCGATTCGAACCGGCCGGGGTCGTCCGGCGAGAATTCGCCCGCGCCGATCGCGTTGATGGCGCGCGAGAGTCGCGGCGAGCGCCGGATCACGTCGGTCGCATCCAGTCCCTGCTTGCGCCGCACCACCACGTCCATTGCTTCCATGCCGAAGATCGCGATATTTTCAGATCCGACGTGATCGCGGATTTCGATGTTGGCGCCATCAAGCGTGCCGATCGTCAGTGCGCCGTTCAGGGCGAGCTTCATGTTGCCGGTGCCGGAGGCCTCCATGCCCGCGGTCGAAATCTGCTCGGAGAGGTCGGCGGCCGGAATGATCACCTCGGCGAGGCTGACATTATAGTCGGCGAGGAACGCGACCTTCAGGCGCCCGCCGATCGCGGGGTCGTTGTTGACGACTTCGGCGACGTCGTTGATCAGCTTAATGATCAGCTTGGCGTAGCGATAGCTCGCCGCCGCCTTGCCGGCGAAGATCTTCACCCGCGGCACCCAGTCGCGCTGCGGCTCGTCCTTCATCGCGTGATACAGCGCAATGGTTTCGAGAATATTGAGCAACTGCCGCTTGTATTCGTGGATGCGCTTGATCTGCACGTCGAACAGCGCGGCCGGATCGACCTTGATGTGCAGCCGTTCGCCGATCAACCGCGCCAGCGCGATCTTGTTGTGATGCTTGACCGCGCGGAACTTCTGCTGGAACGCGTTGTCGCTGGCGCGGGCCTCGAGAAGCGCGAGCTGCGAGGGATCATCGAGCACGGCTTCGCCGCAGGTCTCGCGCAGCAGGTCGGTCAGCTTCGGGTTGGCCAGCATCAGCCAGCGGCGGAAGGTGATGCCGTTGGTCTTGTTGGTGATGCGCCCCGGATAGAGATGATTGAGATCGTGGAACACGGTTTCCTTCATCAGGTCCGAATGCATCGCCGAGACGCCGTTGATGCGGTGCGATCCGACGAACGCCAATTGTCCCATCCGCACCCGGCGGCCGGATTTCTCGTCGATCAGGGATACCGAGGCGCGGAAATCGACGTCGCCGGGACAGCGCATGTCGGCCAGCGCCAGGTGCGCGACATTGATGCGGTAGATGATCTCGAGGTGACGCGGCAACAGCCGTTCGAACAGCTCGACCGGCCAGGTCTCAAGCGCTTCCGGCAGCAGCGTGTGGTTGGTGTAGGACAGCGTCGCCACGGTAATCTGCCAGGCATCGTCCCAGCGGAAATTGTGCAGGTCGACCAGGATGCGCATCAGCTCGGCGACGGCGAGACTGGGATGGGTGTCGTTGAGTTGCACTGCCGCCTTGGTCGCGAGGCCGCGCAATTGGCCGTCGGAGGTGAGATGGCGCTTGACCAGATCCTGCAGCGAGGCCGAGACGAAGAAATATTCCTGGCGTAGCCGCAACTCGCGGCCTGCGGGGCTTTCGTCATTCGGATAGAGGAATTTGCAGATCGATTCCGCGCGCGCTTCCTCCGCGCTGGCGCCGAGATAGTCGCCAGTGTTGAAGACGTCGAGCTTGAGCGGGTCGGGCGAGCGCGCCGACCACAGCCGCAGCGCGTTGACGTGCTGGCCGCGCCAGCCCACGATCGGAGTGTCGTAGGCGACCGCCTCCACGGTTTCCGCCGGATGCCAGATCGCGACGTCGCGTCCCTTGGTTTCAACGTGTTCGACGCCGCCGCCGAAATGCACATGATAGACCACTTCCGGCCGCGGGAATTCCCAGGGGTTGCCGAAGCCGAGCCATTCGTCGGGATATTCCTGCTGCCAGCCATTGGCGATGATCTGGCGGAACAGGCCGAAATCATAACGGATGCCGTAGCCGATGGCGGGAATGGCCAGCGTCGCCATGCTCTCCATGAAGCATGCCGCCAGCCGCCCCAGGCCGCCATTGCCGAGCGCCGCGTCCGGCTCGCACTTGCGCAGGTCGGAAAGGCCGACGCCAAGATCGCCGAGCGCCGCCTCGAACACCGGCAGCAATCCCATATTGTTCAGCGCGTCGGTGAACAGGCGGCCGATCAGGAATTCCAGGCTGAGGTAATAGACGCGCTTGGAGCCAGCATCGTAGCTTTGCTTGTCCGCGGTGAGCCAGTGGTGCACGATGCGGTCGCGCAGCGCCAGCGCCGCCGCCTTGTACCAGTCGTGCCTGGTGGCCATGCCGGCGTCCCTGCCGATCGCAAGCCGCAGCTTGGCGAGGATCGCGCCCTTGATCTCGGCCAATGCCAATTCATCGATCGGCTGGTTGAGTGCCGGATAATTTCCCTGGAACGTTTGATCTGGCAAAGCTTGCTTCCTGGAGAGTTTGAGCCCTGACGAAATGATACGCGTGTTGCGCCCCGTTCGAAACCCGTCCGGGGGCTTGTTTGTGCAACGCATGCATGGTTTTTATGCAAGGACCGGGCCGATTTACCGTAATCCGGGCATGCTCTTTTCGGTGATATGGTGGGATGCGAAAAGCACGATGTCGCGATAAATTTGAGAAAGGACCGGCCATGAGATTGACGATCGAGATTGCCGCCGCGACACTTCTGGTATTCTGCATCAGCGCCACCAGCGCGGCATTCGCCGCCGGCAAGTCCGGCCGTAGCGCCGATGGTCTGAGTTGCGCTTTCAGCGTCGCGGCCAAAGCCTCGGCCGCCGCGCGCTGTGCCGCGATCCGCCGACAATGCGGCGGAAAATTCTATGCTAATTACTGCGGCGACAGGATGCTGTCGGCGATGTGAGTTGAGACGAAGGACGCCGCCAATTGCGTGGAATGAATTGGGGTTCAATGAAGAGGGCTGCCACCGACCGAGGCAGCCCGTTTATTGATTGACGTACAGCACTTCACGACCGGCGGTAGTACCTTGCACTGGAAAAGATCGGTCAAATGGAGCAGCGCGCTTGGTGCGATCGCAGCCTATTTCCTGACGGCGTACTGGCTGGTGGCTTCCTACGTCCCGGATCCCAATTTTGAGATCGGACCAAACGTCGCCGGCGAAAAGATCCGCCTGCACAGGCCGTTTGCGAGGTTAGAGGGCTCTAACTTTGCAGTCGCCATCGAGCGCTATCATCTATTCGACAGCCTCGCCGATTCCGATGACAACAATTATCGCTCGACGATCGAGCTTTATGAAAACGACAAGCCGATCGGACCCGCCCACAGCAAGCATGAGGATATCGCGGCTTTGGGCCACGGCCGTTTCTCTCACTGGAGAAAAAACGGTACTACCGTTTATTGGTCTTCAAGCGACAACAGCGATCCCAATACGAATGGCAGAGCCTATTGGGTCGTCAAGCCGTACGCGCCAGATTTGGGCAAGAACGCGATTGGACGCTCCGCCGTTCAAAACTGAGCCGCTGGCTCGAGACCAGCCGACAGCATTCCGTTTCGGGTCTCCTGCCTGGCTCGGAACAAATTAAGAACACTTTAGCAAGTCTTTGATATATCATAGTGATTCGACACCCGGTCGATACAATATCTATGGTCTGTCCGAGCATCCGAGGACTACATGTCCACCATCGCCTTCGATCAATTCGCGCTCACCCGCATCGCCGACTTCGCCCGCTCGCTGTCGCGGCTGCATCAGGCTTCCCGCCGGAGGGCCGTCGATGACGACCAGATCGACCGCGAGTTCAACGCCGTCTGCCTGTCGGTGTGGGGCTACACCACCGACGATTTCAGCGACGATCTGTTCTCGACCGAGGACCACGTCTTTCTCGATACGCTCGATGAGGCGCATGCGCGGATCTTTGCCGCCCAGCAGGGCTACGACCTCGTCGATGACGAGGGCATGCTGACGGACTGGTGGGGCTATTGCTGGATGATCCTCGCCGAGAAACGTGGTCTCTTGACGCCGGAAAACCGTTCGGCGGCGCGCGCCGCGATCGAGGAAAAATACCGGTCGGCGCCGAACGTGATCGGCGTCATCGTCGCGCGGTGAGTTATCGCTTTCAGTCCTCATCCTGAGGAGCGGCGTCTTCGCCGCGTCTCGAAGGATGTGTTGGGCAGCGCGGCCTCATGGTTCGAGACGCGCGAAGCCGCGCTCCTCACCATGAGGGTTTGCTAATTCACTTCCGCGCGTTTTTCCCGCGGCGAGACCGGCTTCGGCACCGAACCGGTGGCCAGCGCGTCATCGCGGCTCGCCTCGGGTAGCGTCGTATCGCCGACCATTTCCGCGGCTACCGGCGCCACCTTCATTTCGCCGAGCCGTGCGCGGACATCCGCGGTCAGGCCCGGATAGGATGCCACCGGGGTGAATTCAGCGGTCTGGTTGATGCCGATCCGGACGCCCGAATAGGCCACCAGCCCGTCGGTGGTGGCGATCACGTCGCCGGGGCGTAGCGAAGCGTCGAGAGCGAGGTCGACCGGCGCGAGGCCCGCGGGATCGCGGCCGTTGCAGGTGCAGTCGGCGCGCAGCGCCTTGCGGTAAGCGTAGGCATTTTCACTGTCGGCATAACGTTCGCCGCTGGCGGATGATGCGCCACCGATGCTGCTGCCGAAATAGACCTTGGTGGCGCTCGCGGGACAAAATGCCTGGCACATCTGGACCGGCGGTGCGTTGCCGCGCGCCATCAGCGGAAAATATTTGCCGTCGCAACTGCGCACGCAAAAGGCGGGGCCGGAGCCGCCTGAGACGGCTTGGCGTGGTACCGGCGGCGCGGGCTGCTGGTTGAGGCCGAACGGATCGGCAAAAAAATGGGCTTGCGCGGGAGCCTGGCGCTGCTGCTTTTGGGTTCCGCCGCCGAAGAAGAAATCGAACAGGCCTTCGGCGGAAGCGCTCCGCGGCGCCAGCGTAACGGAGCCGGCGAGCGCTGCGGCGGAAACAAGCATCATGCGGCGCCGCGTCCGCGAATGAAAAAACCTGTACGCAACGCACACCCCACACGACAAAACCGGCTGCGGCGCGAAGTGCCTCAGCGTGATTCACCTTAGTGCGGGATGGTAAACGAGCTATGAGCAAGCACCGGATCGCGGAGAAAAATGCGGATGCTCGCTTCACCTCACCCGTGAAGAACAGGCGAGGGAGAAGAAAGAGAAAATCAATCCTTCAAGAATTCGCCGGCCTTGTACAGCGATCTGAAATTCAACCCGGCCTCCGCAAAAGTTTTGTCGGCGCCTTCTTCGCGGTCCACCATGGTGAATACCAGCGCGACCACGGCGCCGGCTTCGCGCACCGCCTCAACCGCTTTCAGCGCCGAGCCGCCGGTCGTGGTGACGTCCTCGACGATCACCACGCGCTTGCCCTGCAGGCTTTCGCCCTTTGCCAGGCCCTCGACCGCAAGGCGCGCGCCGTGCTCCTTCGGTTTCTTGCGCACGAAGAACGCCGCAATCGGATGGCCCTTGAGCCAGGAGAGCTGCGCCACCGCACCCGCAAGCGGCACCGCCCCCATCTCCAATCCGCCGACATAGTCGAGGCCGTCGTCCTTCAGCGCCTCGTAGGTCAGTTCGGCCAGCAGCGCAGCTCCTTCGGGGTCGAGCATGGTCGGCTTGAGATTGAAATAGAAATCGCTCTTGCGGCCCGAGGCCAGCGTGATTTCGCCGCGGCCGAACGAGCGCTTGCGGATGATCTCGGCGAGGCGGGCGCGGGAAGCTGATTTGGACAAGGCATTGGTCTCGCGGTTGGGCGGGACACAATCTATCGGCGGATGCCGGTACATTCCAGCACCGATGTCGCGCCGTCAACAGCATGGCTCGCGCGCGGGGACGCCCCGCGGAAAGCGCGGTTGTAAGACCGGAAGGTTCCGGGCTACTGGAAAGCAAAGCTGTCCGCGGGGGAAAAGAAAATGACCATCGAACTGCACACCTGGAACACGCCGAACGGCCGCAAGATCAGCGTCGCGCTGGAGGAGATGGGGCTGCCGTACAAGGTCATCCCGGTGAACATCACCAAGGGCGAACAGATGGCGCCGGATTTCCTCGAGATCAGCCCGAACAACAAGATTCCCGCCATCGTCGATCCGGAGGGGCCCGGCGGCAAGCCTGTCAGCGTGTTCGAATCCGGTGCGATCCTGCTCTATCTGGGCGAGAAGACCGGCAAGTTCCTTCCCCAGCCCCTGATCGAGCGCATCCCGGTCTATGAATGGCTGATGTGGCAGATGGGCGGCTTCGGCCCGATGCCGGGACAGGTGCACCATTTCATCGCGCTGGAGAATGAAACGGACCGCGCCTATGGCCTGAAGCGCTTCATGGCGGAGACGCGACGGCTCTACGGCGTGCTCGATCGCCGTCTTGCCACCCATGAGTTTGTTGCCGGCGCGCTCTCGGTCGCCGATTTTGCGATCCTCGGCTGGGCTTGGCGGCATCCGCGCCACAAGGTTGAGCTCTCGGATTTCCCCAATGTCGAGCGCTGGTACGACGCGCTGATGGCGCGCCCCGGCGTCAAGCGCGGCATGGAAGCGAAGCTGGATTGAGTTTTTCGGTGTCGTTGCCGGGCGAACCGGCAATCCGTCTTCTTAAGCAACATCCTGTGCCGGCTTGCGCAGGCGATGGGTGCGCGGGTCAAGCCCGCGCATGACGCGCTGGGGACTTCACGCCCGCTTCGCCTCGAACGCCATCTTCATCGCCAGCCCCGCAAGCACGGTGCCCATCAGCCAGCGCTGCACCAGCAGCCAGGTCGGCCGGGTGCCGAGGAACAGCGCGATCGATCCCGCGGCCAGTGCGATCATGGCATTGACGCTGACGCTGATCGCGATCTGGATCGAGCCCAGCGCCAGCGATTGCATCAGCACGCCCTGTGCCGGATCGATGAACTGCGGCAGCAGCGCCAGATACAGCATCGCGATCTTCGGGTTCAGCAGATTGGTGACAAATCCCATCGCAAACAATTTGCTGGGACCATCGACCTGCAGCTTCTTCACCTGAAACGGCGAGCGGCCGTTGGGCTTCAACGCCTGCCATGCCAGCCACAACAAATAGGCGGCGCCGGCCAACCGCAGCGCGTCGTAGGCATAGGGGATCGCGAACAGCAGCGCCGTGATGCCGAACGCCGCGCACAGCATGTAGAACACAAAACCCAGCGCGACGCCGCCGAGCGAAACGATGCCTGCCGCGGGCCCCTGCGTGATCGAACGCGAGATCAGGTAGATCATGTTCGGCCCGGGCGTCAGCACCATGCCGAGCGAAACCAGGGCAAAGCCGAGCAGGGCGGAGAGATCGGGCATGGCGGGACTCGCGGGAGGGGATGCGCGATGTTTAGCGCGCGCAACGCCGTGATGTCATTTCGTAAATTGCACCGAGAGCAATTCGGCCTGGGCGGTGCCTTGCTCCCTCTGCCGCCTACGGGAGAGGTAAACTAATGCGCCTCGTCCCAATTATCCGCCGCCCGCGCATCGACCTGCAGCGGCAGTGAGAGCAGCACCGCGGGGAACGGCGCGTCCTGCATCACGTGCTGGACCACCGGCAGCGTCGCGGCCACCTCGTTGTCGGGCACCTCGAAGATCAGCTCGTCGTGTACCTGCAGCAGCATCTGCGCCGAGAGCTTCTTCTCGGCCAGCGCGCCCTCCATCCGGATCATGGCGCGGCGGATGATGTCGGCGGCGGTGCCCTGCAGCCGGGCGTTGATCGCGGCGCGCTCGTTGAAGGAGCGGACCGAGGCGTTGCTGGCCTTGATGTCGGGATAGTGGCATTTCCTGCCGAACAGCGTTTCGACATAGCCGTTCCTCCGGCAGAAGTCGCGCGTCTCGTCCATATAGGCGCGGATGCCCGGAAAGCGTTCGAAGTATTTCTTGATGTAGGCGGAGGCCTCCTCGCGGGCGATGCCAAGCTGGTTGGCGAGACCGAATGCCGAGATGCCGTAGATGATGCCGAAATTGATCGCCTTGGCGCGGCGGCGCACTTCCCCCGGCATGTCCTTGATCGGTACGCCGAACATTTCCGATGCCGTCATGGCGTGAATGTCGAGCTTGTCGATGAAGGCCTGCTTGAGCACGGGAATGTCGGCGATCTCTGCCAAAAGGCGCAGCTCGATCTGGGAATAGTCCGCCGACACCAGCTTGTGGCCGGGTGCGGCGATGAAAGCGCGGCGGATCTTGCGGCCGTCCTCGGTACGAACCGGGATGTTCTGCAGGTTCGGTTCGTTCGACGACAGCCGTCCGGTGGTGGTCGCGGCCAGCGCATAGGTCGTGTGGACGCGATGGGTCTGCGGATTCACATAGGTCGGCAGCGCGTCGGTATAGGTCGATTTCAGTTTCGAAACCTGCCGCCACTCGAGAATCTTCTTCGCGAATTCATGACCCTGCTCGGCCAAGTCGTCGAGGATCTGCGCCGAAGTCGACCACGCGCCGGTCTTGGTCTTGGTGCCTCCGGGAATGCCCATCTTGCCGAACAGGATGTCGCCGATCTGCTTGGGGCTGCCGACATTGATCGGCTCGCCGGCGATCTCCTGGAGCTCGGCCTCGACCCGGGCGGCGGTCTGGGCGAAATCGCCCGATAGCCGCGACAGCACCTGGCGGTCGATCGAGATGCCGCGCCGCTCCATCCGCGCCAGCACGGAGATCAGCGGCCGCTCCAGCGTCTCGTAGACGGAATTCATGCGCTCGGCGACCAGCCGCGGCTTTAACACGCGCCACAGCCGCAGGATCACATCGGCATCTTCGGCTGAATAGGCGGTGGCCTTGTCGATCGCGACCTGATCGAAGGTCAGCTTGCCCTTGCCGCTGCCAGTGAGCTCGCCATGGCTGATGGTGGCATGGCCCAGCCGGCTCTCGGCCAGCGCATCGAGCCCATGCGCGTTGCGGCCGGCGTCGAGCGCGTACGACATCAACTGCACGTCGTCGTGGTTGCGGATGGTGATGCCATGCTGCGCGAACATCACGGCGTTGAACTTGATGTTGAAGCCGATCTTCAGGATACCCGGTGATTCCAGCAGCGGCCGCAGCGCCTCGAGCGCGTCGCTGGCCTTGATCTGGTCCGGCGCGAGGCCGGCAGCGAACAGGCCGGCACCGTCGCCGGACTGCTTGTGGGCCAGCGGAATGTAGGCGGCGTCGTTCGGCGCGAGCGCCAGCGCGATGCCGCACATTTCCGCCTGCATCGGGTCGATCGAACTGGCCTTGGCCTCGATGGCAAAGTGGCCGACATCGTGCACCCGCGCGGTCCAGGCGTTGAGCTGATCGAGGCTGCGGATGGTCTGGTACTTGCTGCGATCGATCCTGGTCTTGCGTGCGGCTTCCGTCCGCGCGGCGGCGAGCGAGATCGGCGTGCCCTTGTTGCTTGCGGCCTTGTCCTGCCTATCTGCGCCCGGCTTCTCCGGTGCACTCCCTCTCCCGCTTGCGGGGGACGTCGGGGTAGGGCCGGCCCCACGAGCGAAGAGGTCGCCGTTCGGGCCGCCTGTTTCGTCGACCTTCTCGGCCAGCGGCGGAACGCCAAAAACGCTGGCGCCGCTCTTGTTTCCCGCATCGGGCTCGATATCCGCGGGATCGATCTGCGAATATTCGGCGACGCGCCGGGTCAGCGTGGAAAACTCCATCGCCTTCAGGAACGCAATCAGCTTGCGCGCGTCGGGCTCATGTACCGCAAGCTCATCCAGCGGCACGTCGAGGTCGACCTTGTCGTCGAGCAGCACGAGCTGTCGGGAGATCCGCGCTTTCTCGGCGTTCTCGATCAGCGCCTCGCGCCGCTTCGGCTGCTTGATCTCGCCGGCTCGCGACAGCAGCGTTTCCAGGTCGCCATATTCGACAATCAGTTGCGCTGCGGTCTTGACGCCGATGCCGGGTACGCCCGGCACATTGTCGGTGGAGTCCCCGGCCAGCGCCTGCACTTCGACGACCTTTTCCGGCGGCACGCCGAACTTCTCGATCACTTCGGGGATGCCGATGCGGCGGTCCTTCATGGTGTCGTACATGGTGACGCAGTCGGTCACGAGCTGCATCAGGTCCTTGTCGGAGGACACGATGGTGGCGGAGGCGCCGCGCTCGCAGGCCAGCCGCGTATAGGTCGCGATCAGGTCGTCGGCCTCGAACCCGACCTGCTCCAGGCAGGGCAGGTCGAACGCGCGCACGGCTTCGCGGATCAGCGGGAATTGCGGGATCAGGTCGTCCGGCGCGGGCGGCCGGTGCGCCTTGTAGTCGGGATAGAGCTTGTTGCGGAAGGTGATTTCCGACTTGTCGAAGACAATGGCGAGATGGGTCGGCCGGTTGTCCTCCGGCATGTCGCGCAACAGCTTCCACAGCATGTTGCAGAAGCCGAGCACGGCATTGACCTGCAAGCCGTCGGACTTGCGGTTCAGCGGCGGCAGCGCGTGGTAGGCGCGGAAGATATAGGAGGAACCGTCGACCAGGAAGACATGGTCGCCCTTCGCAGGGGCTTTGACGGCAACGGGCTTGGCGGCGGCTTTGGGGGATGATTTCGGCATGGCCGAAATTTAGGGATTTTTGCGCGGGATTGACAGCCTTCGGGGGCGGTTGTGCCGTGATTTTTGTCCCAGCCGGCCATTCCCGGAATGAGTTGCATTGACCGCCGTTCCATGTCCCCGTGCCGCCACAGGCGGACCGAAGGGACGAGATATGACCACGCAACTGGACGCACTGATGGAGAAACTGCGGGACGTTCAGGGTGAAATCGAGGTCGAGCTGGCAAAACGGCGGGAGGAACTACGCTTCCATCTCGAAAACCGCAGGATTGTGTTTGAGAAGGAGGTTCTGCGGATTCACAGGGAAATCAAGACGCGGGTCTCGCGCTATCTGCTCGACGCCAATCCCCTGATAATCCTCAGCGCGCCGGTGATCTATTCGCTGATAGTTCCGATCGTGTTGGTCGATATCTGGGTGATGGCGTATCAGGCGATCTGCTTCCCGATCTACCAGATTCCAAAGGTCCGCCGCCGCGATTATCTGGTCTTCGACCGCCACCATCTGGCCTATCTCAACGTCATTGAGAAGATCAATTGCTCCTATTGTTCTTACTGTAATGGCGCGATCGCGTTCGTACGCGAGGTGGCGTCGCGCACCGAGGTCTACTGGTGCCCGATTAAGCACGCCCGCCGCGTGCTCGGTCCGCACCCGCATTACCAGGGCTTTGCGGATTTTGGCGACGCCGAAGGGTTCCGCGCCAAGCTTACGCAGTTGAAGGATGGCGTGAAGATCGAGGAGGCTTGATCTTCGGTTGTCATCACCCGCGAAGTGCTTGGTCCGGGACATGGCTGACACCTGTTCGGACACATCACTGACAGGTTGGCCATTGGTCAAGCCGGGCGATGACGGCTGTGGCTGGTATGCGTTAGAAACTACTCCGCCGCCTGCAGCGTCGTCCGTGGCTTCTTCGGCGCGATCCAGAACGCGTCCGGGCGCTCGAACAGGAAATTCGCGCCAGCCGCCAGCGCCGCGCGCCAGATCGCCACGGCACCGGCGACGCCGACGATGGTGACGATCAGCGATATCGTGCCGATATCCTCGATCCATCCCATGCGGAGCAGCAGCGTCCGCGTGGCCGCCATCGGCAGGAAGAAGGCGAGATAGATGACGATGGAATGCTCGCCGCAAAAGCGCAGGAAGTTGAGCCAGTGTGCCTGCGCCAGCAGCGTGCCGATAACGATGATGGCGCCGGCGCCCGCCAGCCCAAGCGCCAGCGAGATAACCGGCCATTCGCTGACGCCGAGTTCCACAAGCCCGCCATTGATGAGTGCCCAGAGCCCAAGGCCGGCAAGCGCGAGAGCCGGCCGCGCCCGCGCGCGATCGGACAACGCAAACACATAGTTGGCGAACAGATAGCCGGAATAGAAGTAGACGAAACGCGCGCAGAATTCGTCGATCACGGTCCAGCCGGTGGCAATATGTGTCATCTCCAGTGCCGCTGCGACGGCCCAGATCGCGAGCGGCGGAATGCGACGTGTCAATTTTGTGACGACGAAGAAGATCGGCAGCAGATAGATGAACCACAGCGTGCCGAACGGCTCGATGAAGGATTCCAGATACAATAGGCCGACATGGGTCCAATTGGTCTCGGCCGCGAAGGAAGGCGCCTTGAAGCCGAACTGGATCGTCACCCACAGCACGTAGAAGTAAGCGAAGTGCACGACCTTGCGGTCGAGATAAGTACGCCAGTCGCGGTCGATCACGACCGAAAGGAACAGGCCCGAGATCAGGAAGAAGTCCGGCATCCGGAACGGCTTGGCGAACTCGACCACAACATGCATGAAACCGGTCTGGCCCGCGGCCAATTCGACGCCCAGCACCGAATGCATCATCACCACCATGACGATGCAGATGCCCTTGGCGTAATCGACCCAGTCGATCCGGGCAGGCGCTGACAGCGCCGGTGCCTGCGGCGTGAAACGTTCGGTCGCGGCGGATGTACCGTTTGGCGTCATCGGTGTCCCTTTTCGGCGCGAAGTGGCGGCATCTTCGCCGGGATGGGTTTCATTCTCCTTTATTCATACAAATGACATGCCGCCTTTCCGGAACCTTCCCCTTTCCCCTTTGCCGGGAAATGTTTTAAGAGGCGGTCGCGTTAACCATCACAGGCGGGTTGTTTCATGCGGATTGCCATGATTGGCACGGGTTATGTGGGGCTGGTTTCCGGCGCCTGCTTTGCCGACTTCGGTCACCAGGTCACCTGTGTGGACAAGGACGGCGACAAGATCGCGGCCTTGCGCCGCGGCGAAATTCCGATTTTCGAGCCCGGGCTCGACGCCCTGGTGGCTTCCAACGTGAAAGCCGGCCGGCTGGATTTCACCACCGATCTTTCCGCGCCGGTCGCCGAAGCGGATGCGGTGTTCATCGCGGTCGGAACGCCGTCGCGGCGCGGCGACGGTCATGCCGACCTGAGCTATGTGCATAGTGCGGCGCGTGAGATCGCGGCTGCGCTTTCCGGCTTCACCGTGGTCGTCACCAAATCGACGGTGCCGGTCGGAACCGGCGACGAGGTCGAGCGCCTGATCCATGAGACCAACCCGTCGGCGGATGTGGTGGTCGCGTCCAATCCGGAATTCCTGCGCGAGGGTGCGGCGATCCGTGATTTCAAGTTTCCGGATCGCATCGTGGTCGGTACATCGGACGAGCGCGCGCGCAAGGTGCTCGGCGATATCTATCGGCCGCTGTCGCTCAACCAGGCGCCGCTGATGTTCACGGCGCGGCGCACCGCCGAACTGATCAAATACGCCGCCAACGCCTTCCTAGCCACCAAGATCACCTTCATCAACGAGATCGCCGATCTCTCGGAAAAAGTCGGCGCCGACGTCCAGGAAGTCGCGCGCGGCATCGGCCTCGACAACCGCATCGGTTCGAAGTTCCTGCATGCCGGCCCGGGCTTTGGCGGCTCGTGCTTCCCCAAGGACACCCGCGCGCTGGTGAAGATCGCGCTCGATCATGACGTGCAGTTGCGGATCGTCGAGGCGGTGCTGGGCGTCAACGACAATCGCAAGCGCGCGATGGCGCGCAAGGTTTCCAATGCGGCCGGTGGCAGCCTGCGCGGCAAGACGGTGGCCGTGCTCGGCCTCACCTTCAAGCCCGACACCGACGACATGCGCGAGGCGCCGTCGATTCCCCTGGTGACCGGGTTGCTCGACATGGGCGCCAAGGTGCGCGCGCATGATCCGGTCGGCATCGAGCAGGCCCGCCGCGAACTGCCCGACATCGAATATTGCGACGATCCCTACGCCTGCGTGCGCGGCGCCCATGCCATGGTGGTGGTGACCGAATGGGTGCAATACCGCACGCTGGATTTGGAGCGGCTGAAGAGCGAAATGGCGCAGCCGGTCGTCGTCGACCTTCGCAATATCTATCGCCCGGAGGATATGATCGCGCACGGGTTTACGTATGAGAGTGTGGGCCGGGCGTCAGAGCCGCGGGGGTGATGCGCTTTTGGGCGCACGAAGGTAACTTCGGTCATGGCCGTGCTTGTCACGGCCATCCACGTCTTCTAGCTCAGCAAAGACGTGGATGCCCGGCACAGGGCCGGGCATGACGAGTTGGTGAGACCTTGCCCCGCTCCTTCGACACGCCCCTCCCGATCGACACCGTGCTGGATGAACTCGCACGCACGCTTGCGGGTCACAACACTGCCGTACTGGTGGCCCCTCCCGGCGCCGGCAAGACCACGCGGGTGCCGCTGGCGCTGCTCGATGCGCCGTGGCTGAAGGGCAAAAAGATCATCGTGCTGGAGCCGCGGCGGATCGCGGCGCGCGCCAGCGCCGAGCGTATGGCGCACACCCTCGGCGAACGCGTCGGCGAAACCGTCGGCTACCGCGTCCGGTTCGGCTCAAAAGTGTCGCGGGCGACGCGGATCGAAGTCGTCACCGAAGGTATCTTCTCGCGGCAAATCCTCGACGATCCGGAACTGACCGGCGTCGCAGCGGTGCTGTTCGACGAATTCCACGAACGCTCGCTCGATGCCGATCTGGGACTGGCGCTGGCGCGCGATGCTCAAACCGGCCTGCGCGAGGACCTGCGCATCCTCGTGATGTCGGCGACACTCGATGGCGCACGGGTGGCAAAACTGCTCGGCGATGCGCCCGTGATATCAAGCGAAGGCCGCGCTTTTCCGGTCGAGACGCGGTATCTCGGACGCAAGGCCGATGCGCCGCTGGAGCGGCAAATGGCGGATGCGATCGCCATGGCGTTGCGGGCCGATCCCGGCTCGGTGCTGGCGTTTCTGCCCGGCGCCGCCGAAATCCGCCGCACCCAGAATTTTCTCGGCGAACGCGTGCACGACGCCAGCGTTGAAATCGTGCCGCTGTTCGGCGCGCTCGACGCCAACGTGCAGGATCGCGCTATCGCGCCGGCGCCCAAAGGCAGCCGCAAGGTAGTGCTGGCGACATCGATTGCGGAAACCTCGCTGACCATCGAAGGCGTTCGCATTGTGGTGGATTCCGGCGTGGCGCGGGTGCCGCGCTATGAGCCCGACATCGGCCTGACGCGGCTCGAGACCGTGCGCGCCTCGCGTGCGGCAGCCGACCAGCGCCGCCACTTCGGCGCGCGCCTCGACCACCGCTTCCTCGGCCACCCACCCAATACGGTGCG
>LNAP01001724.1_pt1 | contig 22917 bp, 31 predicted proteins | sample 602601 | NCBI WGS metagenome assembly LNAP01 (sample SAMN02440304, study PRJNA202911) | soil metagenome | biome: Subtropical and temperate rainforests or woodlands; isolation source: soil samples (1 kg each in a 20% v/v slurry with milli Q water) were... ...
GACGCGCGGCGCAGTTCCCAGTCAGGCGCCGCCTTGACGGCGGCACGGTATGAATCTGCCCGATCGCGGGAGAACACCGCCTTCGCGATCTCCAGACGTTGCAGGTCGTCGGGCGCTGCTCGCAAGGCCTCCAGCGTGGGGCAGTCAAGCTCGCCCGGACGGGCCGCCGCTTGCAAGGCGAGCGCGAGGAGCTGGTCGTAAGGCAGCGGCGACGCGGCCGCTGAGTCAGCCTGGCTGTTCAGTAGTTCCGCCACCTGATCGGGACGCAGGTTGCGCGTCATCCCGATGCGGCGGAGTTCCGCTGCGGCCATGGCGCGCGACACGGCCAGACTGAGCGGGTTTTGAAATGTGATGGTCATGATCGAAGGCTCACCGCTTTGCACGCCCGGCGCCATTGGGCGGGCCTGTTGCGTGCTGTTGAAATCGAGGGCTGAAAGGTGCGGGTGTTGACCCGCGTCCCCAGGCTGGCGCGTCAGCGCTCAAGCCCGGGGCGAAGAGCCTTGGATGAGCCGTCCGGCGTGAGCGCGGTGGATGATCATTGAACTGGAGGTGTACATAGTGAACTAGATAAAAGAACTCCAGGCTGGTTTTCAACCGTTCTCACCACAAGTTGAGAAGAGAAATAGTGCGTCTGCTGGATGAATACCTTGAAGAATGCGGCCCTATTTTCATCTTCCTTACAGAGTGGATTGAAACCTGAATTCCGTGCCTGGCGCCGAAGCTTCAAGTCAGCCTGACGACCGCCACGGGATCCGACGCCGGGAACGTTTCCATAAGACCTTCGTCGAGGAGCAGCTCCTGGCGGGCCCTCGCGAGCTCGTCGCTCGCCCACGCGACGGCGATTGACTGAGGGGGGTGCGCCGTGGTGACGCCATCGTCAGTCATTGGAATAGGTCTCATCATTGCCTCCTGATGCTCTTATGAAGACAAGAATATCGGAATGTAAGATCCGGACTTCAATGACGCCAGGAGTAAGCGAGCGGTAAAATCTAGGTTATGCAGGCGCATGATCATAGAAATGGATCATCCGGAAAGCTGAATTCAAGCCGTGCTGGCGCGGAACGCAATCCGCGCGATTCTGTAAATTCAGCGAACGCGAGCCGCCCGGGCCCCGCGGGTCGAGCGGGGAGGCAGCGATCAGCCAGCATGCCGGTTCAACAGAGTAGGCTGCGGCTCCCGTGGAACGCCTGAGCAGGAGCCTTGGTCCGTCGTTCCCATCGCGTCCGCGTGGACGTGGTCGAGACCCAGTTCTCCAGCCGGTTCTTTCTTGGCGGCGCCCGATTAATGCATGGAGACTGCGATCATAAACACGATCGCGGCGCCCGTGATCCACAATACCGAGTTCACCAACATACGCAGGAGGCCGCGTTCATGCTCGTCAGTCGTGCCCAACGCGTCAGCCAGCATATTGCCGGGGACGAAGAAGATGGTCCTCAGGAGTGACATGTGACCGATTGGCTCCGCTTACTTGTGTTCCTGCAAGTTCGGCGGGCCAACGGCGAGGCAACATTCGGGAGAACTACGTAGTCGGGTCAGCTCCGGTTCGACCGATCCGGGACTTGTAGCTGCGCTTCCGACCTGATCGGGCCCTGCGCGCGCAGCGCCGCTCGCGAAGATTCGCACGCTGCTCTGCCCGCCGCGAGCAGCTCGATCTCGCTGCGGAGCGCTAGAGCGACAGGACAAGGCGCGTCTCCAGGGGCGCAGGCTCCGCGCGCCCGGGCTTGCGACCCGGCTTTCGCCGGTGCCGTTGAGGCTCGGCAGCGAAGCTAGCCCCACCTCGACGCGAGGCCTTCACCCGGCTCGCGAAGAGCGCCTCAATCTGGCGAGGCTGTCATTGGAACCATATCGCGTCACGACATATATAAGCAATGAAAGGAGCGCCGTCGGCACAGGGTGTAGGGCCCGTCGGCGGCCCAGGACAGCGCCATGAGAAACGCCATCGAAATCGTCTTGCACGAGCTCGCAGCTCTCCTCGATAAGCACGAGCGCCATAGTTCCCAGGACCGCGAAAGACTGCACCAGTTGCTGCACGAGGCCCGCCAGCACCAGGAGCAAGATGTCGGCGAGCATCTCGCAGAGCGACTCGAACATCTGAGCGCACGGATCGCCGCGTTCGAACGACAGCGGGACGCCGAGCGCCACGCCCATGATCTGGCTCCCGGGTCGGACCATCTCGCCCCAATGATCGGTGGCGAAGTCCGGCATGGCTGAGCCGCCGGCCCTGGCGCTCTGGCCTCTTGGGCGGGTCAGGCGACGTGGAACGACCTAGTCCCATCGCCAACCACGACGCCGACAGCGGGATGTCTCGGGGCCGACAGCCAGCCAGTTCCTGGCGGCGATTTGGCAGGGGTCGGCGCGAGGCCGCGTCGCTTCGGCCCTTTGTACAGTCCGGGACGGTGCTGCTGGACTTTGGGCGGCTCCCACCGGGGTTGCGACGCCGCGCGATCACAGCGGCGGTCTATTCCGCCGCTGAGTGCGCGAAACTCGAAATGCGACATACGTCCCCGGCAGAAAGCGCTATGCGACCTGATGCTCGGGTGACTTATCAATGGGCGGACGGAGTGAGCAGGAAGGCCGGTAAGCAGGTGGGGAAGCGGGCGGCGGATCGGGAGCTCAAGCCGAGCGAATACGAGGCTTTGGCGATGTTCCGATACGCGGTTCGGCGCTACCTCGCCTTCGCTGAGGCGGGCGCGAAATCGGTCGGCCTTACCTCTCAGCAACACCAGGCGCTGCTCGCGATCAAGGCCCACACCCTTCACCGGCCCATGAGCATCGGCGACCTGGCGGCGCAGCTCCTGGTCAAGCATCACAGTGCCGTCGGACTCTTCGATCGGCTGGAGAAGGCCGGCTTCGTCAGCCGGTCCAGCGACGTCGATGATCGGAGAAAGGTCCTCATCTCCCTGACCGACGCTGGTGAGGAGGTGTTGGCTGCCCTGTCGGCGAAGAACCTCAGGGAGCTGCGACTGATTGCGCCCGCCTTCACCGGCCTGCTCGGGGAAGTCGAAAAGCTGGATGCGTCCTGAGTCCGGCTGCAACCGGTCGACCAACTGGACGATCGGCAACCGATCTGCAGTGGACCGCCGGCCATCGCTCGATGCGCCTTCCCACGGCAGGCGGCCAAGCTCGCACAGGTTGGCGACCTGCGGCGCGGCGCTTTCGGAGCCACCCACTTGAGACTGCCGCCGCGCCATCACCGTTCGCGGGTACCAAGGGGCCGTCGCTGTTGCTCGGCGGGCGCGGCGCTAGACCGCTCAGCCCGCCGGATGAATTGACATGCGGCCGCGAAGGCGACGACATGTCGGGATCAGGAGTGTCCTCGATGGGCGCAGTTCGACCTGCACGACCCGAGATCGTCATGAATAAGGCCGAGGCCGAGCAGCTCACGGCCCTGGCGCTGCGGGCGGCGCTGACCTCGTCGCAAGCCGCCAATCGGCTCCTCGACGAAATCGAGCGGGCGCACCTGCATGACAAGGGAAGCACGCCGGGGAACGTCGTGACGATGAACTGCACCGTCGACTTCATCGATGGCGTCGACGCCGCCACCCAGACGGTGCAGGTCGTCTATCCCGGCGACGACCAGCCGGCGGCGGGCAAGGTCTCGGTGCTCGGCCCCGTCGGGGCCGGCCTCATCGGCCTGCGCGTCGGACAGTCGATCGCCTGGCCGGGGAACGACGGCAAACGGCGGCTCTTGAAGGTTCTCGCCGTGAGACCGCCCACTCAAACCGTCTAGTTCAGAAGCGCTGCTGCAGCGCCGGTGCGCGGGCGATCCGGCCGCCAAGACACCGCCCGACAGGCGAAGGCAGCTGACCGAAGGTCCGCAATCGCCGGTTAGCGAACCTTCGAAGCTGGGGCGGATGCCCACCACACGTATGCCGCAACGCCTCCGCCCAAGGCTCCCAGCAGCGCAGTCCAATGGCCACTCGGAGCATCCATCCACCTAAGAGCAGCGAGCGGAATAGTCGATCCGGCTATGACGCCGATGGAAACGTATGCTTCCCGGCTCTCGCGCCCTCGCCATTTGAGCAATGCCGCAGTCGGAAGCCCGACGATCAGTCCGGCCGCGAAGACGACCGGGACAGCTACAACAAGAGGGAGAACTGCGAGGTAGGCGACCCGCCACCCTTCCTGATTGCCGCGTAACACGTCGCCGAGCAGGAAGATGGCGATCCCGCAAGTAAAGATCATGGGGGCAGCTGCGGCCGCCAACGCTCCCAGGAGAATGGCTTTGACGAACCGCCACATGACCAATTTCAACATTCTCCGGCCGAGTTGAGAACCAAACGCCCGACAAGCAACGTCGGCAATGGGTGGGTTGCGGATCTTGACGATGAGCCCAGAGCACGTCGCTCATAGAGAGTGCACCCGCAGACGCTCGATGACTGGCCCGCTGATCTACAGCTTGTTTTTGCCGCAGTCGGGCGTGCAATGGCGGGCGGACGGCTAAACCCCGAGATCTTGAAACGCGTCCCCCAAGGACGCGACGCAATCCTGCCCGGGCATGAAGTTCATCTCCGCCATCTGCCGAAAGGCGTGGCAGCCCGCTACGTGATCGAACTCATTGGCGACCGATGGGAGCGGGGAGAGTGGTCATTTCGGTCTGGGCAACTTGAAGACTTGGCCCGCCGCGCTTGGACAACCATCCCTTATCCTGATGCCGGGCAATAGGTCGGTTAGGAGTGGGAAGCGGAACTCGCCCCGCTAGTCGTCTTTCATGATCTCGCCGCGTGACCAGAAGCGGTGCAGCTTTTCCCACCACCTTCTAGTTTCGGGCCCAAGCCAGGGCTCGAACTCGGATGGCGCAGTCGAGCTGTGCAGGTTGGTGTTCTGCAAGCTTTCGAGCAACCCAACCGTGGCCGCCTCTCGGACGTCGTGGTCGCCGTGGCGATGCCACTGCTCGACGACGTCGAACACCGCTGGAAAGCCTTCGATATCACCACATTTGAGACGGTCGATAAGATGCCGCGCTAGATCGCCAAGCGCCATGTAGTGGGGAAGGTCTGCTTCACCTTCCCAGTCTGAGAGAAACGCGCGCCAAGCGGGTTCGAAAGTCGGATCCGCCTCGAGCAAAGGCTCGAACATTCGGCCCCGCGTGATGACTTTCTCTCCCGCCATGTGCCTGAGTTACCACCCATTCCCACCGCCATTAAGCCGAGTAGCGGATTTTCCAAGCGTCAGCTGGGGTGGAAAGCGGACTTGGCCCAGCTACACTGTTCTGGCCAAGGAGAACGGCAGTGCAAGTTCACGACTGGCGGAACTTGGACCGAGACCGTTTCGGCGACACCCCAGCGCTCGCGGATGAGCTCCTCGCCCTCATCATCGCTGGGAAGAAGCGTGCGACCTGCTGGAGCGCCGCAGAAGGCCTCCGAAGGGCGAGGGTGGGCAAGAGCTGGGTGGCCGAGGACGGACAACGCCGACCGCGTGTTGTCTTGCGAACGACAGAGCTGAGGGAAGGCCGCTTTGATCAGGTGGATGCCTCCTTCGCCGCGGATGAGGGAGAGGGAATTAAAGCCTCGCTCACTGGCGTGAAGTCCATAAGACCTACTTCGCCAGGGATGGCGGCTTCGCACCCGACATGCTGTTGTGGTGCGAACGCTTCGAAGTGGTGCAGACAATAGACGTCAGCGACGAGTATACACGGTCTCAGTGCGGCCGAAGTTGACCACCTGAACATCTGCTATGGGTCGGAAGCCGGCCTCTGAGCCGGCTCCCGCAAACGGACCACCATTACTCAGGCACATCACAGACGTTCCGAATGTCTTCGATGGGTGGGAGGCGGACGTTTCGCCTCGCAGCCGACAAAACGGACCGATCTAAGCTCCTTGAGCGGTTGGAAGTAGCAGCTCGCGAGGGTACTCAGTGGCTAGCGCAGGAACCTCATGAGGCGCGAAATAGTGCAAAGCGGCACTCTCACCGTCGGTTCCGCTCAGTACGCCAGAGGTGACAACGCATCTGAAAAGGCACACCGTATATTCAACGGCATCGCCGTTTGCGTACAGAACTCGGTATTTGTCCCCTCCAAACACTCCAAGCAGCCTCGACACACTCACGTCCAAGCCTGTTTCCTCGAGCACCTCCCGCACCACTGCATGCTGCGGACTCTCTCCAGGTTCGATGGCGCCGGCAGGTAGACTGTAGTTCCCACCATGCCGCTCCTGGACCAATACCCTGCCAGTCGGATCGTGCACCACGGCGGCGACGGCAGGGATGAGCAGAAGCTCGCTACCAAGCCGTTCTCTCAGCGAGGCGTAGTAGGCAGACATCGGCATGGAGGTGCTGCACCTAGCTCCGGGGCACACAGCATCGCCCGGCGACGAGCGGCTGCCTAGCTCCCCGCAAAGTTCCGCGATGGGTTGGAAGCCAGCCCTTGAGCCGGGTCCCGCAAGCGGACCACCACTCCTCAGACACATTCACAGACGTTCAGAACGTCGGTCTAGGGTGGAAAGCGGGACTTGGCTCACTCATGGTCAAGCTACGCGCACGAGGATGCCGTAAATGGCCTTCCAACCCTTTGGATACGTTTTCGATATCCACTCCAAGATGCCCCCTCACATGGCCCGGCGCGCGATCCGGCGGCGCTGGAAGTCGTGGTTTGATCCAATCAGCGGCGCGCGCGGTTGGATCGTCGGCCCCTTCATTTGTTTGTGGCTGTCAGCGATAGACAGCTACGGTCCGCTTCTCTTTGGCGTGATTTCCAACGACGGCTTCGGGACGAGGATTTCGGGACGAGCGGGTTCAGACCTCAACGGGCTAGCAGCATCGTTCCTACTCGTTCCCATTGCTGTCATTTCCGCACTCGCCGCGGTGCGTTCTGGCCAAGCCACACCTCTCTGGGCGGCGACGATGGCCGGCCTACTGATTTTCTTCCTGGCGACAGCGGTCTGGTTCGGACACGTGCAGCGGCAAGAGGCAGAGCCACTGGTCCGCTTTCTAAGCGACGCGATCGCCCCAGCGAGCCATTCAGCGCGCATGAGGCGGGTTAAGGTGGAACCTTCGCCGGGGATTCGGTTCGAGGTGGGTGGGCGCAAACAGAAGGGCCCCGTCAGCTCAGCGGCGATCTACGATGCCGTACTTGAGATGGAAGAAGGTGGCTCTCTTGTCATTGGGCATGATCCAGAAGTCTATATCCAGATCGCTAGCCACGATGGCGGGTTTGTCCTTGAAAAGCGCGACGGAAGTTCTTTGAAGCAATTTCGCGCAGTTCGGTTGGGTGCACCATCGACAGCAAAGAACGACAGGTACCTTTTTACCTTCGACGAAGCAGTCGATGTCGGTCTCGCCTATGCTTCGAAGGGACCGTTGCCAAACGTCGTCCGGTGGGAGGTAATGGCTAGTTCACCGCCGACTTGATTGCAAAGACCGGACGGTCCGACCGTCAGCCATGGGTGGTTAGCGGCCCGCCGGCTTGGTCTCGGGCTTACCGTCCGCGTTCCAGTAGCGCCACCGGCCGACTTCAGCACCGCCCTCATACTGGCCCTCAGCGGCAAGCTGGCCATTCTCGTGGTAGTCCCGCCAGACACCCTGTTCGACGCCTTCTTCGTACGTACCCTCGGACGCCTTCGCTCCATTGGGGTGATACGCGACGAAAAGGCCCTGCCTGATCCAGCGGGTGCCGTCCGGCGACATCTTGCGCGCGTCACGAAAACGCACCTTGCCATCCTCGTGCGGGATTTCTGCGATATTCAGGTCGGTCATGCTGCAATCGTTGGCGCAGGCCCGATACGTCCGCAATGGATCGCAAGCGGTCAACAAGCCCAGGCGGCAAGCCGACCGCGCGAACGTCCGCTCTCAGCCTCGAATGGAAGGTCTGCTTCCGACCCTCAGCGGACCTTCCTTTTGGCTTCTGCTTCGGTCCAGGACAGCCGGTAGATTCGGAGCGTCCAGCGGTAAATGGCCCAGGCAAGCACGCCGGTGAATAAGACACCGAATATGTGGTCCCAGCGATAGCCCCAGCCTAGATCTAAGAAAACATCGATCAGCGCGCATGCCAGTATGAGGGCGCAGACAAGCAGCGTCAGCACGAAGATGATCTTCGTGACGACCGCCAAGACGCGGCCATAGGACGTGCGAGGCGACATTGCGGGATCCTATCCGTAGCGATGCGCTCGGCAAGGGGCCACGCCAAGCTGGTCTTGCCGGAGGCAGGAGCGCCGCTGATCAACACGAATTCCGCACCTGCCGTACAGCGAGGAACCAGCGTTCTTACTCGTTCAAGCTCTCAGAGCCGCCGCGCTGAGCGCCAGTTTAGATGGTCTAGCGCAATGACGGCAAAGCACGCAGTCGCAGACGTTCGGAACGTCCGCTCCTGTGCGTGGGGTCTGAGGGTCCGCTGAAGCCGGCCCAGAGACCGCTTCCGACCCGTTGCGGACGTAGCTTCGAGGATGTCATAGAGCGGTGATGGTGCTCCCGTTACTTGCCTTCATTGCCTTCGCCTCCGGGGCGTCAACTTGCAAGGTGATCAACGCCCTGGAGAACTCGGATGCTGGGGTGACCGCCGAAATCATTCAGGCGCCGACTGGCGTGACGGCGCCCGAGTTCACTGACGCCCTGATCGCGCAGGAAGATGTTCTTCCGTTCACTCGCTTCACCAGCGGTGGGGTGGATGGCCCAAGGCCAACTGTCTCGATCAGCTTCGCGACAGGGAAGCACGAGGTGGTCATCTACAGGCGGCTGCACACGGCGCCCGATGAACCCACGAAGGTGTGCAGGGTACAGAGCCTTAGCGATCGCACGATTGGGCGAGCTGACGTACGCGCCACGCAATGGTGCTACGCGCAACTGGGGTCGTCGCCGATCATCCCGAAGCCCCTCGTCATTCGGTAGCAACGAGGCAGCTTCCCACCCTTAGCCGACCTTAGCTGGTCGTTCCGGGCCCGACGGCTGCACTGGCGTGGACGACTGCAAACGCGGGAGGTCCATGGCTGCCGGCCGAAGAAGCCGCTATATCAAAGCCCGATGCTGAGACTCCTCGACGGCCTCAATGGCTCGATCCCCATCGACAAGGCGCTGGACAATGAGACGGTGCTCGCTCGAGTGGAGGACCTCTTGAGGCGAGAGGGTAGGTCCGTGGCGGATCGTGGTTCAGACCTCGTGACTTTCAAGGATCCATTCTGGAGGGAGTATTCGGCACCCGCGAAATGGCCTGTGTTCGCGATGTACAACGAAGGTCGCTTTCAAATCGAGACCACGCCCGAAGGTCGTTGCCTGCGTTACGATGTACGTCGTCCGGGCGCTTTTCTATTTTGTCTATGTGCGGCTTGCGTGTTCTTCGTGTTTGGTTTCGCGGGTGGCGGCCTTAACAGGGGGGTCCTCTATTCTGTTTTCGCTCTGAGTTTTCTGTACGGCGTGAATACGTGTCTAGCATTGGTCCGGGCGCCGGCGGCGATCCGAAAGGCGATCCGTTCTGAAGTTGCCTGATGGCCTCGTGTTGGCATCGCATTGAGTTTCGCGGCGCCGTTTTGGCGCAGGCGGCAGTGTCCGCTACCCACCCGTAGCTGCCCTCCGCAGCACGCAGTACCGGTTCGGCATGACCATCGATGAAGCCCATTGGGAAATCGTCCGCTGCGACGGACCTGCGGGAGGCAATGTAGAACTCTGGGACCGATCACTCGCCCCTGGAGGCTTGGCCATCGAGGTGTTGGAGAGCCCTGGAGGTGATCTCGTCCTGATCGGGCACTCAGTCGATGTGCCTCTCGAGGTCGCCGAAGAGTTCCTGGAGCTCGCTCGCCGCTATCTCTCTTGACGGCCAAAGAACCGAAGGTGACCTAGCCACCGAGCGAATTCGCGCATGCCGATGTCCTTCTTACTTTCTCCGTGACCGCTTCCAACTCAAAGCCACGATTGCGCGGCTCCGCTCGGAGCGCTCCCCAGACGGGATGGAGCATTAGGCGCTATCCCCGATCCTAAGCTTCTGCCCGCGCCCTCGACCGGTCGCCTTTGCGACCTTAAGCTGCCGCGTCACATGCTACGGCGCAGCGGTCCAATGCACATGAAAGCGCGGCACGCGCTGGTCGCCTTATTTGGATTGGCGATGTGCACCCTGTGTGCGGCCTTGATCGTTGATCGGCGCGACTGGGAGCCGATCATCAAACTCCTCCACCCGCTGCTCCTTGGCAAGGTAGGGCCCTACGAACCCTACTTCTATGAACTCTATGCAGCCTTGGCCGGCGCGGGCGGCCTTCTGACCTTCGCGCTGTTAGGGCTCTCATGGGCAATGAAGCCGAGCACGGACAGGAAGATCGACGACTATCTGGCCACCCGCCTGCCGCAACACATCGACGAGTGGCGGCCTCCGAAGCGCTAGTGCCTGAGGTGTCCGGAGAGCCGTGGGGACGACCGCTCTCGACCCGACATAGCGGCCGAGAGGGCTCTATGGGAACGAACCCCAGTCGAGCATCACGGAACAACGACTATGGAAGAGATCGACATCCTTCGAGCGGCCGGAGTTGAGCCGAAGTTCGTTGGAGGAGTGCTGTTGCTCACGGTCGATCAAGTCCGCGTCCTTCTTCTGATGGTGGAACGCAAGGGCTGGATCATCTGGGGATTGGATGGCTTCGAAATAGTGGATCGTGGAGTGCGTCCAGATATGGATGAGATTGCGGACTGGTCTGACTTAGAGAAAACTGCAGGTGATCAATTGAGCCTGATATCGATCGAAGCAACGACGTGGTTTCTCGATACCGTCGCCAGGGCTGATCGCTCCTACGAAGTGGTGATTTCGGAGCGCGCTTGACTGACCCCCAGCTTGTGCCGCAACGCGGCCCCCGCGGAAGCTGGTCCCTTTTTTCCAAGTGGACCTCAGCCTGGGACAAGTCAGCAGACATTCCAGCCGTTTGCGATGTGTGGGAAGCGCTCCCTAGGGACCGGCGCCTTGGCTCAGACCGCTTCATTCAGGGCGACGCCGACGCCGCTCAGTCGCTTGGCGCCGTCGAGGTCAAAGGACATTACAACGCCCTCGCTTGCACCAACGCCCAGGCCCGAAAGGCTTCCGCCAGCGAGCGCAGTTGGCGGGGGCCGCCGCGTCCGTGGAAGACGTTGTCTTCTACCCAGCAGGTCCACCAATCAGTCTCGTGCTCATAGTCGTGGGACTGTCGCTCCATCAGTCGGCCCTCATAGTCCGTGCCGGCCAAGTCAATCTTCAATGACCATCCAGGGTTGTCGAGCGTATCAATCGTGACGCCGAAACTATGCTCCCAATCCCCATTGCACTGGGCCTCATACCATTCCGCGAGCCAGTCAAAGGCATCCATAGGGTGAAGCTAGCGCGCCGCGCGACGGCACGGAAGCATGCCGCTCTTCAACTCACCGGCGCGCCGAGTGACGGTTCTCCCGGTTTGCGGACTGCGTGTCTGCGCTGCTCAGCGAGACTAGTGAGGCGGGAGTACCCGGCTGACCGTGACTTCGTCTGAGCCGGGCCCAATGAGCGTGGGAAGGAAGGATATCGCGGCGCCGACTGCGGCGAGCCCGACGCTCACCGCGACGTGGATGCGGCGAGCACGTCCTTGCTGGATCTGAGCCACAGCCCAAGCCAAACACAACCAGAGCGCGGTTATCGCGATCATCAGTAGGCCCCAAGGCCAAAGCTCATCGTAGCCCGCCGATGTCGCCAGGAAAGCAAAGCTGAGTGGCACGGTGACGGCCATCGTTCCAGCCACCGGCGAGAGCAGCCAGCAAACCGCAGTGACTACCCTAAGCAAACTGTCCCCCGCTGTAGGCCCGTAAGCACGCGCTTAAACCGCAACCGTTCAGAAAGGCGTTCGGCAAGTCAAGACTGTGCCAGGCTGATCAACTCAAGGCAGCGTTGTCGCCGCCGTGCGGGGTCCCGCCGGATATGGCGCATTGAGCTCGCGCACGACGGATCTCGACCGCCCGCGATCCGGATGACGCTTGGACCGAGGACTTGCTCTGTTCGGCGTCCTACGTCCGTTGGCTGGCGAGCAGGTCAAGGCGGAGACTGGCGCACGCCTGCCGCTCAGCAAGCTCGTCCGTCGGGCTACGACGCAACGCGTCGCAAGCGGACGCCAGGCTGCTCCAATGAGCGAGCCCTCCTCCCGACGCGCCTCAATGACCTTTGCGATCAGGGGAGTCGTCCGCGCACCGCGCGGCCGCGTGCCCGTCGCGGCGAACCGTCGGGCCGCCAACCTAGTGCGAGGACTTGACTCGCCACGGCGTGTGAAGGCTTTCGTGTGTGCGCTTAGGTTGCGCGGAATGCATCGCGCGGGGGGAGCCGATGCCGACCGAGACGAACACGCTCACGATCACGGCCGACTATGAGGTCGCCGCCTCTCAGCATCTGATCTTCACGAACCAGATCGCCTTCGCTGTAAGCCAAGCGCACACACCGATACTGCCGCCGCCGCATCTGCGGATCGCCGGGAACGTCGAAGTCCTGATGACTTCGGCCGAAGCGGTTGGAGCCACCGGAATCGTCGGTATCGGCCTCTCGAATACCTTTGAGGGCACCCCTCGGTTCACTATCGATCCAGGCGGCATCCTCAAGGTCAGCGCCGCCGGCGGAAGCGCGACAGGCTACTTCGGCGGGGGCACCGCAGCCCCTCGTTTCGACAACGCCGGCGACATCCTGATCGAGGCTGACGGCGCTGCTCGCGGCCTGGTGAACAACGTCAATCTGGGCGTCCTGACGAACAGCGGTCAGGTTACGGTTACCTCCACGACCGCAGATGCTCTCGGCCTGCGGGCGAGCGGTTACGGCATGCAGGTTCACAACAGCGGAACCATCACCGTGACCGGTCACGGCCAGGTGACGGGCGTGGACATGGGTATTGGGTCCCGGCAGGTGTTCTACAACTCCGGGACCATCGTGGCCCGCGCGATCGCCTCTAACCAACCCAGCGTCGGCGTATATTGGGACAACAGCCCCCAACCGGGGCAAGAGCACAGCTTCGTCAACGACGGGCTGATCCAAGCCGATCGGGCGCTGGAAACCTACTCGACCCACGGGGCGGCCGCCGAGAACCTCATCTTCAACAACGGTCGCCTGATCGGTGGCGTGTGGCTCGGTGGCGGTGGAGCGCAGACGTTGGTGAACAACGGCTCCGTCGAGGGGACTGTCAGGATGATCGGCGCCGGCAGCGTCTATGACGGCCGTAACGGAGTCGCCCTCGGGATGATCACCGGGAGCAACAACGGGGGGAACACCTTCCTCGGTGGCGTCGGCGCCGAGTCGATGACCGGCGGATTTAGCAACGACACCATCTACGGCGCCGATGGGGATGATTTCATCGACGGAGGCGGCGGCGCAGACCGGCTGGAGGGCGGCGCCGGCGTCAACACGCTGAGCTTCGTGAGCCTGACCTCTGGCGTGCTGGTTGATGTCGCGACAGGAACAGCCGGCGCCGGCGCCGGCGCCGACACCTTCAGCGGCTTCTCCCGGATCCTCGGCAGCACCCGCAACGACACGATCGTCGGAAGCGGAGGCTATGACTACCTGCGCGGCGCGGAAGGGAACGACTCCATCGAGGGCGCAGCCGGCTTCGACGACCTCCACGGCAACATGGGCGACGACACGGTGCGCGGAGGCGGCGGCCCCGACTGGGTGGTCGGTGGTCAGAACAACGACATGCTCTACGGCGACGACGACGCGGACTACGTCGTCGCCAACCTGGGCAGCGACACCTGCTACGGCGGAGAGGGCGGAGACACCCTGCTCGGCGGACAGGCGGAGGATCTGTTGTTCGGGGAAGCCGGAGACGACTGGCTCAGCGGCGATCGGGGCGCCGACACGATCAGCGGCGGGACAGGCGCGGATCGGTTCGTGGTGTTCACCGGCAGCGGAGTGGACCTGGTGACCGACTTCAACGTCGCCGAGGGCGACTGGGTGAGCATCGAGGGCGGTGCGGCGTACAGCCTCGCGCAGCAGGGCGCTGACGCCGTGATCACAACGTCCAACGGCGACCAGCTTGTTCTTCTGAACACAACAGCGACAACGCTGCCGCCGGGCTCCATCTTTGTAACCTGATCCTTCAGGCGCGCCGGGACGGAGATGGGGGCGAGGCGAGTGAATCTACGTGTTCGGACCGACGCACTTGGAATGACGCGCAGCGTCACGACTGCAGTTGCAGCTGTCTTCGCCGTGGCCGCCTTGGGCGCCTGCTCTCCCGAGCCGGTCGCCCCTGTCCAGGACAGCAAGGCGATGTCGCCTCCTGTCGTCCCGGCCGCGCCTGTCGCCGTGTTCCCTGAGGCCAGCTCAGCGAGGATGCGCGTGAGGAGTGGAGGTGACTGGTCCTCCCGTAGTGTGTCGCTGTCGAAGGCGCAGCTGGCGCGTCTCCGGACAGCGATGATCCGCGAACCGGTCCCTGGCGACATGGCGGCCTGCTTTGTCCCCCACCACAGGTTCGAATTCCTCTCGGCTCAGGGGCGCGTGATCGGCGAAGTCGAGGTTTGCTTCTGCTGTTTTGGAGTCGAGTCCAAGCCCGACCTCGTGGGTGAGGCAGGATACCGGCTGAGTGGAGACTTCGGACAGCTCCGCGAGCTCGTTGTGGAACTGGGTTCGTCCGCCGACCTCAACTGCGATGAGTAGACATCGAAGTTGCTGACACTCAGCTTTGCGGGGGTTGCGGATACCCGTCAGCTTCCCGGACCTTCGCCCGTTGCCGACATCCGGCGGGCTTATGGCTCCTCCGGGCTCAGTCGATGCCAGCCCAGCCAGATCCCCAATGAAATCGGCAATGCAGCGGCAAGTGTGGCTGCCGCGAACATGATCGATGCCTGCGCAACCCCCATCGTCTGCAGCCAGGCTCCGTTCCTCACCGCCAGCGCTGCGAACGTCGCGTAGAAGCATGCGACGAACGTCGCCCCCGTCGAACTAGAGGCCACGAGCAATGCGGCAAGCCGCGCCGCCGGCGCGACCCGCCTTGCCAGCATGCCGACTCCCACCGCGCCGAGCGCGCCGACAATCGGGGTGAGCAAGAAGGCGGCGAAGCCGAAGAGCAAGCCGAACAGGTGAGGCAGCACGCCGAGAACAATCCCGGCCGACGCGATCTTCCAGGCTTCGGACGCGCGCAGTCGAGCCGGCGGCTTCATGCGGCGAAGGTGCGCGACCTGCCGACCAATGTGAAGGTCCGCTTCCGACGGGTTTCAGACGCGAGCGACGGTCGAGCTATGGTGCGCCATGAACACCACCGTCGTCACAATCCCTACGAGCCGCATCCTGGATTGGATGAGCTTCCACGCGGTGTTCGAAGAGGTGCTCGTTTCCGCCCTACTGCGGCGGCAACATGAATGCCTGGATCGACTGCTTGACCTACGTCGATGACCCGGATGCCGGCATGGTGAGGGATCCCATCGAGCCTGGCGGCTTCCTCGCGCTCCGGGTGGACAATTGCGCCGAGTTCCAGTGGAGGTGCCCAGAGCAATACAACGCCCTCATAGAGTGCGCTGCCTTCGTGAACTATCGGCGGATCGACCTGGGCGATCCGCCGGTGCTCATGTTGATGCTTTGCGGGGACTATGGGGGCAAGTGACCTCGACCCAGCTGGCCGGGCGACCGGTCGGTGGGCCGCGGTCGCCGCCTTGGAGCGAGTTCAAACCATGCTTCGCACGCTTGACCTGACCGGGCGGGTCTCCTGCCTGCTGCTCGCCGCGGTTCTGACGATCGTCGAGTTGTCCCAACCGGTGACCGCCTTACGTTTCATGCACGCGCTTGAAGACCCCCAGCCTAGGGTCTTGCTCATAGAAGGGCCGTGGGCGGCGGGGGCGCTCCTGACCGTGGTCGCCTCTACGATGGCGATACGTCAATTCACGGGGCGCCGGCCTCACACGGGCTGGGCGTGGCTGCTCTCAGGGCTCTGCGGAGGCGCGCTCCTGGGATGGGGCGGCCACGCAATCATCGTTGCTGCCCTTCGCAGTGGGTCTTGAGCCGGCGCCTCGGCGCCTGACCTCCAGCGACCCGAGTCCCTGAGCCGGCCGACTACGGCGACGCGGTCTCTGCATCCGACGCTTGGCGGAGCGCTGGCCCCCCCGCCGACGCGGGCGCCAGGAAACGCCACCTGTGACGCCGTCGGACGACGATCTCCTGTCGCGGCGTCCAGTCGTCGAACTCCTCTAGGAAGGGCTTCGTCCGCGCCTCGAACCGGCAGCGAAACATCGCCTTACCTTCCGGTTGGCAGGAGATGTTGCGTACCTCGACCTCGGGACCGAATTCCACGACGTAATGTCCGGGCTCCCGTGTCGGTGACGCGAAGGGTTCCAGAACCCTGACAGTCTCGAGCTCGACAATCGTGCGATCCGAAGGCGGCCCCACCTCTGTAGCGCAGCCGGCCAGGCCGACCGCGAGGAGCGCAGCAAACAGGCTCAACTTCATGAGCCGAGGGTAGTCGACCGGCCCGGGGCGGCAAGGTCTGTGCTCAGGGTCAGGCCTGCAGCTTGAGGAACCTAGCGCCGACCTCGAGCATCAAGCGCCCTGCTGAGCGCTGATGTCAGCTCCGGGCGAGCCGCCCAGCGACCGGCCGGCCATGCCGGCGATGCTCCATGCCAGGTACGATCCTGTTGCGGTTGGGGGTCGCGCCACGGCACGATCGGTCATGGTCACCATCTACATGCCGCTGCGCAATGAAGGTGTTGACGTCTGGCGACCGGTGGAAGCAACACCCGCTTCCGGGGACACATACCGCGTTGAAGGGGAAGTCCCGCCCGACGAAGATTGGGCCTTCGCCCCTGGCACGCTGGTCCGTTGCGAGTGGAAGACATTCGAGGACGGAAGCCGCGGCCTCGTCGCCGCCGAGCCCCTGATCGGCTAGAGGTCCCGCGGCGCTTCGAACAGCGGTTCGGCGAGAGGTGCCTTTACTCGGGATCGTCTCGCCGGGAAGCTCAGCCATGCTCCCGCTTCTGGAAGTCGCCTCGCCGCTGGATCTCGCCGCGCTTTGGCGGCTCGAATTTCTAACGGGAGACGACATCGCCGCGATCTGCATGCGCTGGCTGGAGGACGACCTGGACGGCGGCGATCCGGACATCGCAGCGTTCGCCGGGAGGACCGACCTCACGATCGGTGAAGCCGGCCCGCAATTCGAGCGGGCCCTGAACTCGCTGGTTGGGCGGCAGGTCGACCGCGAAGAAGCCATCCTGCGAGGTCTTCGCACCCACCTCGCCGCCGCGCTGCAGGATGACCACCTGATGGAAGGGGTGAGGCTCGCCGTAGAACGCTTCGCGAGCCTCGACGAGAGCCGCCTCGTACGTCACCCTCGCAGAGCCACAGACCATCCCGACGGCGTCTATGCGGAGGAGAACCTCGGCTTGGAGTATGTCTACGGAAGCTTCTACGCGTTCGACGATATCGTGGCCTTGCCCGCCGCCGAGCAGGCGGCCTTACGAGAGACCCTGAAGAGAGGCTTGCGCGAGGACGTGCTCGAGCTGCACGATCACCTGGCGAGGCTTCTGGACGAGAGGGCCGCGGGCGTTCAATCGGTCGAATCATGACTTCCGCCACCGCCGGCATCTGTTGTGGGGACTCTGTGGTCGGCCTGACGTGAACTCCGATCCTGAGCGGGAAGCGAGCGACCAGTCTCGATCCATGGCGGACAAACCATCCGCCCTCGGTCCCATGTGTCGGACCTATCCATGCTCGTGACGCCGGGACGCGGGGCGGTCGTCATCAAGCGCATCATCGCCTGGATCGATCGCGACGTGGCGCGCTGGAACGGCAATCCGCTAGCTACGATGTTGCTCGGCTGTGTGCCGACGATCGCTTGGTTGTCGATTACGCGACGCGAATTCACTGACGCCCCGGCGCTCGTTCAAGCGCTGCTCGTCGCCCCGATGGTACTGTTCGGCGGCGTCGGCATCTGGCGAGGGTGGCTGTTCATCTGGTCCGAGCATCGGAGGATCCAGGCCCTCGGCGAAGCTGAAGACGCAGAGCGACGACGCAAAGACTGAGCCGCCTGGATCAGTGGCGATTCGATCTCGGCCGCGCTCAAGCTTGCGACCGACAAAGGTCGCACTCGTCGAAAGGAGTGCCGACAGCCCGAGAGCATGACTGCGCTGGCGGCTCGGCGGAACCGAGCTGTATTGATGTACCGTCAGCCAATGAGATCTGTCCTCGTCGCTAGACACCTGTCCGATTTCGCAGATCGGGTGCTCGTCGCCTGTCCTCGATGCGAAGGAATGGGCGCCGTCGAGGTGCACACGCCCGCCGGCGGGCCGGCTGTTCGGCGGATGACCTGCGAGAGTTGCGCCACCGTTGTCGAGGAGGAGGCTTCAGCCGGCCGGGTGAGCCTGGGGCTCCCATTGTGGCTGCGAGCCGAGACCCGTCACGGCGAGCTCGTCGCACTCAACGAGGCTCACCTCGAGTACATCGAGACCTACGTCGCAGGAACGCTGCGCAAGGAGCGTGGCGACGGCACAGGCCTGCGCAATCAGAGCGTGATCTCCCGACTGCCACGCTGGGTGAAGTCGGCGAAGAACCGCGAGGAGGTGCTGAAGGCGATTTCGCGGGCGCGGAGCCGGCTCAGCTAGCGATCGCCGCCCGGGCGACCAGCCTAGTCAGCCCTCGTCCACTGCGAGCTCGGCGATCGCCTGACGGATCTCCTCCGAAGAGGACACGCCCTGCGTCGTAGCCAGGAAGGAAATCAGCGTCATCGGCCGGCCGCTGAGCGAGGCGGCCTCGAGCTTGTGATGTCCGTCGAGAACGTAGTGAGCCAAACACCAGTGGGCGACTCTGCTGTCAGCCGGCTGCTTGATGTCCAGAACAGAGACGGCCACGGCGGTCGGCTCTCGTCCTTCGTCGAAGAGGCGGCGGTAGTGCTGAACCCGGTCCGCATTCAGCCAGTTGCGGGGATACATCGGGATCACGAATTCAAAGAGCAGCGCCGACTTGGGCATCCGGCGCACGCCCGCACGGTAGTAGGGGACCCTCGGCGAGTGGGGCAAACCCCAGAAGCCATCCAAGCCCCAATTCTGCATCTGCTCATCCACGAAGTAGTCGCCGGGCTCGCCGAGCTTAACCGCACGGATCACCGAGCGCAGAAGCAGCGTCTCGTACGATCCTGCCGGCAGCATCTCCGCCAGCCGGCTCGTCAGCGTCCGATCGAGGCTGCGCAAACCCGTCTCGAGCGCCTCGGCGAGTTCGCCCACGTCCAGGCCCTCAACAGCCCCCGCCTTCCGTTCGAAGAAGAAGGCGCACGTGTTGCAGACATTGCCGATCTCGTAGGCGTGGTCGCCGTTGATCGTCAGGTAGCGATGCCACTTGGGCGTGGCGCCGCCTGGGGTCTCGAACCCGATCGGGGACGTGCTCTCGTCCACCTGCGCGGCCGCCGTTTCGATCAACCTGCTCATCCCCGCGACTTAAAACATTCGATGGGCCGCTCCTCAATCTCAGCGCTGCTGCGACAGGCGCGCTTCAGGAAAGCCTGATCGCGGCCGCCCAATGCCCCGCGTCTTCTGTCGAATGCCATCGGTGGGGAGGTGGGCGTTCTTGAAGCCGCTCCGGCCCGCCTCTACCGTTCCCGCGTAGACTGGCGGCCGGCGAGAGGCTCGTCGCGTCGACTCGCCCTTCCCCTGATCGGCCGCGGTGGATGACCTCTTCCATAATCGTCGACATGGACGAGCTTCGCAGCTTCGGGTGGAGGTTGTGGGACCCCATCGGCGTGGACGGCCATGCGCCCCGGGATGAATACGACAGCTACCTTCTCGGAGTGGTCGGCATCCTTCGCAACGGCGGGAGCGATGCTGACGCCGGGGCCTATCTTGCCCGCGTCGAAACCGAGTGGCTGGGCAACGCCTCTGTGTCTCCGTCGGCGCGAATTGCACTCGTCACCGCCCTCAGGAGGTACCTTGAGAGGTTCCCTGCTGGTCGGCTCAAGTTCCGCTTTCAGTAGATCCCTGGCGATGGGGCGGCACGATGACAGCGCACGCCGCAGCGTGCGTTCCTGAGAGCGGCGCTTTAGCCGTGGTCCAAGGGTGAGGTGGACGTGGACAGAAACCAGCGTGCGTGCATCGCACCAAGGAACTCCGCATCCCCGACGGGAAATCCACTTGCTGAACCTAGGACAGCGTCGATGCCGCATCGCGGGCAAACCGCTATGCCGCCGCCATGATCTTCCCACTCTGCGATTTCGGCCGGGCGGAAGGTGCTCCGGCAGTAGAATCAACCGCAGAGCTCACTCCGTTGCACCTCATCACGATGGTCGGAGCAGTGACGATGCGCCTCATCCAGAGTGGCCGGTGTGAAAGTCATTGCGATGACCGCTGATGTTCCGGTGCGGACGTCAAGTCTATCACTGGCGATGCCAACTCGACCGGCGGACCCTGAACGGTGATCGCCGCAGGCGCTTTCACCAAGGACTTGAGGTCGCATCCCAAGCGGCGCCAAAGTTCAGCCTGCGACCTCATGCCGACTTCGACAACCGAAATCGCAGCTTCCTACCCGCCGCCCTTTTTTGAGCCTCCGCCCCTTTCAACGCCGCCCAGCTGAGCCGAGCAAATGATCAGCGTTCCCGATCGCACCGGCTGGCTCGAAGGCGAACTGGCCGGATACCCGCCGATACCTCCGTTCCCACAGCTCACCCGGTTCGAGCGCCGAGCCTTGGACGCGATCGCCGAAGGTTCGGTGCCGGACGCGCAGGCGTTCAGGAGCCAAATTGAAGCCTGCGTGGTGATCGATCGGGTCAACACGGTTGTCGGCTTTGTCACCCGGACCGTCATCGACCGGGCGGCGGCCGCGCCGCTCGACTTCGCTCACCGGAGCGCCCACTTCGAGGTTCGTGGAACCCGTTACGGCATGTCGGTCACCCTCTGGGCGGAAGAAGGCTTTCTCTCCAGCATCGAAGGCATCACCTACGGCGAGGACGACCTGGGCGGACAGGCATTGGCGGACCTCGACTTCGACGGTTTCCAGCTGCTCGAGTAGCGGCTGAGGGCCGCGATCGAGGCGTCGGTCGCCTCGAGCAGTCGCGCGCCGGCGGGAACATGTTCTCAATGCGCCTCGCCGTGGTTCGTCGCCCCCGCCTCGCCGGGCCACGGTGGCATGGTTTGCGCAAGAGACGCCGCCGCCAGGCGCTGCCGTGCGCGGCCTGTGCCATTTGGGGGCGTTTGCATGGGGTTCGGTTGGCGCATCGCCGCCGCCTGCGGGGGCGGCGTCGCGGGCCTTTTCGCCGCGACACAGTACGTCGCCTGGCAGTTCCACTGGGCGACAGCCTTCGGTCCGGCCCTCCGGCTGACGCCCGATTACGCTGTCTATCCGCCATGGAGCTTCCTGCTCTGGCGACAGGTTTTCGGGGATCAGCATCCCGAGGTCTGGTCGGCGGGCGTCGGTCTGATCCTGCTGGGCCTGGCCGCGGGCTCAGCTCTCGCCTCGCTCTCGAACACCGCCAAGCCGAAGGACAAGCGCGCCCGCGGCTGGGGCGGGCTCAAGGAAGCCCGCAAGGCCGGACTCCTCGCCGGCGAGGGCTGCGTTCTGGGCGAGCTCGAGGGCAGGCTGCTCACCACCACGGACCTGAGACCCACGCTGGTCACCGGCGGCACCCGCTCGGGAAAGGGCAGGGGACATGTGGTCCCGAGCTTGCTGGGCTGGACCGGGAGCGCCCTGGTCCACGATCCCAAGGGTGAGCTCTGGCGCGAGACGTCGGGCTGGCGCGCGACCTTCTCGCACGCGCTCTACTTCAACCCGCGCGATCCGCACTCGGCCAGGCTCAACGTCCTCACCGAAATCCAACCCGGGCCGCAGGAAGTCGCGCAGGTCCAGCGGCTGGTGGCCATCCTCGCAGATCCCGGCGGGGTGCGGGACGACGAAGCCATCTGGGACAAGGCCGCATCCGAGATCCTCGAAGCCCTGATCCTGCACGTCCTCTACACCGCCGCAGACGACGAGAAGTCGCTGCCGACCGTCGCCCGGCTGCTCGCCGACCTCGACCGCACCTGCGAGACGATGCTTAAGACGCTGCATCGGCTCGGTCCCGACGGCGAGCCCCAGACCCATCCGTTCATCGAGAAGGCGGTCCGAGGCTATTGCGCGATGCACGACCGGTTCCGCACCTCGGTGCAGGGGACGGCGCGCTCCTATCTCAAGTGGATCGCCGGCGACGACGTGGAGCGCGCCCTCTCGACTTCCGACTTCGCCATCGGCGACCTGATGTGCGCCGAAGCGCCCATGAGCCTCTATGTCCAGGTCGCCCCGGCCGACCAGCAGGCCCTCAAGCCGCTGGTGCGTCTGTTCTTCTACGCCGCCTCCCAGTCCCTGACCGTCTACGAGGACCGCGACGCCGCCGGCCGACCCAAGCGCCACAAGCTGCTGATGGCCATGGACGAGTTTCCGCTGCTGGGCCGCCTGGCCTTCTTCGAGAAGAGCCTACGACTGATGAGCGGTTACGGCCTCAAGACCATGTTCGCGGCGCAGAGCCTCAACGACATCGTCGAGACCTATGGCGTCCACAACACCATCCTCGACAACTGCCACGTCTACACCGCCTTCTCCGCTCTCGACCCGCTCACCCAGGAGAAGGTCTCCCGGCTCACCGGCACGGTCGCCGAGACCCGCACCAGCGTCTCCCAGCCCACGGGTCTGTCGACCGGTCGCAGCTCCACCTCCCGATCGACGGTCGATCGGCCCCTCCTGGAGCCCGGCGAAGTACGCTCGTTGCCGGACGAAGAGCAGCTGACCTTCGTCGCCGGCCACAAGCCGCTCAGGACCCGCAAGGTCCGCTACGACGAGCTCGAGGTGGGCGTCCACCTGGGCACGGGCGGCTTCGGCGAGGTGTACCGGGCCACGTGGAAGGGCACCGAGGTGGCCGTCAAGGTCATGGCCGCCGAGCGGGTGACCAAGGACATGGAGAGGCGGTTCAAGGACGAGGTGCGCGTCATGACCGCCCTGCGGCACCCCAACGTGGTCCTGTTCATGGCGGCGTCGACCAAAGCGCCCAAGATGTGCATCGTGATGGAGTACATGGCCCTCGGCTCCCTCTACGACGTACG
>LNAP01001725.1_pt1 | contig 22917 bp, 20 predicted proteins | sample 602601 | NCBI WGS metagenome assembly LNAP01 (sample SAMN02440304, study PRJNA202911) | soil metagenome | biome: Subtropical and temperate rainforests or woodlands; isolation source: soil samples (1 kg each in a 20% v/v slurry with milli Q water) were... ...
CATTCCTGGGGCAGGTAAAGCCGATAGCGCACCGGCAGACTGCCATGGCGGTTGGCGATCGACAGCGAGACCGCCGCTTGGCAGTTGTCCTGCTTGCCCAGCTGGCCGCAATATTGCCGCGCCACCCCGACCGAGTGCTTGCCCTTCTTCGGAAAGCCCGTGTCGTCGATGATCCACGCCTCGATCGCCCCAGCCCGCTCGATCGCCGGCAGCACCATCTCGCACACCTTGGCCAGCACCTTCTCATCCGACCACGACGCCTGGCCGATAAAATGCAGCAACGACTGATGCTGCGCCGCCGTTCGAGCCGGCGCCGTCACCGCCGCCATCGGTTCGACGCTCTTGCGCTCGCACGGCAGCATAAGCCCGCTACAGTAGTCCCGCAGCGGATTGACCCGATCGGCATGGCCGATCACGCTGGCCACACCCTCGACGTATCTCGAAAAACGCTTCGCGCTGTCCGCCTGATCTCGATGACCCATCAAGGCTCTCCCGCCAAAATGAATCCTCCGACAATACCTCAGACCCTGCCTTCAAAAGCGCGGCCTTCTGACTCACTTTTATGACTCAGTAAGACTAGACGGCAAGACCTACACTCGCGTCGTATGAGGCGTGGCGCCGATTCTTCGCGCTCACATAGAAATGAAGGCGACGCAATTCGTATCATCGTCGATCATGTCGTCGCCTTGTCTGCCGAGCGGAAGAGCCCGGCGGGCCTCGGCAAGGTTCTCGTGCCCCTATGATGGAGGCACCCGGCGAGTGGCCACAGGCGGCGGGACTATGCTTGGTGATGCCAGCGTGATAGGCATTGGCCTTCGGGATCTATGCTGGTCACCTGTCCTTGCGGCGCTGGAGTGCGTCGGCGTGTGCGCGGCACTCTTTGACCAACCTCCGGACGTCTTTTGCGCTTCCAAGCCGCGCACTCCCTGCCAGCCGTTGCGCAGCATGGCGTCCTTGAGAGGGCTCTGGCGTACATCGGCGCAGCAGCATCAGTCAAATAGCGCATCATATTGAATCAAAACGGTTTTCTGCTTGTCAAAGGCCGGTGAACCAAGCCATGCTGAGAGCGGCAAGAAGGAGTTCGGCGCCATGCTGGTCTCTGTTGTCGACAACCGCCCTCAGCAGAGGAGGAGATCGGCTTGGGGCGGCTTTCCGATCGGATCGTCCGACGAGCGACCCAGGTGTTGAGCGGGTGGAAAAGCAGCAGTCCCCATGACGTGACTGCTTGATGGCAATGGCGTCCCCCGACTTCTCCCCACTCACGATTGCGGACTATGCCGCTCGCGCGGCGGAGACCGACCAGCGCAGTGACGGCGGATCGTTGAGCTTCCCGCTGCTCGGCCTGTTCGGAGAGACAGGCAGCCTTCTCAGCGAGGTCAAGAAGAAGCAGCGCGATCGCGCTTCCTATCTTGGCTACGCCGGCGCAGTCGTCGAGGAGCTTGGCGACGTCCTGTGGTATCTTTCCACGGTCGCCGCGCGCGGTGGAATTGCGCTGCCTGACATCTTCGCCGAAGCGACACCCGGCCCGCATGCCGAGGCGCGCAGCAAGGGGGAGGCGCTGTCTTTTGCTGCCGTGCAACCCGCGATCATGACACGGGCCATCGAGCCCACGGCCGCCTTCGAGCGCACGCTCCTCAATCTCGCCGGGAACGTGGGACTCCTCGTCATCGATCAGGAAGCGGGACGTCTCGTGGACAGCCCCTCCTCCCTGCTCGGGCGCTTGAGCGCCATCACTCGGACGCTTATCCAAGCTGCCAACGAGGCCGGCGTCACGCTCGAGGCCGCCGCCGTCAAGAACCTGGCCAAGACAGCCGACCGCTGGCCCCGCCAACGCACCCATCCTCCACCGCTCGACGTCGACGCCAATCCCGAAGAGCAGCTACCCCGCGATGTCACGATCGAGATCTTCGAACGGCAGGTGCGCGGACAGACTTACGTCTTCCAGCGCTGCAACGGCATCAACATCGGCGACCGTCTCACCGACAACGCGATGACCGCCGACGACTATCGCTTTCACGACGTCTTCCATTACGCCCACGTTGCCGTGCTGACCTGGTCGCCGGTGATCCGCGCGCTATTTCGTCTCAAGCGCAAATCAGACCCCAAGATCGACGATGCCGAAGACGGCGCCCGTGCGACACTGATCGAGGAGGGCATCACGACCTGGATCTTCGGTCAGGCGATCGAGCTCGATCTGTTCGCCAACATGAAGCGCGGCGATCTGCCGTTCGATCTCCTGAAGCATGTCCGCCAGTTCGTCGCAGGCTACGAAGCGGAACGTTGTCCGCTTTGGCTCTGGGAAGAGGCGATACTCCAGGGCTATACAGCCTTCCGCTTCCTGCGCGAGCATCGCCGGGGCCGCGTTCGAATTGACATCAACAATCGCCAGCTTTCCATTGAGCCCCTCCCGTGAAAACGCCCCGATCCTTTGCAACTGCGCTTGCCAACACACGCCTGCCGGCGGTCTTCAACCCCTATCGCGATAGCTGCCCGATCCACGACCGATCCGATGCGCCGCGTGTGCGCAAGCGCAACCTCATACAGTGCCTCGAAGCCGCGCTCGACAGCCATGTCGACACGATGTGGATCGGCCGGGATCTCGGCTATCGAGGCGGCCGCCGCACCGGCGTTCCCTTAACTGACGAGGTGCATCTTGCCTCGGCCAGCGCGCTGCTTGGTGGCATCACGCTTGATCGCGCAACTCGTGGGCCGATCGTCGCCGAGCGCACCGCTGCGATCATATGGAGTGTGCTCACGCGCATCGGCGCCCCGGTCGTCTTGTGGAACGTGTTTCCGCTCCATCCCCACGACGCTGGCGATCCGATGTCGAATCGCTGCCATAGCCGGTCCGAGCGCGATGCGACCTGGCCGCTATTGATGGCGCTGGTCGAGATGATTGCACCACGCCGCATTGTCGCGATTGGCCGTGACGCCGGCCTGGCGCTTGGGGCGATCGACATTCCGGTCACCATGGTCCGGCATCCGAGCTATGGAGGGCAGGCGGAATTCATCGCCGGCGTATACGCCCTTTATGGCGTCGACGAGCCTCCTCGGGATGAAGCGACGCCCGAATTGCCGTTCGGTCAGGCAGCGATCGGCGTCCCCGCCTGATCGAACCGGGCGAGCATTGCGCCAATGTCGCCGCGGCGTACGCCGCCGGGCTTATCAACCTCGGCGTGGGTTGAGATCACGGTGAGGGCGCCAACTGGGAGGCCGCTTTCGCGGCCGACAAAGGCCATCAGCCGGCCAAGCCCGATCAGGTTGCCCAGCAGCTTCTCGATATAGAAGTGGTTCCGATACATTGCCGTCAGCGTGAGGGTGCGCACTGGACCCGGCACAATCTTGAAGCTCAAGAAACTGAGGCACTGGCCGCCATACGGCGAATTGTCGACATCGCGGACCGGATCGAACAGCGAGAGCTCGAACTTGTTGAGCGCGCGCACCTCATCGTTGCGCATGCGCTCGACGATATTCCAGAGCTGGTTCGGCGGTTCGCCTGCCGGGACAGGAAAATTGATCATGCGCTCGAAATAGTAGCCCGACCAGCGCCCGCTCCGCCGTACCTTCGGCAGCACCCTCGTGCTGAACACGTCGAAGAACGCCGGCGCCCCATGGCGGTAATAGAGCGATGCGGGAAAGATCGTATTGGCGACCGCCTCGACCGACTTGTCATGCGCCAACAGGAAATCGTCCACGACGGTGATGCCTGGGTGTGCGCGTGTTGCATTGATCGTCGGATTCGCTACATCGATCACCACGTTGTAGGCTTCGTGGCCGGGCGCGCTGTCGACTAGGCGGACGGCCTGGCGCCACGCGGTCGCGCAATCAGGCTGCGACGGGACAGGCAGATACATCGACATTCTCCGTCAATATCGCGGCCGCGAAGAGGCGGGGCGCGAGGAAGGTTTCGGTAAGCCAGCCATAGCCGGCAGCGCCCCATCTGGCGCCCCAGCTGTTGCGCACCAGAATCGCACGCTCGCCATCGACCGTCCCGTGAGCCGAAGCAATGACGGCATGGCGGCGCGCCGGATCAGGTCCCTCGCCGACGGCCGGGTGGATCACGGCTTGGGCTGATGGCGCATAGAAGGCGCGGGACAGCATCAGCAGAAGGATCGAGGGGCGATCACCGTCAAGCTCCTGAATGATGACGTCGAGGGAGGGGCTACGCCGTTCGCCGGCGCGCCCGAACAGCGGTCCGACTTTGTGGGGCGGCATCCAGGACGCGACGTCGCTCGGCGTCGCGGCCAGATATGGCCAGCCGGCTTCCGCGGGCTGTCCGTCGTTTCGCAGCGCCTCGAGCATCGCCGAAAGCAACACGCCCCGTCCGGGTGGACGTCCCGCTCGCCGCTGCGCATGGTAGAAGGCGAACTCACACGACAACGGCGTCCACCCCGGCCGTAGGGCCGCATGCGCATCGCTGCCCGCGAACGCGAGGCAGGTCGGTCGCGGCCCCTGGTCACGCGTCTCGCCGAACAGCGGCCGCAGGTCCTTCAACACGACAATCGCGGTCATGCGGCTTCGAGCAACCTCCGCCGCTCGGCGCGCGACAGTCCTTCCTCTTCCGGCCCCGTCAGGTCGAAGTCGAGATTGAGCCGCGACAGTGGAGGCTCAGGATCCCAGGGTCGCCGCTCCTCGATCTGGAGCGATCCGCGATGTGTCTCCTCCGGTGCCGCGGTAACGCGCCGCACGACCGGCCCACCGACTCCGTCGCCGTCGATCGCCTCGAGCTCGTCGCGGACGATCGCGAATCCGCTCGCCTTGAGCTGATCAATGTCCCACAGGTAGCCGCCGCCGCTATGCTCCTCGAGCCGCAACACGAACAGGTCATTGCGACTGCCATCGATGCGCGTTCCAGCGTCGCGCTCTGTCAGGAGCCAGACATCGCCGCGATAATCGTGCGGCTTGTAGGCCTCGAGCAGGGCAATCTTCAGCTCGCGAGGCTGCGTTTGGAGCAATTCACGGGCGAGCGGGGCCTGGATCAGACGATGGCGGACGAGGGTCCAGCAGGTCGCCTCGTAGCTCGCCCCGATCCGAAGCGCGAGCTGGTAGATCCGGTTCGGACGCCGAAAATCCTCCACCGTCCAGCCTTGCCGAGCGGCATGCCACTGGACCAACCACCGCGGCATCATGAAGCCCACTGCAAAGGCGTCGGCTTCGACCTCCTGAAAATCCTCTGCCGGCGCCCCAGTCAGGGTCATGCGCCGCAGGATGCTTTCATCGTCGAGGCTCGGCTGGTGCTTCATCTCGAAATGACCGAGTTCGTGCGCGGCGGTGAAGCGCTGGATACTCATCGGTCGGCGTGTCGTGACGAGGACGCCTGGGGCCGGATCGCTTAGATAGGCACCAAGCAAGCCCTGGAGCGGCCGGAGCAAAAGCGGGAGGTCGATGACCTGGATAGCGCCGAAGACGTCGACATTGCCACCCCTGGCTTCGACGACCTGACGCAGGTGGAGACGTTGATGGAGCCGGGCGGCCGCCATCGTTCCCGCTCGCACCGCGCCCGCGTAATCCGCCGCCGCCATGAGGGTCAGCCCTGCCCGGCACGCGCTCGCGTGCGCAGGTATTCGGCGAAGCGGCCGAGCTCATCGCGATCTTCTGGCGACAGATCGGCCGCGCGGCGCGCGAGATGGGCGACATCGACCGGGAGAGTCGCCGACGCCTCGTCTTCACCGGTGAAGAACGCAACCGGTTGCCGGTAGAGCTTGGCCAGCCGCGTCAACTCAATCACCTCGACGCGGCGCTGGCCGTTCTCGATATCGGTGAGCGCCGTCCGCGGGATCTTGAGATAGGTCGCAACTTCCTCTTGCTTGAGGCCAAGATACTTGCGCGCCTCGCGCAACCGATCCCCCAGCCGTCGGCGCTCCCCATCGTCGCTTTCTTGCCGAAGTGCCAGCTCGGTCATAGCTTGCCTCCTTTACGCTTCTTCCACTGCGCTTCGATCCGGGGCAGCAGCTGGTAGAGCGCGCTGTCCACCGATCCATAGCCCCCGGTGCGCACGACGCTCTCAGGCAGCTCGAAGCCGACAATTGGTTCAACCACGCATAGGATCGAAACCACGACGAGAGAGTCTACCTGGAAGGCCGCCTTGGCGATGTCGATGTCCGACATCGGCAAGGCGATGCCCTTGATCGAGGCTTCATCCTTCACTGCCTGGATGAGCTCGCTCCGCAAACTCGTACTGATCGCGGCCGAAGGAAATGCGGCGAGAGGAGGAGCGAGGGTTCCGACGGTCATGGATGTGTCTTTCTAGGACGCCAGTCGCAATGTAATGTCTGTTTTCCAGACATTCAAGGCCCTATTTTAAAGGCGACTAACGCGAGAGCTGGAATCTATGAAAATCAGGCAATTATAGCGACTTAGCAGCCCAGATGAGTGGGTCCCTCCTCAGGCTACGTCCAGCTAGGCGGCGGATAGGGTCGTCCGGCAGAGAGAGAGATAGTGGGGAAACCCTTGGAGCCTCAGCCAACCCTGGGCTTGCCGCTGAGGCCGGCCTCGTTCAGCGAGACCCATCGAACGATTCCCGGGGTCATATAGACGACCGCTCCCCTGGCAGCGCCAGTCGCTCTCAAGTAGTCTTCGAGCTGGCCAGCGTGGAGACGCATGTCCGCCTCGCCGGGAGCGACGTCACTCTTCCAGTCGATGACGACCTCGGCCACGTCGCCCGCATAGGCGATTGCGTCGATACGTCCGGCGAGCGCCCTTGGGTCCGGACTGTCCGCAAGTACTCCATAAACCGGCCACTCCGGAACAAGCCGGTTGCGCAGAGCGGCGACCTCGGAAAGCTGCAAGGTACGCGACACGGTTCTGGCAATCTCTTCAGCGTCCGGCAGCGTCCCCTGCCCCATGGTATCGGGCACTAGCTCAGCCAGCAGCTCCTGGGTGCGATTGACTAGGTAATTGATGCCGTCACCAAGCTCCCCGGTCAGCACCTCTTCCATCAGCTTGTGAAGGAGAAGCCCCCGGATGCGGCCAGCCCCGATGGGTGCATCGACTTCAGGCGCATCGGCCGCTTCCAGTGCGATGGCCTCGGTCACCTGCAGGCGATCGGGGTCCTGGTCACTTGGCCGGATCCAGGAGAGCGGGCGGGCCGCCTGGTCGATCGCCTCGCGCTGGGCAGCGAAGAGCTCGGATGTCTGGGCATTCGGCGCCTCGGCGCCAACCGGCGCGGGCGCTGGTACCAGGCCCGAGACAGCAAGTTCAGGTAATGCGCCGTGCGCAAGATCAACGACGCGTGCCCACGATTTCTGTTCAGCCCGGGGCAGCTCCGCCAGAATCAGCAGCTCACGCGCGCGCGTGCAGGCTACATACCAGAGCCGTTCGCGCTCGCGCATAAGGCTCTCGCCATCGGTCTCGAGCGCGGCAAGCAGTTCGGGCGGCACAACATCGCCGATGACCCAGTGGAGCGTGTCGTCGTCGGCACGGTGCACAAACGGCTCACGCGCGCGCAGTAAAGTGGCGCCGTTGATCGGGATCACCACCGGCCATTCGAGCCCCTTGGCGCTGTGTATGGTGATGATCTCGATGGCGTCGCCTTCGGCGTCCACGCGACCTTCGGTAGAGGGCGCCCCGAGGCGCCAGTCACGGCTGAGGTCGCGGACAAAGCGCTTCAAGCCCCTGACGCCGTAAGGCCTCGCCCGTTCAAGCACGACCTCGACATTAGCGGCGGCCCGTCCGCTGCGATCACCGTCGCGTGCGCTCAGGATCGGCCGCACGGACAGGCGTTCCACGGCTTCGGCCAGTAGCAGTGCCGGTGTGGTCGCCCGGGCGCGCCGGCGCAGGTCCTGCAAAATCTCAAGCGTCCGTCGCGCGGTTGGATGGGTAACGCGTTCGGCTGACGTCAGCAGCGAGAACCGCGGGATTGCCTCGGGCCGGTCGGGTGGCGGCGGCAGCACGGCAGTGATGTCGAGCAACTCCTCCTCGGTCAGGCCGACCAGAGGCCCGCGCATCAGGGCGCCCAGGGCCAGGGTGTCGCTTGCATCGGCCAGCACGCGCGCCAACGCCACCATGTCCTGCACTTCCTGGCGGCGGAACAGTCCCTTTCCGGCCTGGGAGGCAATCGGGAGCCCTCGTGTTTCCAGAGCGCGCTCATAGCGCCACAGTTCCGCGCCCGTGGGAGCCAGAAGCGCGATGCCGCCGGGCGTCAGGGGGGCGAGCCCGCCATCCTCGTCGCGGACGTTCATGTTGCCGATAAGACGGGAGCAGAGATCAGCGACGGCTTCAGCCTCGGCGTCGCGAATCTCCAACGGACGGGCGTCTGGCGGCAGATCGATCCTGATCTTCGCCACGCAGGGCAGATCGTGGTCCGGTGGATCGAGAGTCGGGGCGAGCGCCACATAGCCCGGCTGGCCCGGCCTCGAGAATGGCGCAGCAAAGCAGTCGTTGATGTGGGTCAGAATGGCCGGCCGCGACCGAAAGTTGGCGGTGATCTGGACAATGTTGTCGGGCCAGCGCCGCGCGATGGCGCCGCGCGCCTCAGCGTACGTGCCAACGTCGGCACCCCGGAAGCAGTAGATGGATTGCTTGGGGTCACCGACCATGAAGAGGGCGCCTGGACGCAGAACGGTGTCCTGCCAGCGGGGTGGCTTGTCCTCGCCGGCGATGCGGAAGAGGATCTCCGCCTGCAGAGGATCGGTGTCCTGGAACTCGTCAACAAAAATGTGGCGATAACGCTGCCCGAGCGCGCGCCGGACAACGCCATGCTCTCGCACGAGTGTGCGCGCGCGCTCCAGGAGATCATCAAAATCTAGCACGGCGGCGGCGCGCTTGAACGAGGCGTACTCAGCAAGCACCTCGTCGAGCTCGTCAGACAGCCTGGCGACGAGAGCGGTGGCGACCCGGCCAAGGATCACCCGGTAGCAGTGGTTGACCCGGGCAAAATATGTGGTGGCCACCTCATTGAGCCCGCCGCCGCGATCCTTGCCGGCGGCCCGGTCCCAGGCCGTCTTCGTCCGCGGCGTCAGCAGATCGAAGGTGTGCCGCCGCATGCACGGCAGGCGTTGCGGATGAGCGAGCCGCCAGAGCGTATCGAAGCCGGGCGGGTTTTCGAAGCTGCCGGCAAAGTGATCTGCGAGCGTCTCGAGCTGCCCGACCAGTTCAAGCGTTCTGGGCTCAACCGGCTGCGCTGAAAGCCAGCGGCGGAAGTCCGCGACCGCGTCGACGAGATCGATGTCAGGACGGCCGCTCAAGTCAGCGGCTGGAGCGCGCGCGCCACGGTGCTGCAAGCGAAATCGTGCAAGCCGATGCAACGTGTCCGCAACGTGACGGGGATCGTATTGAGACAACGCGGCGATGGGATCGTCGGCTCGCGCTACGCCGTTCAGGCGCCGCCTGAACCACTGCTCGAAGACAGCGTCAAAGGCCGCCTCGGCCTCGGTCGCATCGAGGATACGCGCGCCCGGATCGATGTCCGCCTCGACGGCATAGCTGCAGATGATGGTCTGGCAGAAGGCATGGATCGTGGTGGCGGTCAGTTCGTCGAGCTTGCCGGCAGCCACAGACAGGGCGTGGCGTTGGGTCGTGGTCAGGCGGCGAGGCAAGGCCAGGCGCAACGCCCTCGGAACGCGGCCGGCAAGCAACTCGCCTACATTGCGATGGACGCGCGCGCCAAGTTCGCTTGCGGCGAGCTCGGTGAAAGTGATGGCGGCGACAGATCCCGGTTCGCCACCATGCACCAGCAACATGGTAAGGCGTCCTGCCAGCAGAGCGGTTTTGCCCGTGCCGGCGGCCGCCTCGACCATCAGCGTTGAGACCAGGTCACTGAGCGCTCTGAGGCGCGCCTCGGCGTCGGCGAGACCGGTCATCGCACGTCCCAGATCTGGGCGGCATCGCCGAACAACCGGTCGAAGGCACTCCGCTTGATCGCGAAGTACGTGGCTGGCGATGCTGGCAGCGCCAGTGCGAAATCGTTCCAGCTTTCGCGTGCATCCGGTCCCGGCAACGCAATGCCGCGCCGTATTAGAGCGATGGCTGTGGCGACATGAGTTCCCACATCGGCGACCGCCTGGGCGATGTCATGCAAGCGGTATGGCCTCGGCTGGTCGGCGCCGAGGAACACCAGACGGGCAATGACCCGCGGATTGTCCGGCACGAGCTGGAGCGCAGCGAGCGCGTAGAGTGCGCGCTGCAGCTCAGCACCGCGCCCGAGCACGATCTCGTCGGCCTTCGGTGGTTCGGCACCAGTCTTGTAGTCGGAGACGCGGACGCCATTGCGGGCGCTGTTGTAATCGACGCGATCGATGGTGCCCCGGATGCGAACGCCAGTGCCGGGAATGACGACTTGCGCTGTTGGTGACCAGAGGAGATCAGGAACAACGTCCTGCCGCTCCCCCTCACGGCCGAACTCAAGCTCGGTCCAGCTCCGGGTATTGGGCTGAAATGCCTCATCAAGGGTGAGTGCCTTCAGCGCAAGATCGCGCGCCGCGGCAAGCGTGTGCTGCCACAAGAGCAATGGCGGCGCCGAACGCTCGAGCGGCCAGTAACCGCCGATGTGCGCGGAAGCTGCATCGAGCGCGGCTTCGATCTCATGGCGGGTGGCGCGTGCGTAGCCGGGATTGGGTTCGAGCGCGTCGACCGTACGTTTCAGCATCTCATGGACGAGCTCTCCATAGGCACGCGCATCGAGCGTCAGGGGTTGCTCGTCCTCCAGCAGAGAGTGCCATCCCAACGCGTAGCGCCACACGAAGGCCAGGGGATCACGCAGCATGAGGCGAAGCCGTGTCGCCGATTGCACCTCGCCGATAGCGCGGACGATGATGGGGTGGTCGGCCCGGACGCGACCGTCATGGCCCGTGACCCGTGGTCTTTGCCAGTTATGCCAGCACGCATCAGCGGCGCGGAGCGATGGCGAGGAAGCCGCCTCTCCGGGCCGCGCGAGCAGGCGGTCTGCTTCGCTGAAGGCATGGGTAGGAATGAGGGCTCGTTTCAATGCGATGGTGCGCATGCCCTGCGGCACAAGTGGGCTCGCAGCCTGAAGCCCGCCTTGAGCGTTCCGGCGGCTGCGTGAGAGCACCAGGCGTTGTGTGGCATAAGCGGTGATGACCTCAAAGGCACGTCGGTCGTGGTCAGTGATCGACTCTGCGCCGAGTTCCTGACGCGACAGAATGTTGGTTGGCAGCAGGGGATCCTCGCCGGCGCGGCGCGGCCAGGACCGCGTGGTCATACCGAGCAGGCGCACAAAAGGGCGTGGTGCAGCAGCCAGGTGGCTGGCGGGACACCAGACCGCGCAGGCACCCGGATCGCGGTCGTCAGGCCCGCGAAGCTCTTGCAGAGAGAATTCGAGTGCCTGGGCCGGGGCGCGGCGCAGCGCTTCCATCCAGAGAGTTTGCGCCGCGCTTCCCAGCAGGAGAGAGCCGGCTTCATCGGCGGCGTCGGGTCCCCTGGCGAGAAGCTCGATGACCGGCGTCACCAACGAGCGCACGTCGACAGCGTCGGCGCGGCGCGCCTGGGCCTCATCAAGCGCGCGGCGCCATTGCTCGAGCTCAAAAAGGGCAGCTCCCGGCCGTAAGCCTTGAGCCCAGGCGGAGGGAAGCGCCTCCAGCCTCGGGCTGTGCCCGGCAGCATGACGGAAGAGCCGACGCACACGATCCTGGCTCAAACCGTTGATCAGGACGTCAGCGAGCGCGGCACAGGCCTGCCCGTCACGTGATGCCAGGGCGGGTACGCCGTGCGAAAAGTACACTGGCAGGTCTGCATCGGCCCCGAGGACGAGCATGTGAGCGTCCCAGTCGTCTGTCGCCGTCGCACAAATGGCGATCTCGTCGGGCCGCGCGTGGCCGCAAGCGATGAGTTCGCGCGTCCACCGGAGCGCCTCGACGACTTCGGCGCGGGGCGTGGCGCAGGAGATGATTTCGGGCACGTCGGCTGAGGCCAAGGGGCCATCGGGAGTGAGGTCGCCGACGAACCAGGAGACATCCGCCGCGGGAGAATGGCGCCAGCGAAGCGGCACGGTTCGGGCCAATACGTCGAGCAGGGGCCTCCAGACAGGAGCCACGCGCACGACACGGTCGAGTTCGATGGGGCCCAGTACAGCGGGCGCATGCTCCACACGCTTCAAAGCCGCATCGCGCAGATCGCGGGGCGTGAGGGTGCCTGCGGCCAAACCAGAACAGACGCGGGCCTCGATCGTTGCCAGATCTTCAAGGCGGGGGTTCTCCGAAGCACGCCCGGCGAGGGTGAAGTCGGCGTCCCACAGCCGGCTCAACGTCGACACCGTTGAGCGGGTCATGCCGGGTAGACTCCGAATGCTCTCGAGATCGGTGAAACCGCCGGCGTCGAGCGCTGATCGGATCGCCGGGTAGAGATCCGCAGATCGGGTGGGGTGCGCGAAGCCGCCGGCGAGCCGGGCCGCAAGCTGTGGCAAGGTCATTATCTGCACGCCAGCTTCGGCCCTGCGCGCAGCCGCGATCCGCCTCATGCGGAAAGCAAGCGGTCCCTCGACGACCACGGTCCGCCGCATCATCGACCGGCTCCCCAATCACCATTGTCCACTTGTCCGATCAGGCCGCCGTCCGTTTTTCCCACAGCCCCCGGATGATCGGCTCATATTCGGGCTTCGAACAGAATTGGCAATCGGGATGGCGCGGGCGACGCGTGCGTCCGCGCGCGATTGGGAGGTTCCACGGATCGACAGACCAGTAGTTGGTGGAGGTGACGCCCGACAACGACCTCAGCATTTCCACTGCCATCAGGACGCCAGCCCAGGCGGATACGAAGGCGAATGGCGCCAGGACCTGCCGACCTTCCGGTGTCGCAAGCGCCTGTTCCGCGCACAGCTGCCGGAAGAGACTGTCGAATGCCATGCCGGTAATCTCCGCCGGGTCTATTGCCGGGTGCGTCCTCGCAATTCGCTGCGCAATCTCTTCGGTGATCAGGCCGCTGCGAACATGGGCAAGGTCGACGCCAAGCCCGTCGGCGATAGACCGCTCGCGTGCATGTTCCTCCACCACGTGACGGTAGATGCAGGCCAGGCATGCCTGGTCAGTGGGCAGAACGTTCGAGTGGACGACGACGCCGCGCACATCGGTGGTCGATGCGTCGACGATCCGTCGAGGGACCTCAAGTTGGATCGAGCGACGCACATGCCGGCTATCGACTGTCACGAAGACGGTCTCCGGAGGCCGGCCAAGTCGGTGCACATATGCCTTGAAATCGGTCACGTGCGGGCGGAGCTGAAGCTGAGGGAAGTCAGCCTGGGCGCGCGCGGTGAGGACCGCAGCCTTGTCGCCGTCCACATCCTCATCGCGCAGATACATGCAGCGGTTCAGAATGCCGCTCTGCACGACCTTTGGATCGACGATTGCCAGCTCACCGCGCACATCCAGGTGACGAGCAGCCCGAAGGAAGCCGTGTGCCACTGCGCCCGCGCCAGCCATTACGGCGCGGTGCAGCTTGATCGGTCGGTCCAGGGCCCTTTCTGGAATCCCGAGCTGCGCATAATCGAGACGCATGGGCAGGCGCACCGGCGGCAGCGCAGCCTCGTTGATCACCGCGTGCACGGCCGCAGCCGTCGCCGCACAAGCGGCTGCTGCAGCGTGGAGACCATGAGGTTCGCCGGCGAACCGGCCGAGGGGTTCCCTGGAGATGATGGCACTCGCGGCACCGAGGTCGGCGTAGAGGTGCCTTGCATTCGTCCGGGGAGCAACCGCGCCGACCACGAGCTCCAGATGGGGAGCAACACCATCTGGTTCGAACCTGACCTCGACGGTGCGGCCAGTGAGCAGTCCTACTTCATTCGCCCAGGACGACTTCCACCCTGGTTCGGCAGTGACGAGGACGGATCGTTTCAGCCGCTCGCCGGCATCCGCCTCGTCCACCCCGAGCAACGAGGCGAGCATCATGGCATTCTGCTGCGCGGCGGTACTCATGGCGTCACCATCACCCTGGCGCCCGGCCCCGCGTTCGGGCAGTGGTCCCATTCACCGGCGGAGGAGTATTCGTACGTCATGACCTCCTCCAGGAAGTTTTCGGTGGTGGTGGTGGCGGCAAAGCGAGGCAACACGAGCGAGAGGGCCCCCACGTGCCGGACGATCGCCCACTGAGCGTCGGCGTCGGAATGGAAAGCGCCGCCGGGATGGGTGTGGATCTGCGCAACTATCCGGCGACGCGTCGCTCGAAGATGACCCATCAACGCCTGCATGGAGGCGGGCGGCAGCCTGAAGTGATCGACCCGGGCGACCTGGTCGGGCTCGTAGACCTCGACGATCGGAGCGGGCGTCCGCGGCGCCGCCGCCGACAACCACAGCGCTACCATCTCTTCGTGGCGGTCGCCGCCGCGTCGCAGGATGGAAAGGGTCGTGCGCAGCACGTGGTGCGAGCAGATGACAGCGTTCATCCGACGCTCCTCTTCCACGCCCGCCAGAGCTGGAGCACGATGCCGCCCAGGTCCATGCCTGACGTCCCGCGATAGTTGTCCCAGCGATCTCCTGTGTGGCTGTCATGAGTGTGGTACTCGCGCGCGCCACGCATGCACACGAAAGGGCGGCCAGTGTTTGGATGCGCACTGCCGTTGAAGACGCCACCGACGTTAGGTGGGGCCTCGCCGAGGTGCTTCCCGTCCTCGTCGAGCAGCTCGATGGAGGGTGGAAGCTCGTCCCATTCGGCGCAGGTCAACCTCAGCCTCAGTGGATCGGCGCTCGTGTGGCGAAAGATGACGTCCAGGATCGGATAGCTCGCCCGGACAATCGTCCAGTCGAACAACCGGGCGGATCGGATATCGATCCGCCCGACGTCACGATCGAACGCCGCGCGGGATAGAGCTTCAAGCACCGCCACCACCCTCCCGCGGGCCCCACTCGAGGGTGACCTCACCTGACAGTCCCGCCTGTGCGAACGTCAGTGACGGGTTCACATCGCCGCCGGCGACCGTCACGACCCAGGTCTCGGTCCCGGTGAGATGGAGCTTGTGCGCCGCGTCAGAGAGTGCCTTCGCGATCAGCGTCGACCCCGGATAGCGCTTGGCCCCCTCTGCCGGGAACGTGCCCGCGGTGGTGACCACCGTTACCAGCACCTTGTCGGGATGGCGGTCCTCGCGCGACACGACGTCCTCGACTCCCTTCTCGCCGAAGGACAACAGGCCGCCCGCAACAAGCACGGTGTCCGGCTCGTCCTCTCGCTCGAGAACCCAGTGGTAGCCGTGACGCGGCGGCCAGATCGACAGAAACTCGTCGACCTCCATGTCCGCGGCACCCCATACCTGACCGACCTCATCAACAGTGAAGCTGTAGCTGCGGTCCGACCGGAAGGCGCGGAACGCGCCACCCTTGTCCTTCTTGAGGTCGATCTCGTCGTCGGTGCCGATCAGATGGGTTCGACTGTCACGGACCAGGATCAGCTGGTGCTCGCTCGCGGGAACGTTTCCCGAGCGCGTCAGCACCTCCCGCCCGGTGACGATGTCATCCGGGAATTCGACGTCGGTGCCGTTGACCGGGTAGTCAACACCGCGGGTGCGGCGCTCCATTACTTCTTCCATCGCGACTCTCCACACATTCGGTTAGCGTTCGAGCTTGGACTCTTGACCCGAGAATCGGATGGACTATCCTTCTGTCCGAGTCCTGATCGGGACTCTATATCGGGACTGATATGGCATATCAAGTCCATTTCAAGATAGGGAGGGATAATGCATGTTCAAACACCCGGCATCCGGCAGGGCGCTGGGCAATCACGGATTCCGGCGGAGCTCGAGGCGTTCTTTGCCATCGCTGACAAGTGGCGCCTCTCGACCGACGACCAGATCGCGCTGCTCGGCTCGCCGGGCAGATCGACGTTCTTCAAGTGGAAGAAGGATGGCGGAACGTTGCCGGCAGACACGCGCGAGCGAATCTCGCACATGCTGGGCATTTGGAAGTCGCTTCGGATTCTCTTCACGCAGGATGAGCGGGGTGAGGCGTGGGTACGGGCAAAGAATCGCTACTTTGACGGTGCTAGTGCGCTCGACGTCATGCTGGAGGGCATCGCAGGCATCATTCGCGTCAGGAGGTATCTCGATGCCCAGCGTGGCGCCTGAGGAGGCTCCCCTGGTGAAGTGGTCCGCGGAGGCTTTTCGCCTCATCCCGTCCCGCTTTCCCCCGGTCAATGTCTACGAGGGGGTCGTCGCCAACGACCGCCACGATGAAGTGGTCACGGTGGAAAACATCACCAACCCGCGACTTCGTTCGTTGGGGCGGCTCCAGCACTCGATCCAAGGCGACCCTGGAGCGGATCCTAAACTCCAAAACTGGAACCTGGCCCCGTTTGCGTACGGAAATCCCGAAGGCAGCACCTTCTTCGGTGAGGACCGGCCTTGCCTTGAGGTCGCCTTGGAGCGGCAGACGGCCCTGGCGGTGTCCGTTGCGAAGCGACAGTCATTTATGGCGGCCACGCAGGAGCCGCCGATCGGCCTCGACATGCGGATGCTGTGCACGCCGGTGAAGGGAACCTTCTGGGATTTGCGCGATGTGTCAGGACTGTCGACGGACTTCGACGAGACGCAGCGCCGCGAAATCGGCGCCAAGATGCCGGACGGCGCGCAGGGAATCCTCTACCGCCCGGTCGAACGCCCCGCCGGCGCGTGCATCGCCATCGTGACCGGCGACGTTTTGCGGCGGTCTCAGCAGACAGTTCATTACCGCTACGTGTGGGACGGCAAGCGTATCGCGGTGGTGTACGCGTTCGACAGCAAAGGAACGCCGATCGAGGCAGAAACTCTCAGGGGCCAGGATGACGTGTTGGCTGCGGCCTGAGTGCGCGTCAGAGCACGCCAGCAGACCAGTCCTCCAGGCGCACGAAATCGTGGAAGTTGCAGCCGGATGCCAGGCACACGACACTCGGCGAAACCCTTCCATTTGCTGCGATCGAGTGTCCGCGCAGGGACACGCCGTGGCCGTTCGAACAGGTGAGTTCTGCCTTGAAGATGGCGAGTGTCCGTGGATGGCACTCCTTCCACATGAGGGGCGGAGGTCGATCGGGTCCCGCCCAGCGTTCCAGCTCAAGGACGGGCCGCGACCATGCGCTCGGGTGCGCTGGCGGGGACCGCGACAGTCCGAAAAGCCGGAGCAGCGCGCTGATCGCCTTCCTCAACAGGGTCATTCGCGTCTTCCCGCCCTGATGCCGTTTGCAGTCTGCAGCGCGTACGTGCTGTCTAGCTTATGCGGCGCGCCAGCTCGGTCCTTCGAGCGATGCATTCGACCCTCGAATTTGGCGAGCACCCTGGCTTCGCCGCGATGAGGTGTCGTAGACGTGTTCTCCGAAGGCAGAGGTCGTGAGTTCGAATCTCGCCGGGTCCGCCAGTTTCTATCAATTTTTCAGTTACTTACAAAGCGCGCATTTTGTTCCGGCCGCGCTCGGATTTGCCGCGGAAGCACTGCGGAAGCAGTCGGTCGCGTGTCGTAGCGTCGCGAAGCGTACGAGGTCGTAGGTTGCTAAGGACCTCACGCGCGAAGTTGTGCCGCTGCAACGATGCGGGCATTCGTTGATGCATGCGAATCAGCTAGGTGAAAGATTGGGAGGTTGGTGGTCGGCGCAGGTTCAAATTGGGAGCCCGCAACTACCGAGACCGACACTCATTGATGGTTGCCATTTAGCGGATCATGCACAGGTTTCTTCGCGTCTCCGATTGGCCTGCCGTCCCAATTCTTCGCTAGAGCCACCAATTCTCGCATGACTTCAACATAGCCCGCTATGTTGCCGTTTTCGGAACGTTAACGATGTATTCGACTACATCCTTGCGGGATGAGGATGCTATCTCCGAAAAGCGCCCAACGCTGCGGCGATCTGTTGACTGACACGCTCCTGCAGGCAACTCCGGCAGAGGCAGGTCTCCTCGGAAATGTCCTTCGTGATCGGCAGAGGCGGCAGCTCCGTGCACCAGCAGGGACCGCCGCCGGGGCTGCACTCGAACTCGGCGCCGCAGCGCGGGCAGCGTGTCTTCATCCGGAAGGCCCTCCCAAGGCCGTCGTATTGACGAAACGTCGAGGGGCTGCATTGTAGCGCACTTCTTCCAGCGCAAGGCTGTCCATGCTGCGTGATCTTCTCCTCGACCATATCCGCGATCCCGGCGCTTCCTGGGCATGCGGCCGCTTCGGTGCCATTGCCGAATTCCATCGCGACCCTGATGAGCCGGTCGAGATCGCGACGGGGTCGGCCATCGAAGCCTCGACTAACCGGGGAGCCATCCGCCTCGAAGCGTTGCCCGAGTTGCGTCCGGTCGCCTACGAGACGATCAGCTCGTGCATCGAAAGCTGGGGCCAAGGCGTGGCGCTCTGCCTGCCACGCGATGTGGCCGCGATGGGCGGCCGCACGGTCGTAACCGAACTCGGACTCGATCGCGATGCCGTGCGGCCACAGGATCGCGACGCCATCCTGTTCGATCTCGGCCTGGGCGGCGAGCAGGCTGAGGTCTGCGTGCGCGCGGCCAATCCGGAAGCCATCGAGCTGCTGCGCGCCGCCTGCGGCAGTCCAGTGCTTGGGAACGACCCGCTGATGCACCGTCTGCCGGCGCTCAGCCCGCATCGTGTCTTCTGCAGCCGCATGGGACGCGTCGAGGTCTATCAGCCGATTCCATCGCCGGATGGCAAGTCGCCCGAAGGACCACACACCCACGTCCTGCCGCGTCTGCTCGCGCACGGTCGTCTCAACGCCGCGACGGTCCCAGTGCCCAAAGGCTGGCTTGCGGGCATGTCGTTGTTTCCAGCCCATCCGCTGCTGCGCGCCGATGGCGCGCCGACCGCGTTCGACGCGGCGCGCTATCGCGCGTTCCAGTCGCTGATGGACCGCTTCGGCGATCCCGCGCTCGTCGCCGGCAAGCAGGCGGCCTTCGCGACACAGCCGGCGACCGTTGCCGACGGCGACGACCGTCGGCATGCGCTGGGCTTTCGTATCGGCCAGCGGCAGCGTCGCTGGCTGCAAGGTCCGGTTGCAGCAGAATCTTGACGCCGCGATACAGTGCGATAATGATGTAGCCATCGTCGGTCCTCCTTAGCCGGAGGCGAACAGGGAATGCCGTGTAGCCCGCGAGGGTGAATCGGCGGCTGTACCCGCAGCTGTGAGCGGCGAGCGACTGCCCATCAGGCCACTGGATTTCGATCCGGGAAGGCGGGCAGGAGCGATGACCCGCAAGCCAGAAGACCTGCCGGCGATAGCGTCGCTCTTCCGTGGACGGGATGTTCCAACGGGACGGTCAACCGAGCGGTGACGCGCCTTGTGCGTGTTGCTGTCTGGAGGACCGTCCGATGACGCTGTTCCGTCGATTCCTGCTTGTCTTGTCGCTTCTTTCGCCTGTGTCCGCGCTCGCGCAGACCGAGCCGGCCGGCACGTTGCCGGCGCTGGTCGTGACCGCTGACCGCTTCCCAACCGATCCGGACAAGATCACCTCGAGTTACACCGTCGTCCCCCAGGAGGAGATGCAGCGCCGCCAGCTCAGGACAGCGGGCGAGGTGCTGAAGACGGTGCCCGGCATCTCGGTGCAGCAGTCGGGCGGTCCCGGCACGCAGACCTCGGTCTTCGTTCGCGGCTCCAATTCCAACCACGTGCTGGTCCTGATCGACGGCGTCACCGTCAACGATCCCTCGACTCCCAACGGCGCTCCCGACTTCGCGCACCTGCTGACCGAGAACCTCGACCGCATCGAGATCGTGCGTGGCCCGATGAGCACGATGTACGGCAGCCAGGCGATCGGCGGCGTCATCAACATGGTCACCAAGGCGGGCAAGGGGCCAATGAACGGCGTCGCCTTCACCGAGCTCGGCACGCGGCTGTGGAGCAACAGCGGCGCCTACGTGCGCGGCAGCGAGGGGCGCTTCAACTACAACCTCACCTTCGCCGGCACGTTCACGCCCAACGATACGCCGGTACCGGCCCGCTTCACGCCCAACGGCGGCTATGTCGACATCGATCCCTATCGCAACCTCACCTTCGCGGCGCGGCTCGGGTTCGAGATCAATGACAACACCCAGTTCAACTGGTTCGGCCGCTACATCGACACCAAGCTCAACTATGACCAGGTCGGGCAGGAGGATCCCAACGCCAATGGCTACACGTCGCAGTTCTACACGCGCGGTGAGATCGAAGGATCCTACTTCAACGGCCGCTGGAAGCCGGTCATCGGCGTCAACTACAGCACGATCTCCCGGCACGACCTGGACTACGCCAGCCCGCAGGTTCCATTCCCGTTCAACGTCGATTCCTGGTTCAACGGCCGCCGTTTGGCGGCCGACTTCAAGAACCTGGTGACCATCATCGACGAGGTCGAGGTCATCGGCGGCATCGACTACAATCGGCAGTGGGCCTACAGCAACACCCTGAGCTCAGTAGCGCCCGGGACGCTCGCCGCTCAGGCCTGGGGCACGATGGCGCAGACCGGTGTCTACGGCCAGCTCCGGCTCAATCCATTCACGGGCTTCAACCTCAATGTCGGCGGTCGCGTCGACTTCAACGACGTCTACGGCAGCGTCGGCACATGGCGTGCCGGCGCGTCCTACCTGTGGGCGCCGACCGACACTAAGATCAAGGCGTCCTACGGCACCGCCTTCAAGGCGCCATCGCTGTTCGAGCTCTACGGCACCGGCTTCTTCTGCGGTGGCAACCGCAACATCCAGCCCGAGTACAGCCGCGGCTACGAGGTCGGTGTCGAGCAGGGCATTTTCGACCGCAAGGTCAAGGCGGGCATCACCTACTTCTTCAACACCTTCTCGAACCTGATCCAGTGCCCGCCGCCCTTCCTCTCACTGCAGAACGTCGCCAACGCCCAGAGCGAGGGCTTCGAGACCTTCGTGCAGATCAGCCCGGTGAAGTGGTTCGACCTCTACTTCGACTACACCTTCACCATCGCCCGCAACGTCGATGCCAACGTGCCACTGGTGCGCCGTCCGCAGGACATCTTCAACATCCGCGCCGAGGTCCGGCCGTGGGAGGACACGCTGTTCGGCATCGGCGTGCTGCAGGTCTCGAGCCGCACCGATTTCAACGCCACCACGGGCGCCATCATGACCCCGTCGCCCTACACGCTGCTGCGCGCCACGGCGCAATACGACGTGGTCAAGAACGTGCAGCTCTTTGCCCGCGCCGAGAACATGCTCAACCGCGTCTACGAGGAGCCGGAGGGCTTCCAGGCGCCGTACTTCCAGGCCTTCTTCGGCGTGAAGGCGAAATTTTGAGGAGGCGCGGTCGTCGGGCCATGCTCAAGGCGGCGTTGAGTGGGCTAAGCTTGTCCACTGTGAACACGGCGAAGGCAGAGGTATCGTCGACCGTGGCGCTGCTTCACTTGGCGCCCCGGCCAGGCGACATCGAGCACAACAAGCGCATGGTCGAGGCGGCAGTACGGCGCGCCTCGGCCGAGGGCGCGAGGCTCGTCGTGACGCCCGAGCTGGTCGTCAGCGGATACGGCTTCCGCGACATGATCGGCGTCGACTGGATCGCCCGGGGACAAACAGCGCTTCTCGCCTGGGCGGGGGAACTCGCCCGACAGGCATCGGTGTTCCTGTTGCTGGGTACGCCGGAGGCCGATCGACGTCTGTTCAACAGCCAGATCCTGTTCTCGCCGCATGGCGTGCGGATAGGGCACCATCGCAAGATCATGGTGCTCAAGGTCGGTTCGGAATCCTGGTCGACGGCAGGCGATCGCAGCACGGTCGTGAGCGTCGACGGCATCGGGCGAGTCGGGCTGTTCGTCTGCGCCGACATGTATTCCAAGCGCCTGGTCGCCGAGACGGCCGCCCAGGAGATCGACCTTCTGGTCTCCTCGGCCGCCTGGGCGCCGGGGGAGCACGGTCCGAACGGCGAATGGGAGAGGGCGTCGCTCGAGACCGGGCGGCCGGTGTTGGTGTGCAATCGCACCGGCCTGGACGCCATGGACTTCAGAGGGTCGCGATCGATCGCCGCCGTCGGCGGGACGATCGCGTCGTCGCACAGTTCGGAGGACTCCGCGATCGTCCTGCTCGACTGGATGCCGCAGGCGCGGCAGGTCTCGAACTGGCGCGTGATCTGATGGTCCTGTGGTTGCGCTGCCTGGTAATGATCGCCTGCCTGGCCGGCGGATCGGTCGCGTGGGCGCAGGCGCCGCAGCGTGTCGTCACGGTCAACCTCTGCCTCGACCAGGTTGCGCTACGCCTTGCCGCGCCGGGCCAGCTCGTGGGCGTCAGCTATCTGTCGCACGACCCGCGGATCTCGGTGCTCGCCGATCAGGCGCGCGCCATTCCCGCGGTGCGCGCCAAGGTCGAATCGATCCTCGAGCTGCGGCCTGATCTCGTGATCTTCGACCGTGATGCGCACGCCAACATCAAGCGCTTGGTGCGCAAGGCGGGCGTGCCGATCCTCGAGGTGCCGTGGGCGTCGTCACTCGAGGACGCCGAGGTGCTGATCGCCCGTATCGGCGCGGCTCTCGGCCGCGAGGCCGAGGCCCAAGCGATCGTCGCCGACATGCGCGAACAGCGTCGTCGGCTCGCCCACGAAGGGCTGCCGACGGCGCTCGCCGCCACCCTGCAGGCCAACCGCGGCACGGCGGGCAAGGGCAGCCTGATGGACGAACTGCTGCACCTCGCGGGCTTCCGCAATCTTGCGGCCGAGCTCGGCATTCCGGCCTACGGCCGCCTGCCGCTCGAATCGGTGCTGGCAGGCCAGCCCGACCTGCTGGTGTTGGACGGCAATGCCAATGCCCATCCGGCGCGCGCGACCGAGTTCGTCGACCATAATGCGTTGCTCGCCCTGGCAGGGCGCACGCGTCTGCTGTCGATCCCGCTCAAATATTCGATCTGCGCCGGGCCGGAGAATTTCGAGGCGCTGAAACTGCTGGCCGGGGCGCGGCGATGAATCGCTGGCTGGTCCTGCTTATGCTCGCGCTCTACGTGGTTTCGCTCGCTGTCGGCCCGGCCTTGTGGCCGTGGCGGCTTGGCAACGAGGTCGGCTGGGCGATCGTGTGGGAGCTGCGCGTGCCGCGCGCCACGCTCGGCC
>LNAP01017661.1_pt1 | contig 22915 bp, 20 predicted proteins | sample 602601 | NCBI WGS metagenome assembly LNAP01 (sample SAMN02440304, study PRJNA202911) | soil metagenome | biome: Subtropical and temperate rainforests or woodlands; isolation source: soil samples (1 kg each in a 20% v/v slurry with milli Q water) were... ...
ACTGTGCACGCCGCGCTCGCGCAGGCAAACCGCTGAGGATTTTTCATATGTTCAGGCCTGAGATAGAAACAGGATCGTAGAAGTGCCAACGGGCCATTCCTTCGTGCGAATACTACAACGCGGTGGATTTCATGCCAATCGCGAGCGCAGTTCTTGCATCGGCTGGCACGCGAACCTGTCGACTCGGCGCGACGGGCCCGCGTTTGCACCGGAGCTGCCGCGGCGCAGCCGAGGCGCCAGTACGTGTTAGCCTACGAAGCGCGGACTTTGTTCGCGTTCCTGGCCCTGGTGTCGACCCTGGTGGTCGACGTCGACGGCCTTCGGGAAGTGGTGCCGGACGTGCCGGCTCGCTGCCATTTGCCCGCTGCCCAGCGCCTCGAAGATCGAAGCCGTGGTCGGCGCCTTCGTGCCTGTCACCCGCTCTGCGAGCCAGCGGCCGCAGTCTCTCAGGACTGACCACACCTCTTCGAAGATTCCGCGAGGCTGCGGCTCATCGATCTCCATCTGTCCAGTGCTCCACAACGAGAACGCATGCGCTGCGCACTCTTCCGGATGAACGCATTGCCGCGCGGCCTCGATCTCTCCAAGCTGGATGAGGGTCTGCTGGGTACGCCTGGCCAATGCCTTGTGGCTTGCGAATTGACCCTGCATGAAAACCCTCTCTTCCACCGTCAGCATGCTCTCGGCTGCGAAGTGCCAGGCCTCGTGGCGTGCCACGCGGTCGAGGTTCTGCGCGTGTAGGTTCAGCAGGATGCCGTTGTTGATGTACTTGCCTGCGACCTGGCGGTGCGTGGCAATGTCGTAGAGCTCGTTCATGAGCTTGATGTGCCGAGTCGTGCCCATCATGAGTCCACACTCGGCGAGAACCCGGTTGACTTCTTCCTGCCCGTTGCGCGCGCTCTTCCAGACCGGCGACAAGCTGTAGAGAGGCATGGGGCCGCGCAGCGCGTCCTTGACATCGGGTGTCATATCGAATGTGGGCACGGTGTGTTTCGCTCCGTTGAGGTCGATCTCGCCCATGCGCACTTTCGCGCCGAAGGGCTTCAAGAGCTTGTCCGCAAGCTTCGGGAGGATCGTTGTGTAGAAGTCGTCGAGGCTTTGGCCGCCCCCAAAGCGGCCACCGTTGCGCATCGACTGAGTGATCCAGGCGAACTGCGACACACCAGGCAGCATCGCCGCGCGTTGCATCTGGCGGCGCAGGATGAGCCCCGACCATTCCTCGGTGTTCGTCACGAACGGAGCGGCGGGCACACGGTCGGTCCAGCCTTTGGCGCGCCCGCGCTCCGCCGCGGCAAGCACGTCGGGGTCATTCGGCTTGTACGCCACGCCACGGATCTCGACGTTGGCCTTGGCTTTGATGGCGGCCAGAAGAAGCTGGCTCTCGTCCTGTGAGACGTTGCCCAGCTTTTCGCAAAGCATGGCGAGCACTTCCTGGCGCGCGGCCGCGCGGCTCGCCTTGCCACCCTGCTGTGCCCAGTCGCTCTGGAAGTAGAGGCTTCCTCGCTCGGTGATCCGTGCGTGGGCCATGACGTTCTTGTCGATCGTTCCGTCGAGCGCGTCCTGGAAGTGCGGTGCCCGGTAGTCCCACGCCTTTGGCAGGAGCTCGCGCAACGCCTGCATTTGCCTCTGCATCTTGCGGGGAAGCTCAGGATCGTCCATGAGAGCCTCCAGGCTGAAGGCTAGGTCGGCCGCGTCGTACTGCACCTGCTCGAGGCGGTACTCGAGCTCGCTGAGCTCATCCTCGACGTTGTCACGTTGGGAGTTCAGGACGTACAGGAACTCCTTGTACACACCACCTGGATGTCGGTAGGCGGCATACCGCGGCTGGGAGAGTTGCAGCTCTTTGACCGTCGGCAAACCTGATAGCACCAGGCCCGCCACCTGCTCTTTGGTGAGCGACTTGGCGTCCGAGGCCTCCAGCGCCGCGAGGATGTTGCTGTCCTCGAGCTCGGACCTCCTCAGGCCCTTGGTCTGAAGCGACTTGATCAGGGCAGCCCACTGCTTGGGTGGACCCTTGCCCTGATTGCCGGTCATCAACATCTGGTGAAGCCGTGAAAAGAAGCCCGCGTCCGCGCTACTCGCCACCGTCTCAAGCGTGTGTCGCGCATTCAAGTAGCAGTACGTGTCGCCCTTGGCGTTAATCATCAGTAAGTGTCCTACGACGCGAAATAAATCCCAGTATAGGAATGGCGATCAGAAGGCTGACAAATGTTTCCGCGCGCGCCGCCGCCTGGCCACCCACACTCCGGCCTGGCCTCTGGAGAAGCTCACTCGGTGATCGCGCTACGCCTGGTCTGCGAGTTTTCTCGATGGCAAGCGCCAGTCCAGGGCTAGGCCAGGGCTGTACGAACTTCAGGCCAGGTATGCGGCTTCGGTTCACCGCGGCGCAAGTCCTCTACCAGCCCTCTACCAACCCTCTACCAGCGTCCGCGCCGGAGAGCCAGGCGGCTCGCAGGCGCCCTGCGACGCGGTCAAACTTGGTCTAGCCCTGTACGAGCCCTGGACTAACTCCGCCTTTCCGAATCAAGACTCGGCTGGTCAGCAGAAAGTAGCTGGCCTAGTCTTGGTAGAGGGCTCGACCAACGCTAAGCCAGCCCTCTACCAGGGCTAGGCCACTTCCAAGTTGGCCTTGCCCTGGATTTGGCCTAGTCCAGGGCAAGGCCAGGGCTGCCCCAGGGCTAGCCGAAGTTTTTTCCGCTCATCCTTGACGGACGATGCTCGGCCGTGCCATTCTTTCGCGTAGTAGTTTCACTCCTGAACAATTGCGAAAGACCTCACCATGTCGAAATCTGATTCGCCGGCCGTTGTGGCCATTGACCTCGGCTACGGCCTCACCAAGTACACGCGCCTTGTTCGCAAGGACGGGGCGACCAAGGTCCACTACGACCTCTTCCCATCGATCGCGCTTGGCGTCGACCGCCGGCGCTACGAACTCGGCGAGAAGAACAGCGATGACGTCAAGGTCGTGACGTACAACGGCGAGTCCTTCGTGGTCGGGCCAGACGTAGGCAAGCGCGTTGCAGGAAGCTCTGACTTTGGTCGCCACCTGGACGACAAGTACTACGAAAGCGCGCCCTACCACGCCCTCATGCGCGGCGCGCTTTCGTACATCGGCGAGGAGCACATCGACGTGCTCGCGCTCGGCCTGCCCGTCAGCCACTTTCGAGATCCCGGCAAGGCCGCGGCGCTGCGCAAGGCGTACACGGGTCGCATCAGCCTCGACGGCGAGCGGTCGGTCCAGGTCGACAAGGTGGTCGTGCGCCCGCAACCGATGGGTGGCTTCTACAGCCTGGACCGCCACATTCCCGCGATCAACAAAATGATCGAGCGCTATCCGCACGCGGGTCTGCGCCCGCTGGCTGATTGGAACGAGCTGGTCGACACGCTGTCGGTCGTCACCGTCGATCCGGGCGAGTACACCCTGGACTGGCTCCTGGTTAACAAGGGCGCGCCGAACACGGACGTGTCCGGTGCTGCGGGCGATGCCGGTCGCCACCGGGTCATGACCAGCGTGAAAGAGCATCTCGAGGCCAAGATCGGGCGGTCCATTGCCACTGCCAATCTCCAGCGCCTCAATGACTCGCTGCGCACGGGTGCCACCTTCAAGCTGGATGGCCGAGCCATCGACATGAAGGATCCCGAGCTGCTCGAGGCAGCACGCCGTGCGGTGCGGGATCCGGTGGGCATCATGATGAACGGCATCAAGGGCGCGTGGGACTTCATCGACATGATCGTGATGGTCGGCGGTCACCCGCAGCACTACGCGGACGAGATCGCTGCGCGCATGCCCGACATGCCGATCTTCGTGGCCGAGCACTCGGTTTTCTCGAACGTCGAGGGCCTGCAATTGATCGGCGAGGCGTGCGCCGAGGCAGACACGATCGCGGCCGCGGCCGCGTGAGGTCACGATGCGCAGTACCGAAGACATCATCGACCTGCGGCTGCGCGTGACGCGAGCCGAGAACCCGTTCCTGTTCAAAGCGCTGGCGGCGCTCGATGCCCGCCCAGGCATTGGTTTGCGCAACGGGCTGGTGAAGCAGCTGGCCGAAGTCGGCCTGATGGTCCACGAGGAGCGCCTCCGCCGGGAATCTGGTTTGTCCACGCGCGCTGCCGGGCGGCTCGCGGACGCGCTGGGCGATCACCTCAGCGGTGGCGAACCAGGACGTGCAACGGCTAGCAATCTGCCGACGGCGGCGCCGGCTGCATCGCCTGCAGAGGCGCCTGTCGCGACCTCCAACGCCGAGAGCGGCGCTGTGGACCAGGCGCAGCACATGCCGCAACCTCGCACCGATGCACCGGCGGTCGCGCCGGCCGAAGCGGTGCGAGCCGATACCGCTTCCTCGCACCCTGATTCTCGTTCGCCCTCGCGCGTGAGCGGTTCTGGGCCGCGACGGGTGCTGGGCGGCTACGCAAGTGATTGAGAAACTTCGTGCACTTGATGCACTGCTCGCAATAGCCGGGACTGCAGAAACAAAACTGAGACTATTCCAGAATACTCTCAGTTTTGTTTCCGGCAAACTGCTGCTATTCCAGAATAGTCGCAGTTTTGTCCCGGGAGAACTGCTGCTATTCTGGAATAGTCGCAGTTCAACCCGCGATTTGCACCCTCACGGTGCATTTCGTGCGATTTACTCATGCGCGCTCTACCCCGCCGGCTTAAAGCCGGGTATTCGCACGTCCTGCTGCGAACCGCGGCACGCAGGCTGCGGATGCGGCAAAGCTTACAGAAGCCTCGCTTCAACTTCCGCCGCCGTGGCGGAGAACTGCTGCTATTCCAGAATAGTCGCAGTTTGCGCAAGCCCTAACTGCTGCTATTCCGGAATAGTAGCAGTTAGGTTTTTGGGGGCTGATTTGCTTGTTTTTTCAGCACTTTTGGCAAATGTAACCGCGTTGCTTCGCAGATATCGGCCATTTGCGGGGAACAGTCAGGCGCGAACAGCTGCTCTCGAGGTTCTGCTCACTCTCGATCAGCCATGTAGTGAACCAGCCATGCCCAACGCCAGCCCTGGACGAGGCCTAGTCCAGCCCAGAGCCAGCCCTGTCCGGTCGAGCCCCCACCCGCCCTTCCCTCCAGCAAGCATTTCCCCGTTCCCAGCCCACGAGAGCTGATCCCATGTCGAACAACCCTCCCGAGAATCCTCCGAGCGCGAGACCGCTCCAGACAGACCTGGCCGGTGCCCAGCCAGGCTCTGGCCACGGAACCGGCGATCTCAGTGCCTGGTTGGCGCAGGCCAGCGAGCCGGTGACCGAGGTGACCGCGTCCAAGTACGCCCAGTACTACGTCATGCTCATCAAGAGGGTGGCGAGAAATCTCGGCACCGACCCTGCTTTCATCACCCCGGCAGCTGTCATCGACGAGATCGCCAGCGACCCGACCATCGCCGTGGGGACCAAAATTACCTACAGGTCCGCCGTCATCTGGGCCCTCGAGCGTTCGGGATTCGAGTTCGACGAGGTTGACCGCGCCAAAGGGCTCGAAGCCGTTCGCGCGTTTCGACCTCGCAACAGTCGGTCGAGGAGCGACATTCCAGGCCTGGTGACCCGGAAGTTTCGGAGCCGTGGCCGGGCAATCCCAGAAGAAGACCTGGGCCCTCTCCTCAACGCGCTCCTATCGACGAAGAACAGTGCCACGCAATGGGCGGCGAAGACGACCACCTGGTTGAACGCCGGCATTGCTACCGGAGCTCGACCAGGTGAATGGGAAACCGCGTACTGGCTCGACTTCGATCGACGGATCTTGCGTCTTCCTAACTCGAAGCTCAAGAAGCAGGCTCCCTTCCACTGGTCGTATGTGCCGACCCGACTCCTCTCGCGTGCGGACACCGACCTGATCCGGATGGCCTCACCCGAGCAGTCAGACCCGCTCGACGACGCGGCCATGCACAACGTTCTTCTGGAGCGCAACCTGCGGTTCTTCGACGTCGCGGAGTCTCGGACGGATCTTCGCAACGACGTGGCGCTCGACACCCTGCGCCGACTGCGCGCATGGGAGCTGCACAACGCGAGCCTGGCCTGGCGCGACATCGAGGTCCCTATGCGGTGGGTCGGTGCTGTGAACGCGCACCTGACGCATGTCCAGGAATACCTCGCCGGCGGCGATGACCAGACTTTCGAGCGACTCTTCAACGGCTGTAGAGCCGCGCTGACGGCCGCATGCAAACGGGACGCCTTTACTCGCTCTATGACACCCGCTCAACGGCTTCGGCGAACATGCAAGCCTCGATGGGGGCCGATCAGGCTGCACTCGTGATGGGGCATTACAAGAAGCGGAAGCGGACGATCAAGGAGAACTATGCAGGGGCGGATCGCGCTTTCAGCCGCGCCGGGAAATTCGCACCGGGTCTGGCCGACACCCAGAACCAACGTGACCAGGCCGAGTTGCAAGCTGGGCCGGCCGTGCCTGTTGGCAACTCCGCGCCGGCGACAGAGCCGATTGCCGCTGCGCACAGCGCGCCGGTCCAGCAGCAGCAGCGTGATCTGCCGCTGGCGTAGCGCACCGTCCATGTTCCGCTTCATGTTGCGCGGCGGAACATAGAACGAAACGCACAAAAGGGCCGCAGCGCCCTTGATTTCGAAGCCGGTAGCAGCTAGCCAAAAAAGAAGCGTTATGGCTCGCCTGGCTGGGTGATGTGGTGCGGCCCGAGCCGAGATGAAGCCAGTCTCGCTGTCATGCGGGCCCGTCCGCCAAGTGCGGCATTGGGGCAGGTCGCGGCACATGGCCATGACGTTCGCATGGTGCGAATTGACCCGGCCGCCACTCGGTCCGATACTGAATCCGCTGGTCTACAGACCCTCCTCCCGTGATTGGGTGCACCGAGCCACTGCCGGCGGCCTGCTCATCGCGGCAGTAGTGATGACCGCCACCGGGCGCGGTCCGCCGGGAGGAAGAAGGAATCGTCGAGCGACGAGCGGAGCTTCTTTCGGTACCGCCTCATGACCTCGCCAACTCGGCAGAGCATGTAGGCATTTTCCTACAATATCCGCGGACGCTGTGTTTCACGGGTTTTGAGAGTTCGCGAAAGTTCTTGTTACGTGGCAAGCACTTAGACGTGAAACACACGTGCGCAATGCGAAATTGTTTCACGACTTCGAGTGTGAAACGGCGGAATCGCCCCACCAATTTGGCATAATTCGGTTATCAATAACCGTATTCCTCCATGCCATCTCCGCCACATGCTGTGAACGAAGCTCTTCAGACGGGCCGCTTGCCTGACGTTGCGGCCGTACCCGCACACCGACACCATGCCGGCACGCCTGTGGCATCTTCCCTGGCGGGCTTGGCGCGGATCCTCTCGCGGCTTTATGGGGACGACGCACCAACCGAGTCGACTCTCAAGAAGTGGAGCGGCCTCGGGATCTTCGCTGGTTGCGAGGTCAAGGGCAAGCGAGAGATGTCACGCGGCGCTGGCCGGCCAGGCCTTCAGCTCGACGTGCAGAAGGCCATCGCGCTTGTGCTGACGCAATGGCCGCACTTGACGGACACCTCCGCGGACAGGGTCGCGGCATCGCCCTCCCCGCCTGCGACGTCTACGCCAGCATCCGTGGACCAGCAGTCAGACGGTTCGCGACGCGAGGCACTGCCCGCCGCCGAACTGGCCGCGATCGCAAATCAACTCACGGCGCTGCAGGACGAGATGCGTGCGGTCCGGAGGGAGGTCGCTCAGTTCTCGGCCCTCAGGAACAACCTGGTGACACGACTGGACGAGGTCGTCGCACGTGCACAGGAGATCGTGGCTCTGGGATCCCGCAACTCGAGCGGTGGCCACGACCCCTTGGTGGAAGCTCGACGCGATCGGGACATGGGCGTGCTCAAGAGCATGATGGGTGAGATTCTCCAGGCCCTCGAAGGGCGTAGCTAGGGCTGCCGCGGCAGCCTGCGTTTGCGCGGACTGGTCTCCCAAGGGGTGGCGATTCACCGTGAATCACAGATACCCAATACCCCTCGGCTCCCCCGAGTGCCAGTAAAAGCGCGCCGGTGCCAGGTGGGTCCCTTTGGTGTGTCGATCGGGCGAGACCAACGTCGACAGCGCAACATCTGCAGGTGATTCACCGTGAATCACCTTGGCTTACGGAGCGGCGGCCCTTCCAACTCGTCGCCTGCAGTGGCGTCCATCCTGGCAGTCTGGGCCGGGTGATTCACCGTGAATCACCGTGGCTTACGGAGCGGCAGCCCTTCCAACCCGTCGCCTGCAGTGGCGTCCATCCTGGCAGCCTGAGCCGGGTGATTCACCGTGAATCACCTGGCTTTAAGGAGCTGCGGCCCTTCCAACGCGTCGCCTGCAGTGGCGTCCATCCTGGCAGCCTGGGCCGGGTGATTCACCGTGAATCACCTTTGCTTGCGGAGCGGCGGCCCTTCCAACTCGTCGCCGGCAGTGACGTTCATCCTGGTAGCCTGGGCTGGGTGATTCACCGTGAATCACCCTCCCCTCAAGCCATTGCTTACGTGCGACGACTACTGCACCGCCCAAGCAACTGCCGCGCCGGCGCGAGCGAAAAAAAACGGCCTCAGGGCCGCCTCTTTCCTTTCAGAACTGCTTCAGGATTTGAGCAGCTCGGCGATGAACTTCTCGAGCTTGCCTTGCGCCGCCTCGCTGATGGCGCCAGCTGTGAGCTTGATCGTGACAGCGCCGCGCGCGTCACGGGCCACTGAACCCGCGACCTTCCCATCGCCTCCATGGAGCGGACGCGCATCGGCGACAAGGGGCGCCTGCAGAAGCTCGTGCAGAACCTGCTTGGGGGCCAATGCAAGGCCGGAGCTTCCGATCCTCGCTGCCCTTGCGCGCACACCGTCGGGATCTTTTTGTAGAGCCTCACCCAGCAAGGCCGCGTAGCGATACTGCAGCGCAAGTGGATTTGCGAAGGCGGCAACGACCTCCTTCGGCAGGTCAGCAAGCTGGAGTGCCTTGACCACATTGCTTTGCGAGGCGCCAGTTGCCGCGGCGAGCTGGCGCGCAGAGGGAAACAGTCCGGCATCCAGTGCCCGTCGGTAGTGCATGCCCTGCTCCCAGGGTGAAAGATCCTGGCGCTCCCTGTTTTCGCGCTCCATGTCGACGAACAGCTGCTGGTCGCTCAGCTCCTCGATCATGGCGAGCACTGGAAGCCCCAGCTCCAGGCAAGCACGACGGCGTCGATGTCCGAAGGCAATCTCGAAGTCGTGGTCTGGGTCACCCGTGACTGGCTGGGTATTGCCCCCGGCACTGGCAATCTCTTCCTTCAGCGTCGCAAACTCACTTGCGCTGTAGGACGCCTCATGCCTGTTGGCCCAGCTGCTGGGGCGGACCCGGGCAGGGTCAAGCTTACGCAGATACTCCCGGCCCTCAGCTTCCGCCAAGCGCGCCTTCAGGGACTCGTTTTCGTCTTGGAGGCCGCGCCCCAGGACGAGCGATGCACTGATCGCACCGACGCCCGTCCGAGGGCGCGCGGGCGCTGGGGCGGTTGCGACAGGCTCACTCTGGTCGATGGCGGCGAAGTCTATGCCGCTACCTCTTCTCGGTTTGTTCATTGTTCGCTCTCCATGTCGCTAACTTGGCGAGCCCAGGCGCTCACCACCTGGTCTTCGATGGTCTCTACGAGCCGCTCGTAGGCATCCACCGCTCGCTTGATCGTTCGCGAACTCGCAGTGCCTGCCTTCAGATCGTAGATCGATCCGAATTCCGCACTCGCCGTTGCCGCCGTCGAGGTCTTTGGGATCTCGATGGGCAACACCTTCGCCCCATAGGCCGCGCCAATCCACTCACGAACGACGTTCGTGGCCGCATCGCTTGAGTCGACCTTCGACAGCAACACGTCGATGAACTCGTAGACCTTCGGCTTGCCTTGCTTGCTCAGGCTCCCAGCCACGTCATGGAACAGGTTCCAGAATTGGACGCTCGAGGCGAAGTCCAGCGCATTCGGGGGGAGGGGGGTGATGATGCCGTCGGCGGCCATCAACGCGTTGATGGTGACGTATGAAAGGGAAGGGGGCGTATCCACGATGATGACGTCGTAATTCTGCCGAGCGGTCTCAAGTCCGTAGTGGAGGACATTCCAGAACTGAAACTCCTCCTTGCGGTTGACCGCGTCCTTTTGCCTGGATGGCAGCGTGAACTCGGCACTGAACAGGGCAGACGTAGCCGGGATCAGGTCGATGCCATCCCAATACGTGTTTCGGATGGCGTACTCGGCCGACATCTCGTCTCCAGTGCAGAGAGGCAAGATGGTGTCTTCAGCTTCGACCTCTGCGTCGGGCAGGATCCCAAACAAGGTTGTGAGGCTGCCCTGCGGATCGCAGTCGACCACGAGCACTTTGTGACCACGGATGCTCAATCCCTGGGCCAGCGTGACCGCCGTAGTAGTCTTCGCGACCCCGCCCTTGAAGTTGGCCACCGAGATGACGATCGCTTCGCCGCCTTCGGGACGCATGCGCTGAGCACGCATACCGCGGCACCACTGACGAACCTCGGAAAGGGCGAACTCTCGTCGATTGCCAGCCGCGTTCAACGAACCCGAAGGAAAGTCGCTGCCTTCCTTCTTGACGCGGTAGTCGATCTGGCTGGTGTTCAGGTTCACTAGAGTGCCCAGCTGCGTCGCGGTGAACTTCGGTGCGGACTTGCCGACATTGGGGGCGAGCATCACCGACCGAACCTTCGCCAGGACCTTGCCGGCACGATCTGCCTGCGCACCGATCTCTTCCATCGCGACTCGCTCGCGGCCCTCGACCAAATCAACAAGTTTGTTAGCCACGGAATCCTCTCAGGTAGTTTCCAGCCATTCTACGGGTTGCACCATATTCGGTGCAAAGTCATCGAATGGAGCCGGCCTCACCTTGGAAAGCCGCACTTGGCGGACACCCGCTCGCCTGTACCCGTTTCCGTGCTTCGCGAAAATCTAATGCCGTTCTGATCTTTCTACTTAACTTCAATGGTTCTAAGATTCCCGCGGCAACTTTCCTTTTGCTGGCAACCACTTAGAGAGTTTTGCGTCCGCCAAGCGCGGCTTCAACGTCCGTCATGTGCGGCCCGCGCGTCCGCGTTGTGCGGTGCTGAGCGTCCGTGATGTGTGGCAGTGTCCGCCATCTGCGGCCTAAGTTATCCACAACAGAAGCGAAAACTAACGGTTTCGCACCGTCCGCCAAGTGCGGCTTTACGGCGCGGTTCACGTCCGGGCGGCCACCGGGCCGCTCGAAAAACACAAAGCGCGGACTATCGCACGGTGTCCAGGGTAAGTTGGACGTACACTGCGCGTCATGGCGACTGCACGACAAGCGACTTTGCTCACGGAGGATGATGCTATTCCGGCCCGCCCGCCGAGAACGCTTACAAAGTCAGTCCATGCGCTTGCCATCGAGCCGTTGAATCAGGCGCTCTCTGTGACGGGGCGAAAGGCATACAACGTGATGCTGCACATTGCCCAGCACACCACGCCTGACCCACAGGGATGGCACTTGTCTCCCGTCAGTGCGATCTTGCGAGGCTTCGACACCTCCACGAAATCGTCGATGCGCCTGCAGCGCTACATCGAGCAGATGGTCCAAACCGCCGTCGTGTACCGGCCCTTGGCAGCCACAGAGCAGGGCGATGTATTCGGCATCAGCGCGGCTAGTCAGCTTAGTCTGGAGTGCGAAGACCAGGACCAGCAGGAGCAAGAGCAGGAACAGAAGCAGGACCACGAAGCGGAGCCTGTGTTCGCAAGAAGATCACGGCGCCCAATTGCTTCTTCGCAGATGACGGACGAGGCGCGTACGTTCACTCTGCTCGCCGAAGCTCGCATCTGGAGGCAGGGGGGCGAGGCGTGGGTAGCCTGGTACTACCCGCCATCCATACGCGAGCAGCTCATCAGCCCGGACCGCTGGGCGCAGATCGATCTCAACACCATTGCGCAGCTCACGACCTACGCCGGCCTGGCGTTGTACGAGATGTGCGCTCGCTTCAAGGGCAGCCCGGCCGGCCTCACAAGCCGACAGAGCCCCGACTTCTGGATGCGCGTATTGCGCGAAGGTGGAGGCGTGAAGCCGCGAGAGTGGCGAAAGATCAAGAACGAGCTGGTGATGCCGGCAATCGCCGAGATCAACGAGGTCAGTGAGATCAAGGTCGAGATGATCGAGCACAGACTTGGAAACGCAGTGGAATCTGTTCAGTTCGCGGTCAAGCAGAAGTCCAAGGAATCCCGTAGACCGAACGGACCCATCGACATTTCATCGGTCGTCACGGCGGCGAAGCATGGGATCAAAGAGGCAGAGTACGACACGCTGGTCGCGAAGTACGGGGAATTCAAGGTGTCCGAGTGCTTGGCCGCCATGCAGGCGCACCTGACGAACCCGGCGTCGCAGAAGATCATGAACAAGCTGGCCTACCTCAAGGCTGTGCTCGTCAACAAGTACCCGGACAACCAGGCCGAACTGCTTTCGCCGGCGGAACAAGCAATCGGCGCCGCGGAGGACCGCACCACAAAGTCGAGCACCCGCGACGAGCTCACAAAGCAGTGGCTGACGAGCCGGTTCAAGCAGCTAAACCGCGATTTCGGTGCGCTAAGCGAAGGTGAGCGAGCTCGCTGGATCGACGAAACCGCAACGCGCTTTACCACCCCGGCAGTGCGCAAGCGTCTGGACAACCGCGACTGGGTTTCACCCCTCGTGAATCAGCTGGTACTCGACGTCTACGCCAGCGGTGTCTACGGACCCGACTGGAAAACACCAGGCGAAATCGACCTGGCGGTTTTCTCGGCTGCGCAAAACCAGCCGGCCGCGTAGCGCGACGGCCGGTGTCGAGCTCGATCGGGCTCGGCCTTCACTCGAGTCCTCGACATTGTTCCGCGGTGCACCGCTTTGTTCCCCGGTCCACAGGTTATTCGCCGGGCGCCGCTGCGCGCAGCCGTGCGGCTTGAATTCGGGAATCGTTTCGTTTATTGTTTCGCTGCGAAACATAAACGCGAACAGATAGCTCGCAGGCACTTACTTGATTCACTAGCTGTTCCGCGTCGGAACATGAAGGCAAACAGGCATCATCGTGTCGGGCCTCATTGGTTCGGTCCGTGGTTCCGCCCGAAATACTGAAGGGAACAAGGAAGGTGCGTCCGAGGCGGAGGAGGGCAACCACCGTCCGTTGTCACCCGGCTCAACGGAAAACCACATCGAACGCACCTCCGAGCCGGCCGACCCAATCGTGCGGCGGGATCGAACCCATAAGCTGACATGATCAGGAAGCGAAACGCACAGATTTGCTTTGTCTTTAAGGAGAGGATTCCAAGGGGTCTGATTCCTCCGCGATCCAATCCGAACTGAATCAAGCTCCTGAAGTGCGGACGGCCCGTCGGCGGCCAGGGCGGCGAATGCTAAGTGCCAACAGGTGCAGGCTACATCCAGTCGGCAACCGAGCTCAGCCGGCAGGAAAACATTTGCGCCGCTCAAGAGGTGTTGCGCTATGGTTGCAGCGTTGTTTCGTAGCGTGCATGCGCTGCGAAGCAACTCCCACGTCGTTCGGCTTGGGAACGCTCACCGATAGATGTCATGGCCACGACTCTGCCTCCGCCCCCTCGATTTCCGCGACCGAGCTCCACAACCCAGCCGTCGACTATCGACCGCATGCGAAGCCTTCGAGGCCACTTCGAACAGGCGGAGCGTGCGAGGGCGTTCTCGTTCCATGTGCAGCAGGCAGGTCAGGCCGCCACTCCGGTCACTTCAGCCGCGGCTGCTGCGCCTACCGGCGGAGCCCCCGCCGCGTCTGCTCGAGTTGCATACGACGAGAGTCAGCAGGCGTTGATCGCTGCGGACGATCGCGTCGTCATCGGTGAGGCGGTCGCGGGCGCAGGCAAGACAACGACGGCGATCGGCTTCGCCGCGGCGCGTCCTAAGGCCACCTTCCTCTACATGAGCTTCGGACGTGCCAATGCGGACGAAGCGAAGCGACGCTTCGGCCCCAACGTCACAGCCATGACGGGCCACAGCCTGGCGTATCGCGCGATCGGGCACAAGTACCAGACCCGGCTCGTCGGTTCATGGCGGCCACGCGACATCGCGGAGTCCCTTGGCGTGGAGAGCCGGATCGCAGGCTGCATTGGCCGGACCCTCAACTCGTTCTATTCGAGCACCGACGCTGAGATCGGGCCGGCGCACCTCGAGGCGCTCCGCGACTGGGGGTTGTCCGAAGACGAACAGGCCGTTGTCCTCGCGCATTCCCAGTCCGCGTGGAAGAAGATCATCGCGCCAGGCTCGACCCTCCCAGTCACGCACGACACCTACCTGAAGCTCTGGTCGATGCAAGACCCGAAGCTGCGGTACGACTACATCATTCTGGACGAAGCCCAGGACACCAATCCGCTGACCGAGCGGCTGGTGGTCTCGCAGCTCGAGCACGCGCGCCTCCTCGCAATTGGAGACCGCCATCAGTCGATCTACGGCTTCCGTGGCGCGACCAATGCAATGCAGAACCTCCGGGCGATAGAGGGGAGTCGCGTCGTCGCAATGCCGCGCACGTGGCGCTTCGGAGAGCGGACGGCTGACATGGCCAACAAGCTGCTCCAGAACCTCAAGGGCGAATCGGTATCGATCATCGGTATGGGCAAGGACACCGGCTGGGGCCGGCGCTCCACGTTGCTGACGCGCACAAACGCAGGTCTCTTCGATGAGGCATTCGCCACGCAGGGCAGGGGACTGCACTGGGTCGGCGGAGTGCGCAACTACAACATCGAGCTGATCCTCGATGCCTATTACCTGTGGTCCCGCTCACCGTCGAAGGTGCGTCAGCCGTTCGTAAAGCGCTTCCGCACATGGGGCGAGTTCAAGGAGTACGGCGAGGCCTCCAAGGACTCCGAGGCCCGCATGCTGATTCGAGTGGTCGAGCGGTACGAAAGCAAGATCCCCACGCTGGTCGACCAGGTCGTGCGCAATGAGGTTCCCACCGCCGACGCGGCCGAGCTCGTGCTCACCACTGCCCACAAGGCCAAGGGCATGGAGTACGACTGTGTTCGCATCGGCGGCGACTTCGAGTTTCTCTTCGAAGCGGAAGCCGAGATCTGTACCGCCGGTGAACTCAGCGCAGCGACGGAGCAGGAGGTGAATCTCCTGTACGTCGGCATCACGCGCGCGCGAGGGATGTGCCAGATCAACGACGAGACCGCGCTGTGGCTGCGCGACCTGCCGAAGCTGCAGGCGGAACGGCTACGAGCGATCGAACTCATGAACCCCAGCGGCAGCCGACCCTCGGCGTGACGACCGGGCATCGCGCTCGACTACCCGTTTCCGATCGACATCAACATCTACCAGGAGAGATCCCCAAATGACAAACCCAGCAGTTCAACCCGCAGTGCCACGCCCGCTTGGCTTTGGCTTCGGCTTCGCACGGGGGACCCCTCAAGCGGCCGCGGCCGCCCCCGCACCGGCAGCTGCCAACGTGTCCACAGATGCAGCGCAACACCAGGAGCGCAGCGCGGCGGCAGGCCAGGCGCATGAGCAGATCAACACGCCGACGCCGGTCGTGGCGGTCGCGAGCGCGGAGACGGGACCGATCACGCCCGTTGCGGGTGACACGGCTGCGACGCCGGCGGCCGCAGTCGAGCCCGAGCGCATTGCCGTGATGCTGGGCGACGGCGGCAGAGAGGGATTGATCTTCGGCGGTGTCTTCGGCCACCTCGAGGAGGGCAAGTTCCGCACGGACGCAGCGTTGAAGTCGATCTACTTGCTTCAGCTGGTCGACGGCGCAGAACCTGGTGCTGGCGTGGATCAAGTTCAGCGTGACCTGATGGCTGCCATGGGCGGCCTTCCCGAGACGACCGTTGTGACGGTACCTGGCGAACTCGCGGCGTCGTTCAAGGCCACGCTCGCTGCGCTCAGCGGGCAACGTTGGGACCAGATGTATGCGAGCGCCGCGGGGGCGAGCAATCCAATGGTCAAGTTCGCCCTGTCCAACGAACAGCGTATCGCGCAGGATGCGGTCGCTCGCATCGTGGCCGCCGGCGGCGAAGTGTTCACCGTCCAGGTGTCCACGCCGAAGCGTCTACGGTACACGGACGTCGCCAACATCCCGCAGGACGACGAGCTGGATGAATATCTTCCGGCGTCAGGCCTGCACTTCGTGATGGAGTCACCCGCTGCACCGACGACCACCAGCGTGTCTCCCGGCCCCCTTGGCGAAGCACCTTCCTACGAGCAATTCCTGAACGTGTCGTCGACGGGCCGCACAGAGGGCGACGTCGTGAGTTTCAACCTGGTCGAATCGTTCTCTGTGATCGCAGCCGATGCGCCCGCAGCCGAGCGTGTCCACCACCTGGTGCCGCCGTCTAATCGACATGGACCGTCAGCGACATGCAGATCAATGGTGCGGCATTCAGCATGCCCCCGCCCGTCGACGATGAAGACGCGGTGACGGACGCTCCGCGCTAAGCACAAGGCGCTCTGGGACGCGCCGTTAGCTCCGTGCGGAGATTACGCCGCGAATCAAAAAAAACGCCGCAAATCTTGCGCGTATTATCTCCGGGGAGCGACAATGAATCAGAAGCAGCGCACCGTCCGACGGTAGATCCGAGGCACGTCGCTGCTCAGTCGCCACAGGTGGCATTCGAAGCACGGAATCGGTACACCTGCTGTCAGGTGGACCACGAACATGAAAGGCAAAAAAAAGCGAGCACCGGTCGAAACCAGACGCTCGCTGCGGGCCCTAGCCGAGAACAACGTGAAACGAAACGAACTGCATTCGACTTCGAAACACCTGCCTCAAGAAGAACCTGAGAAGTGTGTGTTGATCCTTACGCTATCGCTGCTATGCAGAGTGATCGCTGAGGAACTGACAAGCAGTACAGCAATCGCGCCGCCAAGAAAGCAAAAGCTTCAGGCACACCAAGTTAGCGCGATTATGGTAGAGCCCTCTACCAACTGTCAACGAGTGTTCGAGTATTCGTCGAGAAATTTCACGATCCGTTCGCGAAATAGGCGCTCTGCAGCGCAAATGCAGCTGAGTTAGCCGAGGGCTCTACCAGCCCTCTACCAACCTTCTACCAAGTCGGGGGTTGGACGACGTTCGCCGCGATGCACCTCGTGCTTGATCGAAGGTTCGCATCCGGCGAGCGCCTGGCAACTCGCGCATCTGGAGTCATGCCTCGCGGCAGCCAGTTCTCGTTTGCTTGCAGCAAACGGTGTACGACACAGCTACAGGAACATTGTTCGAGGACGATCTGCTCCTCGAGCAGGATCAACGCGCCAGCCTGGCCATTCCGATGCTTCCAGGCTCGCTCATCGGTGGAGTGGACGAGGCCGCGCGAACGTTGGGCGTCGAGGGCCTGAGCGCGGCGCAGCGCGCCACTCGCGGCTTCATGGCACTGCTGACCACGCTGCCCGACGGTCGCAAGCAGCAAAAGAGTTATCACATCGGTCAGCTCGATGAGGTCATCGCAGCAGTGGAGAAGACCCGCGCCGTCGACACGTACCTTGGGAACGCCATCTTTGCATCGGCTCGGTCGCGCCGAGCCGCCAATGTGCGATCACTGCAGGTCGCCTGGGTCGACCTGGACTGCTACAAGCTGGGACTGAGCCCTACGCCCGAGCTCGTCGAGCGCCTTGTCGATAGGGCGCGCTTCGCCGGCATTCCGGAACCCACGCACATCATCGGTTCGGGCCGAGGCCTCTACTTGAAGTGGCTCCTGGATGCGCCCGTCGCAGATTCGGATCTTCATCCCTGGCGGTTGCTACAGAAGGGGCTGAACGCCCTGTTCCTGGATGTGGGCTCGGACTTGGCGGCGATCGACCAGGCGCGTGTACTGAGGGTGGTTGGCAGCCTGAACAGCAAGGTAAATGCGGACGTCGGGCGTGATGACGCAGCGCGCGTCGGCGTGGTGTGGGACTCAGGCCGCAGGCACAGGTTCGCAGATCTCTGCCTTGTCGTCTCCCAGCTGGATCTGCCCGATGCGCTCCAGGCCAAGCCGGTTGCTCGCACCGATCGCGTGCTGCACCAGGTCAAGGACGCCGCGGGGCGGCTGATCCTTCCTCCCCATCTCCAGGGGGACTTGCGGCAGCTGGCCCAGTACGGAGACAGCCGCCGGCCAAGCCTCGAGCTCGAAGCCCGTGCACGTGCGCAGGGCAAGAACGGGCTGTCTGCAGTCACCCTCGGGTGGCATCGTTTCCTTGATCTGCGCGACCTGGTGACGATGCGTGCGGAGGCAACAGGGGGCGGGGGTGTCCCAGAGGGAGCGCGTGACCTCACCATGCTCTACATGGTGAACTTCCTGGCGCAGGCCCGAATGGTGCGCGCCAGCACGCTCTTCCAGGAAGTCGCCGAGCTGCTGCCCGCATTTGACGGCGTGTCCTCAGGGGTATGAGTCGCCCTTGACCTCAGGTGCTCTCGGTACCCTGGCCAAGAAGATGCAGGCAAGCGAGCGAGGTATCCGCGTTCGGTTCGGCGGCAGCCTCTGGGATCCGAAGTACACGCCTTCGAACGACTACCTCATCAATCTCTTCTCGATCACAAGCGGCGAAATGTCGAAGCTGCGCACGATCATCGACTCGGGTGAGAAGCGGTGCCGGGCCGACAAGAAGGCCCCCGGGCGCAGCGAGCGCCGCGCGTTGCGACACGACTGGCACGCCGCGGCGCTGAACATCCGCTCTGAAAATATGCAACGCGCGGCGGCCGGCGAAGCCTCGATCGCTACCCGCGCAGTCGCCGCCCACATCGCACAGGCCGTGGGCGTCACGCCCCAGATGGTTCGCAGCTTCCTTCGCGTCCATGACCAGGCCGCCGAGCGCGCAGCTGCCCGAGCGTGCGGCGAAGCCCCGCCGCGGGCTTACAGGAGGGCGGCCGAACTTCCCCCGGAAGAACAGGCGAAGGCTCTCGCGCGCCGGCAGAAGGCAGCACACCGCAGCTGGCTGGCGGAGCTGCGGGATCAAGGGTATGCCGGAGAAGACGATCCCGCTTCGATCAAGGCCTGGCTCGACGCTCGGGCAGTCGTCGCCCAGATCGAGGTGGCGCGCCAACGAGTGGACGCCGTGCAGCAGCAGGAGGACAAGATAGCCGCGCATAGGAAGCGGATGGGCGAGGCGCTCGAGCGCATTGCCGCGCGCTTGCCCGTTGCCTCCGAGCTGGCCTCGACGGAAGCTGCTTCGGAGGGCCTCGGTGAAGGGCTGACAAGGTCCGGCGCGAAGCGCGATGGCGAAGCCGCAGATCCAGGCTGGACACGAGCAGCAACGCTCACCGAAAACATCCTCCGCAGAATAGCTCTGCTGCGGGATGATTCAGACCAATCTGGACTCGACTCCAAAAGGCTAAATCCCATGACCACCGCTGCCCTGGCGCAACAGCCACCGCCTTCAAGCACAGCGCGCGTATCAAAGCGTGAGCTGCTCAATCGCGCTCGCGCTGCGGGAGGCAAGGCCCCGCTCGAGAGCGTCGGTACGCATGACCAGGCGCGCGCATCGTCCAATCGCGCCTCCGTCGTTTCAAGGCAAAGGGACCGGTCCGACCCCCGTTCGCGACAGCAGCTTCTCGCAGGCCCCGCCGCCTGACTTCGAGTTGACCGCAAGCAGCCGCGACACGGATGATCACGACGGTGAGCCGGCAGGCATGCCGGATCTCGACGACGGCTATCTCGACTCGTTCGGTCTCCCCGCCGAGCGAGTGTCGGATTCTCGTGCGCAGGCGGATCAAGTGGAGGATGTCGCGGCGCCACGAACGATGCCCGCGAGCCCGGCACCTGCTGCGTTCCAGGCGAAGAGCCTGTCGCTCGGGCCACAGACCCGGGTGAATGAGCTGGCGATGCGCGCAGGAGCGGGCCGAACTCCGTCCTCGTTCAGAGCGCCAGCGCATCCAGGAGTGCCGCGTGCGCCGCTGAAGACAGGGTTCGGCTCTCTGAGCACACCAGGCGCGCGTGCTGCCGTCGCGCGAAGCGACAAGGTCGAGGTAGGGCCTACGTTGGGCTTCAAGCGCACGGAAGCGGCCGCCTTGTCCCCTGAGCAGGCACGCATCAACGGCCAAAACATCGACTTCGCAAAGCTGTTCGATGAGCCGCGGTACGACGCGGCCGGCGTGCAGATCGGCTACCCCACGCGGGAGGCCTGGCCGGACGACCAGATCCCCGCCGGCAGCCAGTACTCCAGATCGGAATGGGACGCCGCGCGTGAACCCGACCCGGATCTCGCGCAAGGGCACATCGTCGTGGAGATACAGGTCGGCAATCCGATCGTCGGTGCCTTGCTGAGGATCCCCCGGGTGGCGGCACCCGATCAGGCCGCGGGCGCATCGGCATCGAGCCGCGCCGCGCGTGCGGTCAACGGCAAGGTGGTACAGGCTGTCCGGTGGGAGGGGATCGAGGACGTCATGGCCGAGGCCTTGGCAGACACGATCGTCGTCTCTCGCAAGTGTCCCGTGCCCGCCCAATGGCGAGGCGCGGTCGAGGGTGGCCTCGAGCACGTCAGCAGCTTCTTCCGAATCATCCGGCCACGCTCCCATTACGGCGACCCAGACAAGCTTCTGTACATCAACGCGAAGCTGCAGATCTCCGGATCGTTCGCTGAAAGAGGTGCCACGTTCGCAGGGGGCTCTGACGCGGTGAGCGAACAGCGCGAAGGGGTGGACTCGCCCGCGGACGCCGAAAGCACGCCTGCAGCTTCGGAGGCACCTCGCGGCTGAACGGCCAGAACAGAAGGAGAAATGATGAAAGCAATCGAACTCATCGGCGAGCCCCTTGAATGGGCCGCTGCAACATGCGAAGGATTCACCCTCACCACCGACGGCATTTCGATGCTGCTCGAGCGAGGAAAGGAGCTGCGCCTCCTTGGCCCCCACAGCAGCCCGCTGTCGTACAGCCCGTCGACAAACTGGGCGCAGGGTGGCCCGATCGTGGAGAGCGAGATCGAGGAGTTGCAGCGCGAATCCAACGGAACGTTCTGGGCCGCCACCTCGACGCACAGCGCGAGTGGTCCGACTCCACTCGTCGCAGCCATACGCTGCTATGTGGCATCGAAGCTCGGCGAGGAGATCGCTGTGCCGAAGGAGTTGCTGGCACGGGCCGCTGCGCGCGCGTCCGCGATAGATCAAGGCCCCGAGTTGCTTGCCGCGGCAGCCTCTGACGAGGACGCAGACGACTCGACATCCGCCTTCAGTCAGCCGAGGGGCTGACCACGCAAGATCGCACAGGCGGACAACACCCACGATGAAAACGATGATCAAAGCCAACGAGCTTGCCGGAGCGGCGCTCGACTGGGCCATTGCCAAATGCGAAGGCGAGGACTATCAGCCCGAGGTGGTCTATGACGGGATCGGCCATCGCCATGAGCCACACCTTTTCTCGACAGACTGGGAGCAGGGCGGGCCGATCGTCGAGCGAGAGCATCACCATCCTGCGGTGTGACGACGATTGGGGGGTCGACTCCAAAGGCTTCACTACCAGACGGCGGATTCCAGTGTGGGGCGCGGTCCACCTCCACCAGTTCGGTACGACCGAGAGCACGGAACATCAGAGTCACGATGAGATGTTCCAGATCCATGAATCCGACGTTGTGTACGGACCGACGCCCCTTATCGCTGCTATGCGCGCGTATGTGATCAGTCGCTTGGGCGATACCGTCAGCGTACCGAAGGAGCCGCTCTCGAAGCCGACGCCGCGCGCCGCGTCGTCGCGCCAGGCCGATGCGGATGGTGACGGTGAAGACGACACGCCTGATTCGCCAAAGCCATGAACGCCTCGCGCTCCTTGTGATTCCGGCTCCAGCTGCATCCACCTGAGAAAAGAATGAAAACCTCCGACCTCACAGGCGCCGCGCTCGAATGGGCTGTCGCTATCGCCCACGGCTGGACCGATATCAAGATCACGGGCTACGACTGCCCGGACGGTCTTCTTCCGGCCGGCCAAGGTCATCGGTACAGAACCGGTGTGCGAATCGGGTGAGCGATGGAGACCTTCCACCCACTGGGCTCAAGGCGGCCCGCTGGTCGAGCGCGAGGGACTATGGGTGCGCGAGTCCGCCGTGGTCTCTCCCGCCGTCGCGCATCTTGTGACGCCGGACAAGCGCTGGTATGCATACGCGTCACGCCGGTACCAGGGTGGCGACTATGGCTGCTACTACGGCGAGACCTTCCTGGTCGCTGCAATGCGTTGCTACGTCGCATCGAAGCTAGGCGTTGAAGTGGACGTCCCCAAGGAACTCGCCACGATGGCCGCGCCGGCAGCCCGCGACGGCAAGGTGGCTGGTGGACGAAGCAGCGACGCTGCTCATGATCAGCCAACGGGCGTTCTGAGGGTGAACGGTGAAGATCTTGCGCGCCAAGCCATCACCATGCTCGCCGACCTGCGCAACGGATACCGGTGGGACGATCTCCATCGCGATTTCGCGGGCTTAGTCGATGAGGCCGAATCGATCGGCATCGACCTCAGCGAGGTCGAGGGGCTGCCGGGTCGGGCGAGCGGCTTGCATCAGGCGCCCTGACCCATGCCAGCATCCGTGGCGGCTTGGCTCAATGAGTAGCCTGGGCCGCGACCTTACGGAATCGGCGCGTCGCTGATATCTTGGATTCAGACGCTCGGTGAATGCATCGGGCCGGCCTCGAACCGCCAAGGACCACTCATGGACATTGAACAAGCGAACCACGGTCAGGACGCCGCTGAGACTCATGGACGTGGAGCGAACACGACGACTACGAGAGCGGCGCCTGGTTCACTATCGCGCGCGGACGTCGACCGACTCGTCTACCAGTGCCGCCAGGCCGGGGATGACTCGACGTATGCGCTGGCCAGCGCGATCGAGCAAATGCTTGTGAGCCGCGCTGCGACGTCGGTGAGCGGGCAGCCCGCAGCGCAGCCGTCGGAAACCGTTACTTTGCTCCAGCTGAGTGCGCCGAAGCAGATCTACCTCGACATCGGTGAGAGCCTTGCCCTGGCTACTCCCCCGCGCTTCGATCTTCTCGAGGGTGTGACATGGAGCGAGGACAACGCGACCAGCCATGGCATCCCGTACGTCCGC
>LNAP01002083.1_pt1 | contig 22912 bp, 21 predicted proteins | sample 602601 | NCBI WGS metagenome assembly LNAP01 (sample SAMN02440304, study PRJNA202911) | soil metagenome | biome: Subtropical and temperate rainforests or woodlands; isolation source: soil samples (1 kg each in a 20% v/v slurry with milli Q water) were... ...
GTTTTAGCGAGACTTCATGCACTTATCAGACCTCAAGCATCTACCCGTAACCGAGTTAGTAGAAATGGCTATTGCCAACGAAATAGACAATGCCAGCCGCATGCGAAAACAGGATCTGATATTTGCCATCCTGAAAAACAAGGCAAAAAAAGGTGACAGCATCTTTGGCGACGGTACGCTTGAAGTGTTGCAGGACGGTTTTGGATTTTTACGCTCACCAGACACCTCTTATCTGGCAGGTCCTGATGATATTTATGTATCACCCTCACAAATCAGACGTTTCAACCTGCACACCGGCGACAGCATTCAAGGTGAAATCCGCATTCCAAAAGATGGCGAGCGCTACTTTGCATTAGTTAAAGTGGATCAGGTTAACGGCGAAGCACCTGAAAACACCAAGCATAAAATTCTGTTTGAAAACCTGACGCCATTATTCCCAACCATCCCGCTTAAGCTGGAACGCGACATCAAAGGTGCTGAAAATATCACCAGCCGTGTCATCGACATGATCGCACCTATCGGCAGAGGCCAACGCGGCCTGCTGGTAGCAAGCCCAAAAAGCGGTAAAACCGTCATGATGCAAAATATTGCTCACGCGATAACTGCAAACCATCCTGATGTGATCTTGATTGTACTTCTGATTGATGAACGTCCAGAAGAAGTGACCGAGATGACGCGCTCTGTGAAGGGTGAAGTGGTTGCCTCAACTTTTGACGAGCCAGCTACCCGCCACGTGCAAGTGGCTGAAATGGTGCTGGAAAAAGCAAAACGTCTGGTAGAACATAAAAAGGATGTGGTGATTCTGCTGGACTCAATCACACGTCTGGCACGTGCTTACAATACCGTGATTCCATCATCAGGCAAAGTATTGACCGGCGGTGTGGATGCCAACGCCTTACAACGTCCGAAACGCTTCTTCGGCGCGGCACGTAATATCGAAGAAGGCGGCTCCTTGACGATCATCGCTACCGCACTGGTTGATACTGGCTCGCGTATGGATGATGTGATCTACGAAGAGTTCAAAGGCACCGGCAACATGGAAATCCATCTTGACCGTCGCATGGCAGAAAAACGCCTCTACCCAGCAATCAACGTGAACAAATCTGGCACCCGCCGCGAAGAACTCTTGATAGAAAAAGATGTTCTGCAGAAAATCTGGGTGCTTCGCAAACTGCTATACCCAATGGACGATCTCGACGCGATGGAGTTCTTGCTGGACAAGATCAAGTCGACCAAGAACAATGCGGACTTTTTCGACAGCATGCGCAGAGGTTAATTTTCGCTAATAATTACCTTGCATAGCTCGGCTAATCTAAATATAATGCCGAGTTACCGCAAAAATGCGCAATATAATTTTGCCGTATCATTCGGCAATCAATACTGAGTTCATCCAGCATACCGCGAAGTCGTGTTTCAAGACATCGGCGCGGATTTTAGTTTTTTAACTCGCTCTACTATCGCTGCTCGCGACACTATCAAGTGGACTGACGGTAAAGAGTATCCACTGGTTAAAATCGAGGTGTCATCAAAATCACACCCGTTCTACACTGGTAAACAAATGATTCTTGACACTGCCGGTCGCGTTGATAAATTCCGCAAGAAATACGGTATGTAATAATTACTTGCGAGGCTTCTTGCAAATAATTATTGATCAAAAGGCAGCCTAGGCTGCCTTTTTGCTTTAATGTTACACTTCCTTAATGCTACATTCGCGTTTAACCAGACTAGGCTGCAATAGTCGATCTACAATAAAACTAATTCGCTACCATTATGCGCTTTCAACTTGATCACGACTGGCAAGGCAACATGTCCACACCGCGCGCACGCATAGGTGAAAATGCCAAAACCCATCTACTGCTTGTACTGTGTGCAATCTGGATATTATTCGGCTTAACCGGTCACGCGCCTTGGAAACCGCTAGAAAGCACCAGCGTTACTATCGTGAAGGGCATTATTGATGGCGGCAGCCTTATTGCCCCGCTGGCGGCTGGGGAATCAACATTAGACTCCCCACCACTCTACTATCTGACAGCAGCAGCCAGCGCACAATTATTCAGCCCATTTTTAAGCATGCACGACGGCGCACGACTCATCAACGCCATCTGGGTCACGATTATTCTGCTCATGGTTGGCATGACCGGTCGTGAGCTATGGGTACGCGGCGTGGGTCGCCACGCCACGTTTATCATGGTTGGCACCATTGGTCTGGTAATGAATGCTCACAGCCTAAATACTGAAATTGCCGGGATGGCAAGTGCAGCTACCGGGTTCTATGCGCTTGCGCTCTCAAAACGTCGCCCTTGGCGCGCCAGCGGTCTGTTAGGCCTTGCCTTAGGTGTAGGTTTTTTAACAGATGGATTAGTAATACCGATTATTTTACTCAGCACCTCAGTATTGCTGGGGCTGATTTTCAAACCTTGGCGCACTGCCAGCTTTGCTAAAGTATTAATCACTGCCGTTTTTATCGCCAGCCCAATAGCGCTGAGCTGGCTTGCCCTGCTCTATTTTCAACAACCGACTATATTCAGCCAATGGTTGAATGCAAGCTTCAATGCATTCAAGCTGCACAATCACTTTTACTTTCTTCGCATTCTGTTATGGTATGCATGGCCTGCACTGCCACTGGCCATATGGGGTCTATGGCGTAATCGTGACAAACTGTTCTCCAAGCCTAAATTTCAGCTCATTATCGTTTTTTTCGCATGCAGCCTACTCTTTTTAGGTTTCAGCGCACCGTCTAAAGACATTTATGCGATGCCCTTACTCTTACCGCTCGTAGCACTCGGTGCCGGTAGCGTTGAATATTTGAAACGCGGTGCAGCCTCTGCATTGAACTGGTTTGGCATCACACTATTTGGCATGATTGGCTTCTTAATCTGGCTAGGCTGGATAGCGATGGCGACTGGTCACCCTGCGAAAATTAAAGAACGCATGCTGTTTTTATCTGGCGCTACGAGCGCAGATATACAGTGGATCATGCTGCTACCTGCAATACTGGTGACGGCAATCTGGCTATTTACCTGCATACGCGCAAAACAAGGTAATCGTTCCACCGTCACTAACTGGGCTGTAGGCATGACATTTAGCTGGAGCTTACTCATGTCATTATGGCTGCCTTGGATCGACTCTGCCAAAAGCTATGAGCCGGTATTTAGCGGCATCTATAAAATGTTGCCGACCAACACGAGTTGCGTTAACAGCCTGGGCTTCGGGCAATCACAACGTATGCTGTTTAGTTACTACACCAGCATTAACTTAAAGTCTGTTGAAACAACTGAGTTACTTGATTGCAATTTTTATCTGATTCAGGATGAGCGAGGCGTTGCTAGAATGCAGCCGAGTGATGACTGGAAATTGATTTGGCAAGGAAAACGCGCAGCTGATCGCAAAGAGAGTTTCAGGTTATTCCAGCGCTAATGACTTTAGAACCTGCGCTTATTTTGAACAGGTTCAATTTAACAGGGTGGCTCACCCCATAACAGATTTACTGCAGCATTCTAATCACGCTTAAGCTTGCAGATAAGTCTTAATTGCAGTTTGTACTTGCTGATGCAAACCCTGACCACCCTGCTCATTTACATATTGTGCAATCTGTTTGCGCATAGGCAATGCCCAAAACTTGTTGAGGTGGCCAGCAATATCCTGCTGGGCGTGGCTTTGGTCAGGATAGGATTCATAAAAATCACCAATCTGATTTGCCATTGAAATTAAGCGCTGAATATCCATATTTGCAGTTTCTATCTCATAAATTCTTAATGTTGATTGAATCAAGTTATTGATTCAAGATTCTTTCATTGTGGCTATACACCACAAGCCGGTTTTGTCTGGCAAAGCCAACCAGCGCCAAACCGCACCGCTCTGCCACTCGCACGGCCAAACCAGTCGGCGCGGAAACTGCTACCAGCATTGCTACACTGGCCGTTGCTGTTTTTTGTACCATCTCAAAACTTGCACGGCTGGTGGTAATTATAAAGCCGTCAAGCTGCTGCCCTTGCTGAGTACGCATTTTCTGTAATGCCCCTATCAATTTATCCAGAGCATTATGCCTGCCTACATCTTCACGCACGATGCTGACTGTTCCATCCAGCAGAACAAAAGCACTGGCATGCGTGGCGCCGGTTTCCTGCTGCATCAACTGATGCGCCTGAATTGCCATCAAGCCACGTTTGATACTTGTCGCAGCAAACATTACATCCGATTGCAGCGGCTGCGGATAACGCATCGCCTGACTTAAACTCTCGGCACCACATAAGCCGCAGCCGGTCTTACCCGCCAGAGTCCGTCGCCGGTCTTTCAGCTGCATAAAACGCTCACTGGCGATATCACAGTGCAGTTCGATGCCATCAGCCTGCACGCGGACTTCGACTCCATACAATTCACCAGCGCTTTGCACGATGCCTTCAGATAACGAAAAACCTAAAGCAAAGTCTTCCAGATCCTGTGCAGTGGCGAGCATTACAGCATGCGAAACGCCATTGTAAATCAATGCAACCGGCGTTTCTTCAGCAAGGCAATCCTGCGCCTTCACTTGCTCACCATCCTGCCATTGCGTCACCTCATATGTGCTCAATGGTTTATCTAGCAGCAGCGGCGATTCCAGTAATTTAGACAACTTAACGCTTTACTGGCTTAAATAGCTTCTGCTTTTTTACCGGCAAAAGCGATTTGCGCTTCACTGAAGCTCTTATAGTGCTTTTGCCAATCAGATAGCTGGCTCACTCGTGACACTTGTACCGCGGTCACCTTATATTCCGGGCAATTGGTTGCCCAGTCTGAGTTGTCTGTCGTAATCACGTTGGCACCCGATTCCGGATGGTGGAATGTTGTATACACCACACCCACCTGCACGCGTTCAGTAATCTTGGCACGCAGCACAGTTTCACCCGCGCGGCTGGCAATTCCTACCCAGTCACCTTCTTTAATACCGCGATCTTCAGCATCATGGGGATGAATTTCCAGTATATCCTCAGGATGCCATGCGGTATTCTGTGTGCGGCGGGTTTGCGCGCCAACATTGTATTGCGACAGAATACGGCCAGTGGTCAAAATCAGCGGGAATTTCGCATTCACTTTTTCAGTAGTCGGTACATACTGCGTGATAAAGAATTTACCTTTACCGCGTACAAACTCGTCAATATGCATGATAGGCGTGCCATTCGGATGCTCTTCGTTACATGGCCATTGAATACTGCCCAGCTCATCCAGTTTTTTGAAACTTACGCCGTGGAAAGTCGGGGTTAGCAATGCGATTTCATCCATGATTTCAGACGCATGCTGATAGCCCATTGGGTATCCCAAGGCTTCAGATAATTTAGCAGTGACTTCCCAATCTTCATATCCGTTCTTGGGTTTCATCACACGGCGTACCGGTGAAATACGGCGCTCGGCATTGGTAAAGGTACCGCTTTTCTCAAGGAATGAAGCACCTGGGAAGAATACATGTGCAAACATCGCCGTTTCATTCAGGAACAGATCCTGCACGATCACACACTCCATATTCTCCAGGGCATGAGTCACGTGCTGGGTATTCGGATCAGACTGCACAATATCCTCACCCACACAGTACAAGCCTTTGAAGCTACCCTCAATAGCCTCATCCAGCATATTCGGAATGCGCAAGCCAGGCTCGCTGCTTAATGGACGACCCCAAGCAGATTCGAATAAAGCACGTGTCGCATAGTCAGCAACATGGCGGTAGCCCGGAAACTCATGCGGCATTGAGCCCATATCACAAGAGCCCTGTACGTTATTCTGGCCGCGCAATGGGTTTACGCCTACGCCTTCACGGCCGATGTTTGCTGTTGCCATTGCCAGATTGGCAATACCCATCACGGCAGTGGAGCCCTGACTATGCTCAGTAACGCCCAAACCATAATAGATTGCAGCATTACCGCCGGTGGCATACAGGCGGGCTGCAGCGCGGATATCTTCAGCTTTCACCCCTATTTCTTCTGACAGTGCCTCAGGCGAGTTTTGCGGCATAGACACAAAATCCTGCCATGCTACAAATGAATCCCATTCGCAGCGCGCTTTAACAAAATCTTCTTGCACCAGCCCTTCGGTAACGATCACGTGTGCAAGCGCAGAAACTAGAGCGACGTTAGTACCCGGACGCAATTTGAGGTGGTAATCAGCACGCACATGTGGAGAATTTGCAACCAGGTCAATTTCGCGTGGGTCAGCGATGATTAATTTGGCACCTTCACGCAAACGGCGTTTCATCTGTGATGCAAATACCGGGTGGCCGTCAGTTGGATTAGCACCGATAATGAAAATCACATCTGATTGCATCACTGAATCAAAAGTCTGCGTACCGGCAGATTCACCAAGCGTTTGTTTCAGACCATACCCAGTCGGGCTATGACAAACACGCGCGCAGGTATCCACGTTATTCACACCGAATACGGCACGAATCAGTTTTTGTGTTACATAAACTTCTTCATTGGTGCAGCGTGATGAAGTAATACCGCCAATTGCATCCTTACCGTACTTTTCATTAATGCGGCTAAGTTCGCTTGCCGCATAATTGATCGCCTCATCCCAGCCTACCTGCTGCCAGGGGTCTTTAATGCTCTTACGTATCATTGGCGTGGTGATGCGATCTTTATGGGTTGCATAACCCCAGGCAAAACGGCCTTTTACACATGAATGCCCATGGTTGGCACCGCCGTGCTTGCTTGGCGTCATACGTACAACTTCTTCGCCTTTCATTTCCGCATCAAAGCTGCAGCCTACGCCACAATAGGCACAGGTGGTCGTCACGCTATGCTCCGGCGTACCGGCTTCAATCACGGTTTTTTCAATCAGTGTAGCGGTCGGGCAAGCTTGAACACAGGCACCGCAGGACACACATTCAGAATCGAGGAAACTCTTGTTACCGGCTGAAACTTTTGAGTCAAAGCCGCGGCCGGAAATCGTCAGCGCAAACGTACCCTGCGTTTCTTCGCAGGCGCGTACACAGCGCGAGCAAACAATACATTTGCTCGGATCAAAAGTGAAATACGGGTTGCTTTCGTCTTTAGCAGATTTAAGATGGTTTTCGCCATCGTAGCCATACCGCACTTCGCGCAGGCCAACCGCACCCGCCATATCCTGCAGTTCACAGTCGCCATTAGTGGCGCAGGTCAGGCAATCCAGCGGATGGTCTGAAATGTAGAGCTCCATGGTGCCGCGACGTATATCTGCCAATTTCGACGTTTGCGTATGCACCACCAAACCCTCAGCTACTGGCGTAGTGCATGATGCAGGATAACCGCGGCGGCCTTCAATCTCCACTAGACACAAACGGCATGAACCGAACGGCTCCAGGCTATCTGTGGCACATAACTTAGGCACCGTAACACCCGCCAATGCTGCCGCATGCATAATTGAAACACCGTCAGGCACTGTTACCTGCCTGTCATCTACTGTCAGCGTCACTTTTTTAGTTGACTGACTGGTCGGTGTGCCGTAATCCGTTTTTGGATTGTATTTGATCTCGTCCATAATTTATCCCTACCTACGACTAGGCTGTTTTGGCCTCTGATGAAACACCAAAGTCTTCTGGAAAATGATTAAGCGCACTCAACACCGGGTATGGCGTCATGCCGCCCAGAGCACAGAGTGAACCGTTCAGCATGGTGTCGCTTAAGTCGCGCACCAGCTCAATATTTTTAGTACGGTCTTTACCGGCAGTGATTTTATCAATCACTTCTACACCGCGTGTAGAGCCGATACGGCATGGGGTACATTTACCGCAAGATTCAACCGCACAGAATTCAAACGCATAGCGTGCCATTTTTGCCATATCAACCGTGTCGTCAAACGCCACGATACCGCCATGACCCAGCACGGCCCATAACTTGGCAAACTCCTCATAATCCAGCGGCGTATCAAACTGGCTCTCAGGCAGATATGCACCAAGCGGACCACCGACCTGTACCGCACGGATTGGCTTACCGCTGGCAGAACCACCACCATAGTCGTACAGCAATTCGCGCAATGTTGCGCCGAATGCAAGCTCTACCAAACCACAGTGTTTGAGGTTACCGGCAAGCTGAATCGGCAGTGTGCCGCGTGAACGACCCATTCCGTAATCCGCATAAAACTGTGCGCCTTTATCTAAAATAATAGGTACTGTTGCCAGTGAAATTACATTATTCACCACGGTTGGTTTGCCAAATAAACCTTCAATCGCTGGCAGTGGCGGTTTAAAGCGCACTAAACCACGCTTACCTTCCAGGCTTTCCAGCAGTGAAGTTTCTTCGCCGCAGACATAAGCACCCGCAGCACGGCGTACTTCCAGATGAAAAGTTTTGCCACTGCCGAGAACGTTTTCACCTAAGTACCCAGCCTGATTGGCAACTTCAATCGCTTCATTCAGCACTGCCAAAGCATGCGGATATTCAGAACGAATATAGATATAACCCTGTGTTGCACCGACTGCCACACCCGCAATCGTCATGCCCTCAATCAGCACAAAAGGGTCGCCTTCCATAATCATGCGATCTGAGTAAGTACCAGAGTCACCTTCATCGGCGTTACATACAATATATTTCTGTTCAGACTCACAGCCCAAGACCGTATTCCATTTAATACCGGTTGGGAATGCTGCTCCGCCGCGACCGCGCAAGCCTGAGTCTGTTACCGTTTTGACAATATCTGCACCGGATAATCTAAGTGCATTTTTCAGACCTTTGTAGCCATCGTGCGCAATGTAATCTTGAAGTGATACCGGATCGGTGATGCCAACACGGGCAAAGGTCAAACGCTGCTGTTTTTTGAGCCATTCGATTTCTTCAGTCAAACCCAGGCTCAAGGCATGTGCTTTACCGTGAATAAAATCAGCATCAAACAGCGAAGCTACATCTTTAGCCTTGACCGGACCGTAAGCGACGCGACCTTGTGCGGTTGCAACTTCAACCATGGTTTCCAGCCAGTACAGACCGCGTGAACCATTGCGGATAATTTCGACATCCAAGCCACGTGATTTAGCTTCAGCTGCAACGGCTGCTGCTACTTTTTCAGCGCCAACAGCGAGCGCACTGGAATCACGGGGAATATAAACTTTAGTAACCATTACGCTTTAACCTCCGAAATCTTAGCCTCTGTAATTAGAGCGTCTAATTCCGCTGGAGATACGCGCCCGTAGATTTCATCATCTATCACCACAGTAGGTGATAGTGCACAGTTACCCAGACAGTAAACCGGCTCCAATGTAATTGCACCATCTACCGTTGTCTGGTGGTAATCCACATTCAGGCATTGCTTGGCATGCGCTTCCAGCGCTTCAGAGCCCATAGCTTGGCAAGACTCGGCACGGCAGATCTGCATAATATGGCGACCTGGCTTGTGTGTACGAAAATGATGATAAAAAGTCACCACGCCGTGAACTTCTGCAACTGACAGACTCAAAGCTTTAGAGATGGATGTATAACAAGATTCCGGCACATATCCGACAGCATCCTGAATAGCATGCAAAAGTGGTAATAAAGCACCAGGCTGCTGCCGATGCTTAACAATTAGCGCATCTATAACTGCTGCACTAATTTCCTGTGTTGTTTCTAAATCAGACACTATTCTCTCCGGATCAACTAAGGGAATACGGAACAAGTCGCCGAGCGAGATTAAAGTACACAGCGCACGGAACGCAGAAACCGAGATAACATGCGGTATTCAGCGAGGTTGCGAGTCTATTAAATATAACCGCAACGCAGCAATTTGCTCGCGCAGGCACTCACTCCGTGTTTCCCTAGCATTAATTAAAGTTAGTGCTAGTATAATACAGTTATTTACTACTAACTATACCGACCTGTAATGATTAAAAAAGTGCCCATACTCGCACAAAAAATTGCTAGCGAACTGCCCGGTGAACTAATAGACCAGTTTGGCCGCAAAGTCGACTATATCCGCCTGTCTATTACAGACCGCTGCGACTTCCGCTGCGTGTACTGCATGGCAGAAGATATGACATTCCTGCCGCGTGAAGAAGTGTTGAGCCTGGAAGAGTGTGCGCGACTGGTAAAAATATTTGTGAAACTAGGCGTCACTAAAGTTCGCATCACCGGCGGCGAACCTCTGGTACGCAAAAACGCATTATGGTTATTTAACGAAATCGGCCATTTAGAAAACCTGAACGAATTAGTAGTCACCACCAATGGCAGCCAGCTGGAAAAACAGGCGCAGGATTTAAAAAATGCAGGTGTTAAGCGCATCAACATCAGTGTAGATAGCTTGAATAGCGATCGCTTCAAATCTATCACCCGTACCGGCGATTTGGATAAAGTGCTCAAAGGTATACAGGCAGCAAAACAGGCTGGCTTTGATGGCATTAAACTTAATAGCGTATTGATGCGCGGCGTTAATGATGATGAAGCCTTGCCATTAGTAGACTTTGCTATCGAACAAGCCATTGATATTTCCTTTATTGAAGAAATGCCGCTGGGGGAAGTTAATCACACCCGTGAGTCTACATTTGTCAGCAATGCGGATACGCTGAAACTGCTGCAAAGTAAATACACACTTACACCCAGCACTCACAGCAGTGGCGGCCCTGCCCGTTACTGGCAGGTAGCAAACACGCAAACCAAAATCGGCTTTATTTCACCGCATAGCCACAATTTCTGCGAAAGCTGCAACCGTGTGCGCATCACTTGCAAAGGCGAATTGTTTCTATGTTTAGGCCAGGAAGACAAAGTTGACCTGATGCCGCTTATGCGTCAACACCCGGATGATGATATGCCTGTCATACAGGCGATCTTGAGCAGTATGTCGATTAAACCCAAAGGCCACGACTTTGACTTGCGCCGCGCTGAACCTGCGGTCATCAGGTTTATGTCACATACCGGCGGTTAAGCATGTCGATTTCAGCCATTATTCTTGCTGGCGGCAGGGCTAAGCGCATGGGCGGCCTGGATAAAGGCTTAATGCTATTTCAGAACAAGCCGCTCATTACACATGTCATTACCCGTTTAACGCCACAAGTAGACGAAATTATCATCAATGCTAATCGTGAAATAGAGAGCTATAAAGCATTGGGTTACCAAGTGCGGCAAGATGAAATCGCCGACTTTGCCGGACCGCTGGCAGGCATGCAGCTTGGGCTTAAATATGCTACCAGTGACTACTTGCTTACAGCGCCATGCGACTCGCCCCTGCTCCCTTTAGACTTAGCCGACCGTTTACATGCAGCACTGCTTCAGCATCATGCAGACATTGCTATCGTAAGTAGCGATGGCAATACACACCCGGTGTTCTGCCTGTGCAAAAAGTCTGCACTAACGGCACTGAATGATTACCTTAAGCACGGTGGCAGAAAAGTGAGTGAATGGCAGCAAAGTTTAAATCACGTTTATGTTGATTTCAGCAACTGCGCAGAGGCGTTCACCAATCTGAACACTCAACGAGACTTAGCTGATTTTGAGGCAAAAATTTCTCATGACTGTCACTAGAGTATTACCGGTTATCGGCATCTGCGCATCTGGTAGCAATACCGGCAAGACCACCCTCATTAATAAACTCATTATCGAACTGCGTGATCGCAATATCCGCGCTTCCGTCATCAAGCATGCACATCATCATTTTGATATTGACCATCCCGGTAAGGATAGCTACGAAATTCGTGAAGCCGGTGCAGTACAAACTCTGGTCGCTTCAAATAAACGCTGGGCGTTGATTACGGAAATGCAACGCACACCCAATCCGCCGTCTGAAGCAGATCTGGCATCATTGATTAAACTGATCAACCCGGATTATGCAGATTTAATCCTGGTAGAAGGTTTTAAAAATGCAGACATCCCAAAAATAGAAGTGTATCGCCCTACTTTAGGAATGCCGCTGGCATCAGCAAATGACAGTCATTTTATTGCTGTTGCCAGTGACGAACCACTGGCAATAGAAACTCAGCTGCCAGTGCTGAACCTCAACAATATTAAACAAATTACAGATTTTATTCTGGAAGCAATCTATCACAAATGACAAATCCGACCTTAACTCAACTGATTTCAGACCCAAGCTGCATGGATGATTACGACCCCAACTCCATGCCGGTAGAAAAAGCCCGCCAGTTTATTAAACAGTATCTTGACCCGGTTGCGGAAACAGAAACCGTTACCCTGCATCAAAGTTTAGGTCGCGTGATCACGCAGGATATTCAGTCGCCGGCAGACGTGCCTAACTACGACAACTCGGCGATGGATGGTTACGCATTCAATTCACAGGATTTAAATGCCGCACAGCTAAGAGTAATCGGTACTGCATTTGCCGGAAAAGCATTTAATGGTTCAGTAAGCAGTGGCGAATGCGTGCGCATCATGACCGGCACCGTCATGCCACAGGGAACGGATACAGTCGCCATGCAGGAGAAAGTATTACGTGATGGTGACAGCATTCAATTTACAGAAGCGCCCAAGCCACGTGCCAACGTGCGTTACGCAGGTGAAGACCTGCAGCAAGGCCAGAATGTACTCTCAGCTGGGCATCTGATGCAAGCTGCTGATCTGGGGCTGCTTGCATCATTAGGGATTGCCGAGGTGAGTGTATACCGCAAATTAAAAGTAGCGTTTTTTTCTACCGGCGATGAGTTAGTTGCGATCGGCAAGCCGCTGGCAACCGGTCAGGTATACGACAGCAATCGCTATACCCTGTATGGCATGCTGAGCAAGCTGGGGGTAGAGATGATAGACATGGGGGCGATTGCCGATGACCCGCTGCAGCTTGAAAACACCTTGCTGAATGCGGCAGCTCAGGCCGATGTGATTATCACCAGCGGTGGCGTTTCTGTGGGCGAAGCTGATTACATGAAAGAATTACTATCCAAGCACGGACAGGTCATGTTCTGGAAAATTGCCATGAAACCGGGCAGGCCGCTGGCTTATGGCAAAGTAGGCAATGCGCACTACTTTGGCTTGCCTGGCAACCCGGTAGCCGTTATGGTGACCTTTTACCAGTTCGTACGTGAAGCATTGCTAACGCTGATGGGCCAGCCGGCAACGCATGCATTGCCAATGTTCGAAGTTGAATGCACAGCGCCAATCAGAAAGCTGAGTGGCCGCACCGAGTTCCAGCGTGGCATTCTGTATACAGATGAAGCGGGTACATGGAAAGTAAAACCTACCGGTGCACAGGGCTCGGCGATTTTGAGCTCAATGTCACTGGCTAATTGTTTTATCGTACTTGATGAAGGTGTAGGCAATCTGGATGCTGGCACCATGGTACAAGTACAGGTTTTGCAAGGTATTATCTGATTACAGGCAGGTCAAAAAAATTAGCAACCATAAATCATGTGCGCTTGTTGTATAATTTTGCGTTACTTTCAACTTATCTATCTATTTAATATTAAAAATACAGGCTCTTCGTTCTTTTGAATATCGCAGTTAACCATCCCGCTTCAGCAAATACAATCGTTTGGGCAATCATTTGCTCAATGCTGCTGCACGCCTTGCTGGTGTTAGTCATACCGAACGTTCAATTTGATGAAGTTAAAGAGCCTGAGATTTTAAACGTTGATTTTGTAAAACTACCGGAACCTCCACCGGCACCGACTCCTGAGCCGGTTCAGCCGCAACCGGAAGTCGTGAAGCCCAAAACTGAACCAAAAATCAAACCAGAACCTAAACCTGTAGTTAAACCCTTACCAACACCGGTTGTGGAACAGAGTGAACCTGTGGCCGAGCCGCCGCCTTCACAGCCAACTGAGGTCATAGCAGTCGCGCCTAAACCCAATGCCGCACCGCCGGTACAAACTGTGCCCGTACCGACCCCTGTCAAGCAGGAGCCGCCACCCGTAACTAATCCGGCCGACTATGATGATGCACGCAGCAAATACGGCAATTCATTATGGGGTGCTATCAGCAAACACAAGAAATATCCAAAAATTGCTGCCATGCGTAACTGGCAAGGTGAAGCAATTGTAGAGCTTGAGCTTGATGGCAATGGCAAACTGAAATCTAAAAAAATTATCCAATCCAGCGGTCATGAGGTGCTGGATAAGCAAGCTTTGGAAATGGTAGAAAAAGCGTTGCCGTTCCCGGCACCGCCAGATGCACTTCGCGGCAATAACTTTACTATTACCGTGCCTATGCCTTTTAAACTCGAGTAATCGTTCACTTCAAGCTTAGTAACGAACAACTTCGTGACCAACAAAAAGACCTCTCTCAAGAACCTGCTGCTCATTCATGAGCTAGCGTTTATTTTACTGATATTTCTGGTGGCATCCATCGGTGCCATCGGCATTCACCTGCAGGAAAAATCCAGCCAGGAATCCAACCGCATCAGCCAAGTAATACAAGAAGTACAGCAGACGCGTGGTGACCTCTACCGGCAGATGAAAGAGCTTTTTGACGCGTACTTTTTGAAAGATATTGAGGCTCGCAACGAATATAACGCCTTTACGCTTTCGGTCGAAAGTCATTTTGTGCAATTGCACAGAGTTGCCGAAGGTGAGGCGGAAAAAACCGCAATCAATGACCTGCACGCTGGCTACAAAGCCTTTGTGAAGGAAACATCAGCCTTATTTGACCTGCAGCAGAATATTACCGGCGATGAGCTTAAAAAAATCTTGAACACAGACCTCGAAGCAGGTCTATTTAGCCGTTACGAATCCTTGCTCGCACGCACTGAACAGTTGCTCAACGAAAAACAAGCCGAGCTGGATTTCAAATTAAAAGAAAGTAAACGCAAATCAAACTTTCTACTATTTACACCACTTATTCTGGCTGCTTTGCTGCTGATTTTCTCGCGCATATACCTGAAGCGTTCAATCGTGAAGCCCATCGAGGATGTATTGAAAGCAACTTCGGAAATCAGTGCTGGCAATCTCCATCACAAGGCGCCTGAAGAAAACATCGAAGAACTCGCCTCTTTATCAAAAGCCATTAACGAAATGGCCGAAAAACTGATCACAAGCCAGGAAAATCTGGTGCGCACCGAAAAACAGGCTGCCCAAGGCTTATTAGTACCTATGCTTGCTCATAACATTCGCAATCCTTTGGCCAGTATTCGCGCCACCGCCCAAGTACTGGATGAGCCGGAACTCGATGCTGAAACACGAGAATCTCTGCACGGCATTATTAACACCGTCGACAGACTAGAACGCTGGACTGGCGCGCTATTGGCATACTTGCATCCGCTTAAACCTCAGCCCAGCACTACTAGCATGAGAGAAATTATTGAAGGCGCGCTAGAACCACTGCAGCAGAAATTATCTGCAAAATCCATACAACTGATTCTGCCTGTCTGGTCTAGCTTCAACAAAGCCAGAACTGATGCCATTTTTACTGATCAGCACTTACTGGAACAAGTCATCTACAATCTGGTACTAAATGCAATTGATGCTTGCAGCAAGGCTGGCAAGATTGAAATACTACTGATTACCGGGCATGAAGAGTTTACGCTGCAGATTTTAGATAACGGCAACGGCATGCCATTTACACCAGACCCCAGTGCAATGAGCGCACCCACCACCAAAAGATTTGGCACCGGCTTAGGAATCCCGTTTGCTTTCAAAGTCTGCGATGCGCTGGGCGGCAGCCTGCAATACACCAGCAGGCTGGGTGGCGGTACGGCGATCACCATAAAATTACCTAAAACAATAGAACTTATTTAACGGCTGACTGCCTAGTAAACGTGCTTTAAAGCTTATTTTATGCAGGCTTGTTAAAGAAACACCTAGTAAGTCGCCGAGCGAGATCAAAGTGCCAGGCGCACGGAACGCAAAGCCCGAGAAAACCAACGCAATATTTCGGCCTAGGCTAGCTCGCGAAGCGATGTTAAGCATAGCGGCCGAAGCCATAGTATGAGGCATACAGCGAGGGGACGGCAACGAAGTTGCGGTGTAGACTAACCCTTAGGTTATGTCTAAACCAGAAAACCGCGCAACGCAGCAACTTGCTCGTGCAGGTACTTATTCCGTGTTTCCTTAAAAAAATTGTTACTTTCGCAACTTCCCCTCTTGCCTTAACAGCGCTTTTTATCAACAATGTAGGAAGGCTTTAACAAAGATGACACACACTCCAATGCTTAACCAATCCGTACCAGATTTTCAATTACCAGCAACTAGCAGTAAAACATTTCAGCTTTCAGAGTATGCTGGTAAAAATGTAGTCATTTATTTTTACCCAAAAGACTCCACGCCAGGCTGTACTACTCAAGGCATTCAGTTCCGGGATGCTTATGCTCAGTTTCAAGCACTCAATACTGAAATCTTTGGCATCTCGCGTGATAGCCTTAAATCACATGAGAACTTTAAAGCCAAGTTCACATTTCCGTTTGAACTGCTGTCAGATACTGAAGAACTGGCATGTAGCTTATTTAATGTGATTAAAATGAAAAATATGTATGGCAAGCAAGTGCGCGGCATTGAGCGCAGCACCTTTGTTATTGATGCAAATGGAAAGCTGGTAAAAGAATGGCGTGGCGTTAAGGTAGATGGCCATGCCGAAGAAGTGCTAAGCTTCATCCAGGCAATGTAATTAACGAATTCGATCACTTTCAAAGAAAGTTATGTATGGCTAAAAAACCCGCCGCAGCTACAAAGCTATTCGTGCTCGATACCAATGTGTTAATGCACGATCCTTCTTCACTGTTCCGCTTTGAAGAGCATGACATTTACCTGCCAATGGTAACGTTAGAAGAACTTGATAACAACAAAAAAGGCGTTACGGAAGTGGCGCGTAATGCGCGCCAGGCGAGTCGCAGCCTGGAAGAGATTGTCGGCACCGACCTCACAAACTTGGAGCTGGGCTGCCCTTTAGCGCTCAATGGCAATAAACAGGCAACCGGCAGATTGTTTTTACAAACAACACAGTTGAATATTGATTTACCGGGGTTAGCCGGTAACAAAGCTGATAATCAGATTATCAGCGTCGTGATATGCCTGCAGAAACAATATACAAACCGTCAGGTAGTACTGGTCAGCAAAGATATTAACGTACGCATTAAAGCGCGTGCGATGGGTGTGCTGGCTGAAGATTACTTCAACGATAAAGTACTCGAAGATACCGATATTCTATACAGCGGCATGAAAGAACTGCCTGCTGATTTCTGGGAAAAACACAGTAAAGCCATGGAATCATGGCAAGAATCTGGCCGTATGTTTTACCGTCTAACTGGGCCGCTATGCAAAACATTCCTTATCAATGAATTTTTGTACTACGAATTTGAAAAACCTTTTCATGCCATAGTGCGCAGTATTGAAAATAACACTGCGGTATTGGAAGTCGTAAAAGACCACTTACTGCCTAAACACAATGTGTGGGGCATCAATGCCCGTAACCGTGAACAGAACTTTGCGCTAAACCTGCTGATGGATCCGGAAGTTGATTTTGTTACATTGCTAGGTCAGGCCGGTACCGGTAAAACCCTGTTAACACTTGCCGCTGCACTTACCCAGGTGCTGGATAAAAAGCTCTATACCGAAATCATTATGACGCGTGTCACGGTACCGGTTGGTGAAGACATCGGCTTTTTACCAGGTACCGAAGAAGAAAAAATGACGCCATGGATGGGTGCGCTGGAAGATAACCTTGATGTACTGAATAAAAGTGATGATGATGCCGGTGACTGGGGTCGCGCCGCGACTCAAGACTTGATTCGCACCCGCATCAAGATCAAGTCACTTAACTTTATGCGCGGACGTACTTTCCTCAATAAATTCTTAATTATTGATGAAGCACAAAACCTTACCCCCAAACAAATGAAAACACTAATTACGCGTGCAGGTCCTGGCACAAAGGTGGTATGTTTAGGCAACATTGCCCAGATTGATACACCTTATTTGACCGAGGGCAGTTCAGGGTTAACCTATGTCGTTGACCGCTTCAAAGGCTGGGCACATAACGGCCACATTACGCTGCAACGTGGTGAACGTTCACGTTTAGCTGATTTTGCTGCAGAAGTGTTATAAGGATAGCGATGTATACCTGCAATATTGAAAAGAGCATGCGCTTGAGCCAAGCACAATGAAAATGTGTAAAGGTTTTTACACGCTGCTGCTAGCGCAGTTTTTATCTGCGCTGGCAGATAACGCTTTGCTGTTTGCAGCAATTGCACTACTTGCACAAATGAACTCCCCTGACTGGCACACGCCGTTGCTGCAGCAGTTCTTTGTAATATCCTATATAGTGCTCGCGCCTTTTGTCGGCTCGTTTGCTGATGCCTTACCCAAAGGGCGCGTAATGTTTATAGCCAATGCAATCAAGTTCATTGGCAGTCTGGCCATGATAGTCGGCGTGCCGCCACTGTATGCTTATGGCATTGTCGGCATCGGTGCTGCCGCTTACTCGCCCGCAAAATACGGCATTCTGACTGAACTGTTACCTCCGGAAAAATTAGTCAGTGCGAATGGCTGGATGGAAGGATCTACAGTATTTGCTATTATCCTCGGCGCTATTGTTGGCGGCATTCTGGCAAGTAATGATCCGCAACTGGCCATCATCATTATTACTGTGCTCTATATGCTGGCGGCAATATTCAATATTTACATACCAAAACTGCCGATTGACCACAAATTACCCAAGAAGAACCCTGCCTTCATGCTGCTTGACTTCTGGTACTCGTTTAAAGCCTTATGGCATGACGCACGCGGTCAGGTATCTCTGGCTGTCACAACACTGTTCTGGGGGGCTGGCGCAACATTACGTCTGGTTGTAATAGCATGGGCGGCTAGTGCGCTGAACTTTGGCCTGGAACAGGCGACTCAATTGATGGCATTGCTTGCTGTTGGCATTGCTGTTGGTTCTGTTATAGCAGCGCGCTATATTAAATTGGAAGAATCAACCAGGGTGCTGCCGGCAGGGATTGTAATGGGCTTACTGGTGATTGCGATGGCATTCGTTCAGCACTGGCAGGTAGCCATTGTTTTGCTGTTTATTATTGGTGCGCTAGCGGGGTTTTTTGTTGTTCCGTTAAATGCGCTGCTGCAACACCGCGGCCATGAACTGATCGGGGCAGGACACTCAATTGCAGTGCAGAATTTCAATGAACATATCGGTATATTATTAATGCTGGGCGCTTATTTAATGATGGTAAAAGCCGAGATATCAATTAACCTGATTGTGATCGCATTCGGCCTTTTTGTAAGCTTGTGCATGACTGTTATTCATCGGCGCTACCGTTTTATCAAGCAATAAAACGGCAGCTATAGCTTTATCAGACGCTAATATGACTTAAGCTATCCGTGTAACTTCTGTCAATGTAACTTCACGTGCGCCTCTGTACGGCGCGTAATAATACGCGCCAAAGTCTGCAACGCAGTTGACCAGAAGCCATGTAGCGCCATCAAATGCAATTTATATAATGACCGGTACATAGTGCGTGCAATCATGCCTTCAATAAACAGGCTGCCGCCAGACAGTGCGCCCATCAGATTACCTACAGTGGTATAGGCTCCGAGGTTGACCAATGAGCCATAGTCTCTGTAGGTAAACTCAGGCAGGTCTTTCTTGCCGGCAATTCTATACTTGACCGTTTTAAACAACATGGATGCCTGCTGATGCGCAGCCTGCGCGCGTGGCGGTACAGTAGCACCATCATGCCCGACCCAGGGACAGGCAGCACAATCACCAAAGGCAAAGATATTTGCATCTAACGTAGTTTGCAGATTGCGTTTTACCACAAGCTGGTTAATACGATTAGTTTCCAGGCCATCTATCTCATGCAGAAAGTCTGGCGCTTTAATACCTGCCGCCCACACTACAAGTTCAGAAGGTATAAAACGGCCGCTATGTGTTTGCACACCCTTATTGGTCACTTCAGTGACACGCTCCCCCGTATACAGGTGAACACGCAACTTTCTCAATTCCAAATCTACTGAATTTGACAGTTTAGGCGGCAGCGCCGGTAGCACACGATCACTCGCCTCAATCAGCGAAATCCTGACATCACGATCTGGATCAATTTTATCCAGTCCATATTCAGCTAATTCACGCGTTGTATTGTGTAATTCGGCTGACAGTTCCACACCGGTAGCCCCTGCGCCAACAATCACCACCTCTAGTTGACCTGGCTGTACTGGCTCGGTCTGTGTTTGTGCGCGTAGCAACGCGTTATGCAAGCGACGGTGAAATTTTTCAGCCTGATCTTGTGTATCAAGTGCAATTGAATGCTCACGGGCGCCTTTAATACCAAAATCATTAGTCGTACTGCCCACAGCAATGATCAATGTATCGTATTTAAAAGTACGACGCGGAATGACTTCATTACCATCCTCATCATAGTGCGGGGCAATTGATACTTCCTGACTAGCTCTATCCAGCGTATCCATGCTGCCTAGTCGAAAATTAAAATGATGCCAGTGTGCCTGAGCCAGATACACCAATTCATGCCGCTCAGGATTCATACTGCCTGCTGCAATCTCGTGCAGCAAAGGCTTCCATACGTGTGTTTTTGATTTATCAATTAAAGTAATTATTGCCTGACCGCGCCGACCTAATGTGTCCCCAAGCTTTGTGGCCAACTCAAGCCCACCCGCGCCGCCGCCTACAATTACCACATGGTGCAAGTTCTTCTGCTGTTCACTACTCACAGGCATCCCAATCAATCATTAATTTTGTACCATCATAAAACAAAAACGCGCTTACTTGGTAAGAGTAAGCGCGTTTTTACTATTGCTAAAAGACTACTCGTTACCAGTAACGCCACCCATGCTGCGAATCCATGCAATGACTTTCAACAGCTCATCAGGTGTAATACCATTTTTAGGATCTGTAGGGTCCATCAAACCTACACCCTTGGCACCCATGCCGCCGTTAGTACCATGCCAAATCGTTTCAAACATACCTTTGTTTGTCGCGTCTTTTGGATACTTGAATGTTGGGCCGATCAAACCAGGGCCAACTTGACCCTTAGCATCCGCGCCATGACATTGTGTGCATGAATACAACTGAAATATCTTTTTACCTTTAGCAACTGCTTCAGCATTACCAATGTAAGGATTTTTACCAGTCGCCAAAAACTCTTTTGCTGCTGGCGTATCAAACAGCTTTGCATCAATCACTAACGGTTTATCATCTTGTGTTGTTACAAACTGAATTGTCGTTCCGCTAGCAGCAGAAGCATCAGCACCTGCAGTGCTTGAGTCTTTTTTACCGCATCCACTTAAAGCCAATAAAACCAGCACTAAGGCCAAACCGAATTTTGACTTATCCATCTCAATCTCCACTAAATAAAATTTGTGATGCTACTTTTGATGCGCAGCATCAAGACGCTGCGCTAGGCTGGTGCTTCACATAAAAAAGGCTACTGCAATTATACAGTAGCCTTCCCAGTTGTTACAGTATGTAACTGTATTAAAACTTTTGCTTTTGACTTAAGTTTCTATCAACTATGTAATTGCACTTGAATTATTTCAACCAAGGTGTATCGCCACCACCCTTGTACTCTGAACGTAACCAGCCAACAATTTTCAAGATATCGTCTGTATTCAAGTTTTCTGGGTTACCCAACTGTTGATGCCATGCAAACATACCACCATTAGAACCACCTGCGATAGTTTCGAACAAACCTTTGTCGGTGATGTGTTTAGCATACTGCCAGTTTGCGTCAGTTGCGCTTGGGCCAACTTGACCACCAGCATTAGGGCCATGACATTGAGTACATGAATAATAACCAAATTTCTTTTTACCAGCTTTTGCAGCTTCTTTATCAGCTACGAATTTTTTTGTGTATGGGTTTACACATGTTTCAAGAAACTGTTTCGCTTCTGGCGTATCAGTATCAGTGGCTTTAACGCCTAGTAAGACCACAAGCTGCGCTAGCTTGTGTAGATAAAGTCATACCTACTAAACCAAGCATTGTAACCAGCAACGCTGCTTTAATTGATTTATTGCCTAACATGTCATCTCCTAATGTAATGAATTTAGCTACGTACTTACATGCTGGCGCATTATAGGACGTGTGTTCATTTAACGTAGTTATTAATAGTTCGGTTGACGCTTCAACTCGAATAAGTTCAATATTTTACTCTGTTTTTGGAATTGCGTCACCGCGGTTTTCTTTTGAAGCTGCTTTACCTTTACGATAAGTCTTCATCAGGTTATCACCCTCAACCACTGGTACTGTTGGAATGCCGTATTCATCTAGGATCTGCTGAATTTTATCTTTATTTCTATCTAAAGCACCTTGAATTAAGGCAATACGTTCTTTGTCAGCCTTACGCACACCAATAGAGATATTCCAGAACTCTTTACCTTTAACATTTTCTTGTTCATATTCAGGAATCACAACAACTTCCAGAGGTACTTTTGATTGTTTAGCAAAATAACCACCGATTGGCCCCCACACCACGGCAACATCAATGTCGCCTTTAATCACATCATCTACTAAATAGCTTGGTGGCAAGTTCAAATCGCGCTGCATACGATATGGTCTGGCATTCCCCATCAAACCATGGTCATTTAAAGGAATCGTTGCAGGACTCTGGCCAACAATACCGATGGTAGACTTCCTCAAGTCAGGACTGTCCCAATTGGTGATTTTCAAGCCGCTATCTTTTTTATAGATAAATACGTGGCCAGAACGATAGTAAGGCTTTGAGGTTCTCAATGCGTCATTGTCAGGCGTTGTACCCATGATCACATCACACTTTTTAGCATTAATCGTATTTCGGTAAAAGCCCATACGGTCATACCAGAATTGATAGGTTAATTTCTTACCTAAGTCTTTAGCTAACACTTCTGCGATTTTATTCTCGAAGCCTTCCATTTTATTATTGGAGTACGGCATATTGTCTTGGTCTGCACATACTTTAAACTCTGTACCGTCATCCACACGCTGCGGCTCACCGGCACGGCTTTGTGTGTAAATTTCTTCGGCCTGAACACCAGTTGCCACCGCAGCGAGACAGATTGTTAATCCTAATAACTTTATATTTTTTAACATTCCTTATTCCTTAATTGTCTATATACGGTCGAAATGCAACCGATCAACTCAATAGAGT
>LNAP01001726.1_pt1 | contig 22907 bp, 20 predicted proteins | sample 602601 | NCBI WGS metagenome assembly LNAP01 (sample SAMN02440304, study PRJNA202911) | soil metagenome | biome: Subtropical and temperate rainforests or woodlands; isolation source: soil samples (1 kg each in a 20% v/v slurry with milli Q water) were... ...
GTACATGGCTGGAGAAGTCCAGTACGGAGGTCGCATCACCGACGACATGGATCGACGCCTGTTCTCGGCCTACACGGAGGCCTGGATTTCTTCCCACACGCTGAACTCGTCGTTTACGTTTAATCCCGAGCACTTGATCAACAAAATCCCCAAGAACTTTGTGTACAAGATTCCGAACTTCATTGAATCCGAAGATTTCATGTCGTATATTCAGAAGTTCCCGGATATTGACCCACCGGAGATTCTGGGCTTGCATCCGAACGCGGATTTGACATTCCGCTTCAAGGAAGTAACGCAATTGCTGGACACGATTGTGGAGACGCAGCCGAAGCAATCGAGCGGCTCTACGGGCGGCAAGACACGTGAGGACCAAGTATACGAGAAATGCGAAGAGCTCATCAGCACCATTCCTGTGGACTACATTGAAGACGAGTACGAAGAAAAGATCAACGCCATGGGCAGCTTCTCCATTCCCTTGAACATATTTTTGTACCAGGAAGTCCAGCGCTTGCAGCAGGCAATTTCCAAAGTGAAAAGCACATTGATGATGATCCTGCAGGCCATTCGCGGTGAAGTCGTGGTGACCGGCGAGATCATGGAGTCCATCAATGCAGTCTTCGATGCGCGCGTCCCGAAGCTCTGGCTGTACAGGTAAGCTTTATGACTTTTACCTTTTACAAAGCAATCGTTGTTGGAATTATCATTTTCGTTTCTCAAACTTGATAACTATACCACTTTACAAACGTCCTTTCATCCCACTGACTTTTAACTTTTTTTTTTTTTTTTTTTTTTTTTTTCTCTCTTTTTTAATCCTCTGTTTTACAGTCCTGCTGGTGACGAGCTCACCTGGTTGACGCCTAGTCTCGGTGTGTGGTACTCTGGCCTGCTGCAGCGCGACACACAGTACCGCCTGTGGCTCAACACCGGCCGCCCCCTGTCCTTCTGGATGACCGGATTCTTCAATCCGCAGGGATTCCTCACCGCGGTGCAGCAGGAGACTACGCGAGCTCACAAGCATGAGAACTGGGCGCTGGACTCCGTCGTGCTACACGCAGAGGTCACGGAGTTTACTCTGGACCACGTCAAGACCCCGCCAAGGGTAAGTATTCGTGTTTGCTGCCTTAATAAAACTCTTCGTACATGGAGACAGCTTTGAAGCTCTATAATACCCTTTCTAACGACAACATCAATGTTTTGTTTTTGATTCTAATAGGAGGGCGTGTACGTGCACGGCTTGTTTATGGACGGCGCCGCCTGGAGTATGGTGGACGGCTGTCTCACGGAGAGCGCACCCAAGAAACTCTTTACCCAGCTTCCCGTGATCGTGGTGACCGCGGTGACCAAAGGAGCCAAAAAGAGTCTCGCTTCTGGGGGAAACTACGGTCCTAATGGCCCGTACGATTGCCCTGTGTACAAATACCCAGCGCGCACAGATCGGTACTTGATCTTCTCGATACTGTTGGCGTCGAGTACACAGAAGCCGCTGCACTGGACCCTCCGCGGTGTGGCACTGCTGTGTGCGACAAGTTAAAAAAAGAAACAATCGCTAGCGATTCCACCACGAAAAGTGTGGATGATGATGTTTATTCACTGGGTGTTAATGTTTATATAGTGATAGGAAATGAAACGGTGATGGTTGTGTATGTAATATCTAAATAATTAAAATGTTCCCACTATAACCCAGCATTGCGCAGATGCAGTTGCATTAAATGGAGATTGGGGGTTTGAAAAACTTTGAACATAAATTCGAGAATACGCAATGTACATAATAATAACACCAGTACGTACAATTGCGAGCTGCAGACTTGGAGATGAATGGACGATGGACCAAAAGTTGCAACTTTGCTAAAAGTATTGATTGAAGATGACGAAAGCCGCCACTGCAGCACGAAGTACTGTGACTAAGGTTGCGCCTAAGGGGTCTGCAAAGGCTGCGCCTAAACCGGTCGTTGTAGAAGAGCCAGAAGAGGAGTCTGAAGAGGAAGAAGACGACTTCGATGGAAGTGAAAACGACGAAGAAGACGATGAAGACGATGTTGTTGACAGTGAAGATGAGGAAGGTGATGAGGAGGATGATGATGAGGACGAGGAGGATGACGAGGAAAGTGACGATGAGGAAGAGGACGATGAGGAGGATGATGAGGATGCTGACGACAACGAAAATAACGAAGACGTTGTTGACGACTTGGTATATGACGTATACAACCTCCTTGCTAGCAATTACCACGCTGTGAGAATATTGGAAGGCGAGAACAAGGAACAGGTTTTGCAAGATCACGCTCAACGCGCTGCCCAGTTGCTCATGAAGAAGTACGTTTCACGTTTGTTGCACCTACTGCACTGCTTATACATGCTCACTGATTCTTTTTTCTATTCTCAACAGAATATTTGCTTGCCCAACGGAGCCTTCTGATGTTGGTCCATTGGTGTTGTTGCCGAACGAGGTTCAAGTAATGCCTCGTGCCACCAAAGTGCCTGAACCCAAGCCGGAGACTAAGTGGGAGAAGTTCGCCAAAGAGAAGGGCATCAAGAAGAAGAAGAGGGAGAGAATGGTGTTCGACGAGAACAACCAGGAATTCCGCCCCCGATTCGGTTACAAGGGAGCGAACTCTGGTATCGAGGAGATTCCGATTGTGGAAGTTAAGCCTGGCCAGGATCCATTCGCAGATCCGTGGGCCGAGGCGCGAACGGATAAGAAAGCCCGTGTCAAGAAGAACACCAAGGCGATGCTTAAGAACCAGGGCAGAGCGCTCGGAAAGAAAGGCTATGGTGAGCACCTTTCAAAAATTGCACAACACTATCTTAACACGCACACTTACCCCACGGTGCATCAAAAATTGACCTTTTTTAGACCCCGAGAAGATTCCCGGTATCCCGCTGGACATTGGCAAGGACGGCAAGGCCAAGCGCGGCAGAGGCGGCCTCAAGACGGCCCTGCAGCTGGTGCAGCACTCCACTGCTTCCATGGGCAGGTACACTATATATTTTTCTTTGCATTTTTGCATATTAAGTTCTGCGTCAATCGTTGTACGGTACTGCCAGCGAAAACATACAACATGCAACTACTTTATATTGGCCTCGATTCACACATTCTTCTTTTTATATGTTTACTTGTAATTAGATTCGATGAGATGCGTCCTGGAGAGCCGATGCGCAAGTTGAGCGGCAAGAAGAGATCCTTCAGAGACAACATTGGCGGCTCCCAGCAGGATAAGGTATTTTCTATTTCCCAGTACCATATAGCTTTTTTGATTGCTAGTTATTCACATCTCAGTTGTTCGTAACGTCATTGATTGTTGTGGTTATCTAATACATTGTGAAATTTGCATATCACTTTCTCTTGTAGGACTCGATGAAGGCACAGTTGCGTTTCGTGGCCGACAAGGCCGACAAGAAGGCCCGTGGGGTTACTAACTCGCTCGCGGCCTACGAGGGCATTGTGCCCGATGCGCCCAGTGACTCGTTCAAGCAGCGCAAGGGCAGAGGCAAAGCACCCAAGACGGATGGCAAGAAAGGAAAAGGACCCAACGGCAAGGGAAGAAAATAAGCATTTTTGTACCTTTATTGGGAATTTGTAATGTATATATCGAAAGAATTATAACCAAGTGGTGTGATTGATACGACGTGTTGGCTTGATTATGGTTTTGAAAGGTTTTATGATAAATACGCAGAATGATTATTTGACTTGCTCAAACACCTTCCCAAAATATTGACTGAGTGATGTCAGTCTGCTCTTCAATAAACCAACCGACAGATCCTTTCCAAAAGCAGCAAGAAGATATCCGTTGCCTGCGGAGCTTATGCCCAAATATCCGCGATCCAGTTTGATGATGTGTAAAGTCATGTCGGGTGCACCTATGAAAGAAGTACATGAGGAAAAGAGGATTATTCGGCGGACACTAAACGAAACAACAATTCAACATAATGCACACCTTCTGAATAGTTCCCCCAAATGGAAGAAGCAATTGCCGCCAGGCCAATCTCATCGATAGTGGCAGCCGGCGTGAAAGAGCTGCTCAATAAACTGCCTTCTTTGGTCATCAAACACATGCCGTCAATGCCGTCTGTGAGAGCGTCCTGAAGTATTTGAGGTATCCTGCGTGCGGCCAGCATTTTACAGAAAGAGAGCGACAAAAGAATGAAGCTGAAGCTCGCTAAAATTGTGCGAAAGTGCAGCAGCAAAAATGGGTGAGCATACGTAGAAACCGACTTTATTTTATCAGGCCACTGTAGTAGAATTGGTGCTGAGGTGCAATCGTACGAAGCACTGTCAATAAAATATGACAGTATTGCAGCTGCTTTCAATATTTTCTTTTCTATTAAATTTATCAAAAGCACCGTATAACAGCAAGAACACGAAAAGGACGAGTCACACTCATGGCAACTCGATAACTGCACAGTATATTGCTTCTTCTCTTAACCAGGTGGCGAGTGCAAAGGTTTCGCCGCAGACGCCGCATGACTGTGCTTCGGACGCTTCGCCAGTACCTCACTGTTGATCTTCAGACTCGCCGTATTGTTGGCCAGACAGGTCATCAAGTGCAGCAGGCAGGTCGCGACGAGATTCTGGCCTGGCTGTGGGAGGTGCATGTCGGAGTGAAGCACCGGATTCTCCGCCAAGGTAGACTTGTGCATCAACCGATGCTCAATCTCACCACGGTCCAGCACCGCAAAGCCAAACTCGTGGGCAGCCTTCGTGGCAGCACGGTTGAAGCGTCGGATACAGGTGTCAATCGAGACGCCCCCCACATCCATGCCGGTGCTCCCAGAAGTCAGAATGATCACCATCGTCCGGGTCTGATGAGTGGCTTCGGTGCCCGCCGGGGCAGCAGTTTTGAGCACGACGTCTTGGTCCACGGCTTCGCGGATCTTTCGCATCAAGGTGGGGATGCTTTTGAGGTGGGCATCCACCATACTTTGGTTCACGGCATGCATGTGTTTGCTGTACAAACCCTCTGGATTGGCGTGCCAGCAAGAGTGCATACCAAACTGCACTGTCAGGACATCCGGCCGGCGGATTCCTTCTCCGCCAAAGCCAGCCCGAAAGGGTCCGTCTGGTCCCCAGAGATACTCGTCATAATCCTCGTAAGGAAAATGTTTCCAATCAAACGATAGCACGCCTTTGTCGCCATACCCGGAGACATGGCAAGTGACCTCGTTCACACCGCAGGGGCCTCTCCAGCCTTCCTCGTCAAACTCTCCGTTCTTCGCATGTCGCTTGCGATGCGATTGGCCGTTACAATAGTGACGCGTCCATTCTTTCGCGTTTCGCTCGAAATTGTTTCCTTGGAAAGGTGCGGCAAAGGAAGACCAAACCTGTCTCGTGGTACTATCCCCCAACATATAAATCCATTTGTGATCCAGAAAAGCATAAGGACTTTCTGCAATCTTCTTTCCACCCCATCCAGCCTGTTGGTAGATAGCTCGTGCGTCGTTACCCTGCAGAGTTTTTCCACCTGTTCCAGAGACACCATTCGCCGTCCATGGTGCAAATCCTAACTTTTCTATTATGTAGTCTTGATGTACTCGCTCATTCCAATCTTCTTCACCAATAGGTGCATTAAAAACGTCAGCAATCTCAGAGCCAAGTTTCAGAGCGGAGTATTCGCACTTAGCGACTTCCGTATCGTATAATTTTAGGAGTTCTGTTGGATCCTCGGCTAGAATACTCGTAAAGACACAGGTCCCAATACATAGGGCAGACCACCAGCCTTTCATTCGGCTCGTATCTCTCATCTTATCGTGCTTTTGTGAAAAGTCTCCAACCAACAAAGTGCGGGTTGTCTTACATAAGCGCCGAGTTCATCCAATCGCATTGTATAAAAGACAACCGGTACAGTAAATACAGCACGTATTCATACACAACGGCAATTGCATAAACTGTACTATGTATAAAGCACACGATACACGTATGAGTCACAGACTTCGTCACAACACCTGTTGTAGATTTAAAATGGTTGTACTGTACGGTATCTCCGATTGTGACCAAATTCCTGCAAGAATCGTTAAACTGGAAGTGACCCAAATAATTTTTTCAATGGGTGTTTGGTGGATGCACTCATTATCTAAGCATAGACTATGTTCCTTCATTCGCATTGAACAAAAGAAAGTTGCCGATGCGTTCTTCGCAATGGGCGCACACAGTCCAAGAAATCCACCAATAATAGAGCTAGTCAAACACGTTGGTCATCCAAACCAAAGTAATATAAACATAGCTAAGCTATGCGGTTTCGTAGAAATAAGAACGTTTCTTTCCAAGCATTTTACACAACTATCATACCCGAAAGTATGAAATGAAAAATTCCAACAATATTACAATATACGACGGTTTATTTCATCTTCGACTCCGTAAAGAGAACGTGCTGCCTTACGACGGGATCATACTGTATTGCGTGAAGAGAAAACAAGAATGGATATAAGTCAGTGATTGCAAACATTGCTGATGAGTGTCTGCTTTCACCTTCTTCAGTGCTAACTTTCTGGTCACATTTCTGGGGTTCTTTGTGGTAGTATAGAAAAAGCCTGTTCCAGCAGTGGAAACAAGCTTGATTAAGATGGTCTTGACCTTTCCTTTGCCCGACATAGCTGCAAAAATTTTTGCTTTAAGAGACTTGCTGGCCAGCAGCAGAGCGACTCACTTCTGCCGTTTCGGATGAACTGGCGTTATTTGGGCACTAATAAAGTTGAACGATGCTTTTTAATACGACACTGTCAAATGCAAATCTGCTGGCACATCAACTTTTGCAGCTGTGACATGTGCATTAGATTTCTGGCCCGAGATGGTACCGCTTTTAATTTTTTCGTTGGTGGCTCAGGCCCTCTTGGTTGCGGCAGTCGTTCCGAGAGTCAAATTGTGCGAGTACGAGTCGTGTCCCGAGGTTTCTCGCATTGGAATGGGTGCTCTGCATCTTGGTGACAAAATTTCCGGATTGACAAGTGCTTCCAAAATAAATACTTGGATTAAGGCAGCTGTGGCGGCGGGCATCACTTTGTTTGACTTGGCTGATGTGTACCCTGTGAAAGGAGGAGATGCCGGAACTTCTGCTGAATTGTTTGGCCAGGCCCTGGCTTTGACACCTGGCCTGCGCGATCAAATCCAAATCGTTGCCAAAATGGATATTATCTTCCCAACTACCATCGATACTTCCCGTGAACATCTGGTCTCTACCCTGAACTGGTTCCTTACCTCTTTGGGTACTGACCACGTGGATGTTCTTTTGTTGCATTACCCGGACTCCTTCATGAACGCCACCGCGGTTGCTGAGTTGTTCGTTGAGTTCAAAAACCAGGGCAAGGTGAAGAACTTTGGCGTGTCTAACCACTACGTCTCGCACTTCGAACTGCTGCAAAGCAAGCTGGACGAAGTGTCCGCAGGCAACATCAAGCTCGTGACGAACGAAATCGAAGTGAGCGTGTGGAATCCTTCTTACTTGAACTACAACTCCGGCCTCGTGGACCACGCGTACAAGAACCACTACCGCACTCTCGGCTGGAGCTCCCTCGGTGGCGACCCTGTGGGTGGCCTGAACCGCCTGTTTGTGCGCAAGGGCAAGCGCCAAGAGAAGATCCTGCACGCGTTGCGCCAGGTCGGCCGAGACATGAACATCAAGGACGACGCGGTCGTGGCGCTGGTGTGGGTGCTCAGCCATCCTTCGGGCATCATTCCGTTGATCGGCACGACCCGCACCGACCGGATCCAGAAGTACGCTGACGCTTTTCAGTACGTCGGCAACATGACCAACGCACAATGGTGGAACATTGGCGGGGCCGGTGGACTGTGTGCCTTGGCCGATAGCCAGTGCAATTACAGTGAGTACATGGCCTCGGACAGAGAAGATTAAGACTGCCCAGAGCGTGCGTTGAATGTGTATATTTCGTTATGACTGCTGATCAATAGGGGCAGTCGTATTTATTGCTGTGATATATCTGTTGTTATCTCACACATATAGATTTGCTTGGATATTATTAAAGCAGTTTCTGATCACAGTTAAGTATTAAATCAACATGGTATTATGTTGGAATCTTGTTATTGTCAGCTACTGCTGCAGCCAGCACAGCAGCCAGCTGCAGCAGTGGAGTGGCGAAGTAAATTAAACCGCATCCAACTAGTCGGTAAGTGCATCCAACCAGCAGAAGTTTCTCGCATTTCTTTTTCTTTCCGTGGAGTACTGCTGCTGATGTTGACCAGATTGGTTGGTAGAATTGGAACGCGTTCCACCTTGCACAGTCTAAAGAGATTTAGCACACCCACAGAAGGGTCATCTTCTGGTAGCGCTGAAATTTGGGATTGGGTGCCGCCCGCCACAGCAAAAATTCAACCACTGAACGACCTAAAGAACTACGTAATTCCGGTTGTTCCGGGGTAAGCGATTTCATTCGTCTTGTTTGTGTAGTTTAGTCTGTAACATTGTTATATGGCTTGTATTTATCTTTGTTTAGCGTCAACTTGACCGCTGAAGAAGTGCGTGACTATTTGGAAAGCCAGGGCGCTGAAAATGTGGTGCTCATCGACAATGTGGAGGGATTCGACACGTGGAAGAAAGGCGTGTTTGCCAGCGGTCGTTCTTTAAGGCATATCAGAAAAATGACAGAGGGAATTCTCGCCAATGTAAGTTGTCTCGTTTTTTTTTACCGCGTTTAAGCATGTGTTTTATTTGCGTGCATCCTTTTTTCTATTCACTTTTCTTTTGTAATTAGCAAAAAGCTCGCAAGTTAAAGCGTATCATGGGCATAGAAGGAGAGAAAGACGATGACTGGCAAGCTATCGACTGCCATACTTTCCTCGTGAATGTCATGTCACCAAGTAAGTTGACTTTGAGTTTAGAATGTAGTTGTTTCTAAACGTGTAGCGTGTATCATGAATGGTTTCTGCAAACAATTCTTTTGAAGTATAATGCGTACGTGAGTTTATTGTTTATGACTGCATTTCTAATTCTCCATCGACCTATCTGCACCATTTACTGCAGAGACCCGTCGGTGCATGGACTTGGAAAGCCACTGGCGCATGAAGAACAGACCATGCTTGCCGCCGCGTACGGCCGCGAACGAAAAAGAATACGAAGAAAAGTTCCAAGAATTGTTGAAAGACTTCCCCTGCCCTGACGAGTACATCAATGAGGATGATTTCCTCTTGACGGATGTCGAGGTGAAAGAGTTTTAATTGTCGCGGCGCGGTTCTACTATCGTTTTTGTATGTACATAAATAAATGCAAAAAGAGTGCTTTGAACCTCTCCCTTTTTACGGTATGCATAGAACGAAAGGTCATGCGTAACGCGAAAGTTTATGTGCCAAGAAAAGTGTGCAAAAACAAACGATTTTTCGCCAATTTGGGGCGAAAACACGCACGTTTGCATAGCACTGCATCAAACGAAGCGCTGGCCGACAGCAGCAGCGAAGATTCAACTCTGGTCCGCTAATATCTTGCTTAGTCATCTTAGGAGGATGCTTTTCCGCTTGGGTGCATTTGCTGCCGTGATGGGCAGCCTTTTGGCTATTAATCTCTACGGTGATTATAATTTCTTCATCGTTACTTGTGTTGTTGGAGCCGTCTACATCATCTTTGGTGCTGCATTCGAGAAGTGGTGTGAAAGGAACATCCTTTACAGCAAAAGCGTCAACGTGCCCTCCAGAGACCTGCACGATCAGCGCAGATACAAGACATATCCCAGCGCCAACGCGAATAGCTGGTACCACTTTGTTGATTCTGATGCGTTGAAGAACGAGGGAGTGATTGAGTTTCGCGCGCTGGGACGAGTGTTCGTCCTGTGGCGCGACAGCAACGGAAAACCCGTCTGCCAAGATGCTTTTTGCATCCATCAGGGAGCTAATCTGGGTGTCGGTGGTGTTGTCGAAGACAACTGCATCGTTTGTCCTTTCCACAAATGGAAATTCGATTCGGAGGGAACCGTGACTGAGATTCCGTACCTGAAGGACCCCACCGGCTGCTCGGGCTTGAAGAACAGAAAACAGAAGACGTACTCCTGCATGGACTGGAACGGACTTCTGTTGGTGTATTTCCATGTGGACAACAAAGATCCGGAATTTTACCCCCCTGAATACGTGACGGAAGAGTTCAAAAAGGACAACTGGCAGCCCCACATGAAGTGGGACGTTGGCTTCTTCACGTTCAGTCCGGTGGACTGGGTGGACCAGGCGGGCGACCATGCGCACTTCCAGACGCTGCATGCAGATTTCATGATTCCTTGGACCAATTTACGCTTTCCGGACTGGTTCTACCGGATCATCCCTGTGGGCATCTGCCACACCTGCATCACCTACCGCGGCGACGACAAAGAATGGGCCGAGGAAGTGAAGAATACCGGCTGGGGCGCGGTGGGCAAGCATTTGCTGTTCTTTACGGACCTCGCGGGTCTCACGTGGAAGCGCAAGCCCATGCTGACCACGCTCAGTCCCACGAAGGAGATGTTCGTCGGGCCGGGCATGATTTTGTTCCATATTCCCTTCACCATCGGTAAGCTTTTTGTTGTATTTGCATTTCTTTTTTGCTGTGCCTCTCTTTATTCTGATCTGGGTTGTGTTCGTTGCTGAATTGATCAATCATTTCTATGTCGCCCCCATCATTTGTTCTCACGCATTTCAAATACTTACCACTATTCACAGGTACGATCAAAGTCTTTGTGACCACCACGCCTGTCGATGGCGGCTCGATCCTCCGTGTGCGCACCTGGGTTGACGGCCGCGTGGTGCGCAACCCGTTGATCAAAGCCCTTGCCGTGGTGCTCACCGGCATCTCTGCCTCCCAGCTCAACGCCGACGTGTCCATTTTGGAGAACAAGATTCGCCTGCGCAAGCCGCTGATCCAGCCCTTCGATGGACCTTACAACCGAGTGAACACGTGGTTGAAGCAGTTCTATAGCGAGTCCTCCAGTACCAATGGGTACTCCTGCGATGCGTACAAGAACGATTGGTAAGAGGATCTGGTGTGTATGGTGGAGGAACCGCATTGTAGCACTACTCGCGCTGAAGCGAACTGTGGGACGTTGGAAGTTGAACAAAAAAAGAAAGAAGAGAAACGGGTTAAGTGGGAGATAAGGCTGGTGGCCTTCTCGTAATGTAGCGTTTTATATTTAGATTTGAATCAATCGCTACTTTATGAATGGTTTTTATAAGAAGATTTTATTTCGCAAGCTATTTATTTGCTGCCAACTACTGACCCAAGGCTTGATAAAAATTCTTGCACGTTAACAAATGTTATGTTAAGAATGAGTTCAGAGCGTCAACTCGCCGACAAGGAGCGAAGATATTATTGTTGAAGCGTGGTACTATGACTTGGCACACGAAGTTGCTGAGAAGCGATAATAAGAAACAGCTTGTTGATTATGTTGTTCTCGCTGAGTTTGATATTGACACCGGAAGTACCGTAAGGCACCAGTATCCAAACAATATCCCCGATTACAATGCTGATTGGTTTGCGGAGTTCATGCTCCCCGAGGGAGCACACAACCGAGATTTGGACTTCAACTACATATTTCTCAATCGCGATTCTCCGCACGTCGATCAACACCTGTGGTCGAAGTTTGAAAAATACGGCCAGAAACCTGACGACACAGAAGAAGAGGCAGAGACGAAAACATTCTTGTATGGGATCAATCTGGTGAAGACACGGCACGACAGCTCTGTAAGGCGAGGCGCGATAGTGAAGGCTATGTGTTTGTTTTCCCGCTTTCAGTTCGTGGACATTCTCAAGAAGCCACTGGAGTTGGCGCTGGACCAGTACTTCGACAACCCGAGTGTGGATGTGCTTGCGAGCTTGTATGAATCTCTCAATGCCATCGATATGGCTGCATTGCCCAGGCCGGATACAATGGAGCAAGTTATGATGCGCCGAGGAGTGACCTACGAGGGTCTGGCGGACCACCACAAGTCCCACATTCCCACCGGATGGTACCACACCTTGTTGGGCTACTTCGACCGGATTGAAATTCCCCTGCGCATTCCCTTGTTCCGCACCCCCGACGAGGTCGGAGAAATCAATCTGTCCTTGCTGGTGAAGACCTTTGGCGAGCAGGTGATGCGGATCTTTCACGCCGTGCTGACCAAGCAACGTGTGTTGTTTGTAGGGTACAATCACGCAGCCTCGGAGGTCGCGCAGATGGTGCTGTCCACAGTGGCCATGGTCGCCCCGCCTATGTCGAACCTCATTCGGAGAACTTTTCCGTATTCGAATTTATCAGATCTGAGCTTTCTGGAGGTAAGCCCTATGCATGTCGTGTCGAGTTAATGCTCTGATGACTCTGCTACTTTGACATTGACGGTCCATCGAAAAATGGTTATGAACGTTTATTTTACACAACATTTTAATTCGTACATTAGATGCCAGGCTACATCGCGGGTGTCACCAACCCCATGTTTCAGCAGCACGACAGCTGGTGGGACCTGCTGTGTGTGCTGGACCTACCCAACAACACGGGTCACATTTACTCTGCGGAAGAACGACGCAGTCAAGATAGTTCCAAAGGAGGCGCAGGTCGTATGACGCCTCCACCCAACCACGTCACCAAGGGAAACAACAAGCACGCCGTGAGCTACGAAGACATGCCGCACTACAGCGTGGACAACAAGTTCATCAAAGCCGTGCTCTCCGGTATCAACGCGCAGATTGGCGAGGACTGGGTGCGCCAGCAGTTTTACGACCACACCAGCAATATCCTGCATCTGGCCCTCGATCAAGACCAGAATATTCTGCAGCACAACCACAAACTCAGCGCGGTGCAGCGCAAATTCGCCGAGCAAAACGCCGCACGCGTGAAGTTGATCCGCCAGTCCGCTGAGTTCGTGGAACTTGCCTCACACCCTTGGGTTTGGTGTGCCGACAAGGACTCGGCCGAAAAGGAACATCTTCACTCCCAGGCCAACTCCGCGGCCAATTCCACTGCCAATTCCCCCGCAGGCTCGCCCCTGGTGCCGTCCACGATGAGTGCGAGTATGGCCACTGCGGCGGCACTGCGGGCCCCAGCACCACAGCCCTCTCCGCCGCGCAAAGGGCTGCGCGGAAGCAAAGTCGCACCCGCCATCTCCACCTCTTCTTCCGACCTGAGCGCGGAGCTTGCAGAGGACAAACAAGCCTCAAGAGTCGGCGCCACTGCGGAGGACAACAAAGAGCAAGAGATGGTTTCGATCGCCAATCCTGCGCGGGGCGTCAAATCGATTTGGTTGTTGTTGCGTTCGTATGTGCGCAAGTTGCAGTTGGAGTCAGGTTTGAACGCCATTGACGAGACGCAGTTGTATTACCAGCAACTCGAGCAGTACCTACGCAGCGAGGGCAGTCTACAGGCGTTGCTGACGCTGTTGCCGCAGTCCAAAGGTGGACTGCTGCCCATCGCGACGGGGTTGTTTCACAAGAGCCCCCTGGTGCGATTGCACGCGAGCCGCATCCTTCAGCGCATTCAACAGTTTCCTTCCACAAAGGCAGCCTATAAGTCGTTGGAGGGTTATTTCCACACGGCTTACGAGCGGCAGCACACCAAGGATCTCGACGGCACGCTGCAAAACGAAATCCTTGAGTACAACCGCGCCGCGCGGGAGTCCTCCGCCAACGGTCTAAACGACGAATTGGCCGGCGGGGACGAGACACCGGAGGTGTTTGAAGGGATGAACCCATTGGACACCCTGGACGCAGCGGCGGGGTCGCTGAGTTCGATGCTGCAGAGTGCCGTGGGGGCCATGATGAACTCAGAACCTTCCGATGAAGTGTACGACACGGCGTTTAGTGAGACCATTGACGAACTTGATTTGCTGCGCTAACTATTTTGTTCCAATTAAAAACACTGTGCATAACTACACGTTTAAAATTTGTAAGAATATGAACCTCCGTCGGATTTTGTTTACGTAAATCTAGAAACAAACACAACCTACGCTTTCATCCCAACAAATACAAGCCTAAAAATACTCTCATTTACAGAATCTTGGAGTGAAACTTCTTGAGGTCGCGGGCCATGTTCTTGTGGTGGGCCTCATTCGTGCCACCACCAATCTCCAACAGCTTGGCGTCTCTCCACAGGCGCTCCACTTGGTACTCTCCGACATAACCGTAGCCGCCCAGCACCTGCACCGCGCGGTCCGCCACACGCTTCGCCATGGGAGCACAGTACAGCTTCACACCGTCGGCGTCCAGGCCATTGCCATAGGTCTGCAGGAAGAAGAGAAGGAACACATGGGTACATAAGTGAGTTTACATTTGCATAATTAGCTAGGCTTAGTCTCACGTGTGCAAAACAAATGCAAAATTCATTGACGACACAGCAAGAACACATTTACTTACGTTGAGGTCCAGGTGTCTGGCAACATTATACACATACGCTCTGCCCGCCATGAACTCCGCATAGGACTCCGAGATAGCCTTCTGGATCTGTCCGAAGTCACCAATGGGCTTGCCGAACGCCTTGCGCTGCTGGCTGTAGTTACTCATCACCTCAATACTGCGTCTGGCAATGCCCAACGACATCGCAGCCAGGGTAATGCGCTCGATCTCGAGGTTACGCATCATGCACAGCGTGGCGCCGCCTTCCTCGCCGACCACGTTGGCTGCAGGGACCTTGACGTTGTCAAAGACCAGCTCGGCAGTCATGGAAGCACGCATGCCGCACTTGTCCTCGATCTTCTGACCCAAAGTGAACCCAGGCATGCCCTTCTCCACAATGAAAGAAGTCAGACCTTTGCGAGGATCGTTGCTGGTGCGTGCATACACCAAGAAGATGTCGCCAGTCTCCTTGCCAGTCACAGTGCCGTTGGTGATCCACATCTTGGCGCCGTTGATGATGTAGTGAGAGCCATCGGCACTTTTGGTGGCACTGGTGGTCATGCCCATTACATCGGTGCCCACACCAGGCTCAGACATGCCCATACCACCAATCTTCTCACCACTGCAGGCGCCAGGCAGGTCCTTGGCCTTCTGCTCAACGGTACCGTTGCGGGCAAGGTTGTTCACAAAAAGCATAGAGTGAGCCAGGTAAGAAAGGCAGAACGCAGGGTCCGACGCAGCCAACTCCTCTGCAATGATCAAAAACAACAAATGTATTCAAATAAGATGAGTGTAAACAGAGGTATCTGGATTGAAAATATACCGTGAGCAATAACTGCGGCAACAGCATCCATTCCGGAGCCGCCAAACTCGGGCTCGACAGTGATGCCAAGAAGACCCAAATCTCCAAGCTTGCGGAACAGATCAACGTTGAACTTCTCTTCTCTGTTGTGCTTCAGGGCCTGTGGATCAACTTCCTTCTCCACAAAGTCCCTCAACATGGTACGGAGGGATGCATGCTCCTCAGTGGGGTTGAAAAGCTGGAGCTCTCCGATGCTGGTAGCCGTGGACTGCAGACGAACAGCAGGTTGAACTCTGGTTCTAATAACCTTAGTAGCAATGGATCGGAACATCGTTGTTGGTGGTGAGTTTGCAGCGAACTTCAATGATCGGGTGGATGAATCAGAATCGCTGGTTCATCGTGGCACCTATTTGGCGGTGCAAAGTTTTTCGTTGGCGGAGCATGATTTATTTATACAACATGCATATTAATTTAACACAATTTAGGACGAAACGTTAAGTTAACCCTTTCTGCATCGATACCTGCACTAAATTCAAAAAGTTTTCGAAATCAAAAGATGGCTTTGTCGAATCCGCGCCAGAAGGGTGACAATCATTTGTATTTTGAAGTTCACGATCGCATTGTGAAGGACTCTGAAACAGACATGAACAACCAAAGCAATCAAAGTGGTGACGTGCGCGACCAAAGTGTGCAGCAAGGAAACGGACAAGTTCGTCGAGTGAAATCAAAACAAGGCAGATCTGGCTCCCGCCCTACCAACATCAAGCACAATGCATACTCCAATGCTTATGTATCGCCATACATTCAGGAAGCCGAATACAGAGCGCAAGAGCGCACCAGAATGCACACAGAAAATGCCAAGAAGAATAAGCCAAAACCTGGTTGGAACTCGGAAACCTCGCCTCGTGGAAACTTGTTCGATCCTACATTGCAAAAGCAAGAAATATTCAAGCTTGGGCCAAGAAAAGTGGCATCGGATTCGAGTCGCAATGCTATGAATAACAACCAAGCAGTGTTGACGGATCATTCCCACACGGGCACGAAACACAGAGACGATGATGAAGTAAGAGTGGGCAGGGTCGATCCCTCTATGAGGCCAAAATTGACCATGCGAGCGTCCGCGGTAAGTTTACAATGCTAAACTCAATTTGATTCTGCGTGACCTCTTTATTTCTGTTCTGATCAATATCCTCAGCAAGTATCTCCGGATATCGTACAATTAATATCCTAATCAATACTTTCAACACAACCACTGTAGGAATCGTTTGCTCCGCTACGACGACGCAGTGTGCTGGGCAACAGCGGCAGCGTGAACAACAGCCGCAGTATGGAGCGCATGCGCACTAGTACAAACGGCTATCCCAGTATCAACCCCCGCGGCGCGTCGCAGACCACCAGTGGTACCAGCCCTCGGCAGTCGCTTGCGACTGACTCTATGCACCACCTTCTGCACCCCGGTGGCGGTCGCACTACTACCACTGGTGGCACCACGTATGCCAACAGTGGCACTGCGGTGACCCGCTCCACCTCGCCGATCAACTCCCAGGTGGTGGAGTCCATTTTACAAGAAGATGGCATCGTGAACGATGATGACTACACGATTCACTTCAAATCCTTTCAGAAGCAACCTGGTGTGCCAAACCACTACCTGACTCTCAGCAACACTGCTGCTTATATCCCCGGCGAGTCGACACCCGTGCGAAACGAAGCCTACTACAGCGAAGTGCTGCGCCACCGGTTACGGGACATCCTGCTCGATCGGAACGACGAAGAAGTCCCGGAGGATCGATACGGCCGTCCCAGCGTGGAATACGAAGTCACCGACTGCGAAGAACTGAACACCAGCGAAGAGCGCGGCCGGCGGCGCAGCCGGTCCCACGGCAACCGCAACAACTACGCGGAACGGAAATATCTCCGCAGCAAGAGCCCCTTTTTCGGGTCCGAACGAAGCCGGTCGGGTTCACGGGGACGTAGTTGTGAGCGCCACTGTGGTGGTGGTGGAGCCACGGAAGACTTGATGAACAGCATGGCGCAGATCATGAGCGCGGTGGGGAGCATTGTCACCAAGCAGAACAAGAACCCGTTCAAGGCGATGATGCGCAAGGAGCAACGGCGATTGTTGCGCCAGGAGAAACGGCAGCACCGCTCATTGGATCCATCCGGTGATGATAATTATCACACTTCTGCTGCTGTGGGGCGCACACAGCGACCCAGCACTGCACCCGCGCCGGCTGCATACACCATCGGCCTCGATGGAAGAATCGCCCAACAAGTGTTTTCTTGTCCCACAGGCTCAGCCGTTGCGAAGCGCGCACCACGGAAGGAGAATATGCTATTGCAAGACGTGCCGCGCTCCAAGACGCACATGCTGAATGTGATCATGGCGAAGCTGGAGGCAATCGAGCGAAGTGAGCAGCAAATACACGACTTTCTGCAGAGTACCAGCAATCATGCTGCAGGCGAGGAACCCCAAACACACCGATTTGCCCCTTCCGAATACGGTGGCGAGGCTCCAGGGAACGAGGTAGATGAAGTGGATCGACATCTCCACGGAGTGCGTCCCTCAGAAGCCTCCTTCTTGTATGTCTCTCAGCAGGCCCACACGCACAACGATGCGCCTCGCGAAGCAATACTTGAAGCAGGCCAACAGTTTACCGAACAGAGCAGCATGCTGGCGCACATAGACAGCGACGAAAGCGATCCGGACACCAACACACTCCACCACACCCACATCAACGATTCCACGAAACTGAGGAAAAGCAAGTCCACTGCGGAGCACGGTACCCAAGACAGTCCACACACGTTGAGCCAGCTGCAGCAGCACCTGCGCCACGCACAAGCCGTCGCCGCGCGGGGTCCCAGCTTGGAATCCATGCAACAACAAGAAGATCTTCAGCGTGCACAGTCCGACCAGCTCTCGCCCACGCAGTTGAGGGACAAAGAAATAGCGTACATGAAAACCCTGCCGAAATTGCCACGTAATGAAGCGCGCAATGAAGACATCTTTGCGTACATGCGTGAGCTTGACCAGTAAGTTATGATTCTTATCTCTGTTCACGTACATTATTGTGAGCACAAGCTTATGCTTTTTTCTATCCCATTATATGTTTTTTTGTTTCTTTTTCTTACGTTTTAGTTGTCGAGAACTGAAAGATGTGGCCTTCAGAAGCCGGGGTGTCACGATGGCCCAGGTCGCTGACCGGTAAGATATACATTTACCTTACATTACTGTATTCTATCGGTGCAAACAGCAACCAAATCATTGGAAAGCAGTAATGCAAGTCCTCTCTCAATGCTTTAGTTTCCACTACCAATGCATATCCTTCTCTGAATATCTTATTTTCAACCTATTCTCATTCTCAGCATGACGGAGGAGATCTGCGAGCAGTTACTCGCCTCAGTGGCAGGTGAGCTAGACCACTACATCGACGACTACAGTGAAAAGTTCCTAGACAAAATATAGAGATTAACGTACTGTGTGATTACGGTAGCCAATAGCAGACAAACCGTTGCATGTGTTTTAACTGTAAATAATGCGTTTTGTTGCTCTTAATTTCGTGCAATGAATATAAGTACGGGCAGTTTGAAATAATAAGCGCTTGATTTTCGTTTTAAACATTTTAGCTCAAAGATTGGCGACTTGTTCTCAGAAAATGTTTACCAAATAAGTTTCCTCTGACAACACGAAACGCACCACAACAACGCTAACCGCAGCAACAAGTACGAAATGAATCTGCAAAAAGCTTTTCCCTACTTGTGACTGTACTTGGCATCGCTGTGCGCATCGATTTCTGGTTCCACGGGCTTTTGACCTTTCGCTTCGTAGCGCATTGGACTGGCCTTCGCGTCTGCTTTGAAGTCTGCATCGGTCGACAAAGAATTAGAAGATGGCTTCTTTGCACTGGATGTGAGATTCCGACGAGAGGCGTGCTTCTGTCCTTCTCTGGACATCACTTTGTAAAACGACTCGTAGTCTGCAGATGCCAGCAGGCAGTCAATAAACGTTTGCATGTAGGCGTCGGTAGTCGCTTCTTCCTGCGCATCCCGTACGTCGCGGTAAAATTCCTCGATGGTCACATCCAAAGTTCGAAGGTACGTTTCCAATGTAGTCTGTGTGTTTAAATTAACATGATGCTGTGAATGGTTAGCTCAGCAAGTGGATTGTCAATCTTAGCCCTACCTCGTACAACTTCAAATACACTTGAAACAACGAATAATATTTCATGTTGTGCTCGCCACCAAGTAAGGCAGGCGCATCCTCAAATACAGCACCGTGCTCCGTGAAAAAGTTTCTAAATACATCTATTAGCAGAAGCAAAGGTTTCGAAAAGATTAAGTACAGTATTCATCGCAACGCTTTGATGCAAGGCAGTTGAGAAATTTTCACCTAAAAAGTTCTTGCTCCAACAGTAGTCCGCAACTTCTTGTAAGATTTTAGACGGCATGATAAATGAAAGGAGTGATGAGAGTGATAATGGTTAGCGCAGTCCTTTGCACCTAAAAACTATGGGCAAGATCTAATCGAAGGCCCGCAAAGTGTCAGTTACTTCTGTAACCCTCTACCACTCGAGTCTTCCCTTAAAATAAAGCACTTCTATTTATTGCTATCCCGTGCCGAGTGTCGTGTTTAAGACAAACTGAAGCTGTTTCAAGTTTGTACGCTAAATAGAGCCATACTACATTATATGACGCATATTATTACACGGATGTGAACTGCAACGACCCCATCGCCAGGCACCTCCGTGTGAAATTGGTGGGTCAACATTCATCCTTGTGGTTTGAATACGCGAAATTAATCGCACCAATTTCTACAAATTTAGCCAGTAGATCATGCTGGTTCTTCTAGTTGCCATTCTGGCGTTCGCCAATGGTGTTCAAGGTACCTTACGCTACACATCCGCTGACACCTGTCACAATTTCACATTCAATACCCCAAACATCTTTTACAGGTGCGCTGAATGCCACCATGACGGGTGATATGTATGTGTTTGCGTACACATGGACCCCTCAGTACTGCTACGGGACCTCCTACCCCGGTTGCAAGGACCCCCAACCTTACTGGGGCGACCACTTCACCATGCACGGTCTCTGGCCCGAATATAGCACCGGCGGTTATCCCCAAACCTGCACCAAGGAGCCTTATGACAAGGCTTCCGCTGACTACGTCGGTTGGGACGATATGACCAAGTACTGGCCCGAGGTGGAGTACAACCCTTCTGATCCTAATTACACCAAGTTCTGGGACCACGAGTGGACCAAGCACGGTACCTGCACGGGCCTCTCCCAGAACGATTACTTCCAGACCACCATCAACCTCATCAAGAGTTTCGGCACCCCTGACTCCTTGATCAAGGCTGCCGACGCCAAGACGACGCTGTCTGCCTCGACGCTCCGCAACGACATGGGTGGCGCTAGTTACGCCATCCTGCAGTGCTCCGGCGGCAAGTACCTGGCGGGTGTGTACACTTGCTGGAACCAGGAGAACGGCATCCCCACCAAGCAGACCGCTTGCCCCAAGGATGTGCAGTCCTCTGATACCTGCACCTCCAGCACCCTCTCCATCGAGACCTTTTAAATGGTCCTCATGATGAGGTTGAGCAGAATGGAAAGGTTTTTTGTTGAACGCTTTTAGCTAATGCATGCCGCTCTTTTGTGTATTCTTAGTGAAACAGCGTGTTTCTTCAAATGTAGAAAAGAGAGAGTATGGGCACCTCCACGTGCCTGCGTTTTTTTGCTTTGCCATTGGTGTTTATGAGTAGTTAATCCTACTGTATTCATTGTCTTGTTTCGGAGATCAATAAATCTTAAAGAATAATGTTCTTTAGTGTTTGTTTATTCGGTTGCATTAGAAATGATGCTTATGATTGTTTACTAAAACTACCTACATCGTGTAACTCTACACGAAAAGAACGGTGTTGCGGATCCAGCACGAATAAGATCACACGCTTGGATACACAACACGGTCATGTACTTGTACAGAAAAAAAGAAGAAGAAAAGAGGCAGCAGATTGAAAAGTCCACACTGAAATCTTTTCAGTATGAATGTTTGGGCGCGGATGGCGCGGAAGGCAAAGGATGGGCGCCACCTCCTGCGCCTTTGTTGTGCTCCCACCACTTTACCAGACTCTTTTGAATCACCAACGAGGCCATCGTTTGCTTGCGCACGGAGGAAAACGACCGTCGCGCCAACATACCACGCGTGGCAGCTTGCAGGGTCGCAGCAGCCTGGAGCTGTGCGCGGTTGGGTCCACTTCCACTCTTGAGAGAGTCATTACTCCCATCTCCGCGGCTGCCACTCCCACTACTACCACTGCTGTTGGGGCCAGTGACATCCACCGAGCTGCCCGAATCCGTGGACAAATGCGTGTGATGCCCGCGCACGCCACCACCATGGGCGTGTATTGCATGAAGATCTGGAGGACTTCCGGTGCGGGCAGAGGTCGGTGGCCCTGAGGCGTTTCTCTTTTTCTCTCGCCAAGCCACTTGCAGCACGCGCGCGGCTTCGCGCAGGTTGGTGTAGTTTTTGCGAAGCATCCAGGCACGCCAGTTGTTCTGAATGGTGCGCACCTATTTGTACAATGAACAAGAAAGGGAAAAAATTATGAAATAACGAACTCGCAAACCAACACCTGTGGCTGCTGCAAGGTACAAAAACAAACAATACCTCTGCTTCGACTTGTTCTAATTCCGAGTGTCGCATCATGGACATTGCTTTGTGCAAAGATTCCTGGTCCGTTTCGCTCAAAACACTTTGCATCTCGCTGATCTCCTCTCCCGCAGCACTCGTCGTCAAAAGAGAGCTGTCCAGCGAGGTACCTAACAGGTTTAAATTCGCACTTTTGCTGAGCGCGCGCGGGGTGCCCGTGGCACTGGGCACGTTGCTATTGCCACTTGACCCCGGGACAGTCTTCTTGGAGCCGTCGGCATTCAGCTGCCCCATCGACAGCGTCAACGCGCACTTGTCAGTCAGTGACAAGGACGCGAAGGCCTCATGCAACAGCTTGTTCGACAAGGCCGACGAGCCGTCCACACTGCCACTGTTCGCATCCAATGCCATCTCGCCGGGAAAACAAGGCGGGGGCGAGTCAAACTTCAACGTGGGAATTTCCATGCGGTGTTTGTTTGTCGCAACGGGAGAAAACGACAGCGGGCCGAGCGCACTGGGAAGCGGCGGGGCGGGCAAAAAAGAATGATTGTGTTTGGCAATGGGGGACGAACCGTAGCGCAACGCGTGGTTGGCGTCCATCATCTCGGAAGTCATTTCTTCGGCAGACGAAGGGGCGTTGTCAGTGCACACCATCTCACGGTTCTCCAGCTGCATCAAATGATAACAAAACAAGCATGTAAATTGAAGTGAGACATGGGAAACAGAAAAAAAATGAAAGAAAAAATAAAAACAAAAATGAAAAAAAAAAAAAAAAAAAAAAAACAAAAGCCAAATTTTTTAAATTCATTTCGCTAGCTTATTCTCAGCAGATGCCTGGTGTAAACCTGCCAATACTTGCGTCACTGCCAGGTGCCCTGCCGCCGCGGCGAGGTGCAAGGCAGTGGAACCTGTGGACGTGCGGCGGTTGACGTCTGCGCCACGTGCCAACAGCACCGGAATGAGAGAATTCAAATTGTACAAACAACAATAATGCAACAACGAGAAGCCGCTGGCATCGAGCGAGTCAATTTCAGCTTTCAGATCGTCGTCCATGACGGCCAGCTGCACCAGCTGCTTCACCACGACCATGATGTACCGATCCATCAACACTTCTAGCTCCTCGGTGCTCAGTTCGGACAGTTCTTGGTCGTCGAGCCATTTCACACTATCCGCGTGAGGGTTGGAGGGAGCATCCGTA